>Ga0099824_1003580_pt1 | contig 22682 bp, 18 predicted proteins | sample SiratrowhiteBW_FD_76837 | JGI IMG/M metagenome (GOLD analysis project Ga0099824, IMG submission 76837) | Root nodule microbial communities of legume samples collected from California, USA - Siratro white BW | ecosystem: Host-associated > Plants > Roots > Nodule | place: USA: California... | reverse complement strand
TTTTTTATTTTTTTTTTTTTTTTTTTTTTTTTTTTTTTTTTTTTTTTTTTTTTGTGAGTATGATATATGTGGTGTATCTTTTCTAATCTTTTAGATTAAACATGCATTTTAAACTATACATTATTTAATAATTAAAAACTTATTTTTTTTATATTGTGAAGTAAAAAGTTCGTATCTAAAAAAATTAGTAAAATTTATTTAATTTACGTTAAATTATTTTAATGATAATAATAATAATAATAGCAAAAAATGACATACATGTTTTTAAAACTTTTAATCTGGACAAATGCAAAAAATGGTTTCAGTAGTAAATAATTTGTATTGATTCTGAAATTATGGATAAATTTTAATTAAATGAATTTTAATATTATTTGTAAAAATAACATATTAAATTTCTTTAAACAATATTTTTTTTAAAAAAATGAAATGAATGTAAACTTTACTCAATTTTATAAAGTTAAATTGAGTTTAAATTTTACTTTCTTGAAATTCAAATTTAGATGATTAAATAATATAGTAGTATCATTTATAATGTAATAATTCACATTACAATCAAGATAAATTTAAGAAATACAACCAAATAAATATATAATTAAAATAATTATTATAAAACAATAAGTTTCATTCATTTTCTAAAAGAGAAACATAGCAGCACTTCAAATTTGATTTAATCATGAAATTGACATAAAATGTACTGGAGACAAGTATAGATTGAGTCTCCTCCTTTAACTCAAGAGGTTGATGCAAATTTGCTAGATTCAATCTGAGTTGGTTGATTCTTTTACAATTTCAGTTAATGGAGAATTGTACCAACTTCAACAACATTTGTTTCTTTATATATATATATATATATATTTTTTTTAATTTAAGGAGAAAATGTTCACTTCACCTTTTTTTTATCTTATGATATTCTTAATTCAACTATTAACCGAAAAAAATGTCACCATAATACTTAATCAAAAGTTAGACATAATTTAAACAAAATTATTCATAAAATAATTAATTTTTTAAAAGAATAAAAATTTATAGAAACTTAATTATCACTAATTTTTTAAAATCAATTAAACAATGTTTATATTAGACAGGGTAGGGATACCGAAAATAATTCATTATCTATTTTCTTTCTCATGGGAGATTTTTGCCTTTCACTTTTTTTCATTTATTGATTCAATTTCAATTTTTGGTCCATTGGGAGAAAGAAAAACCCGCGAACGGCTTTGCATCGAGCAATTCGCGAAACCCTTCGATCAAAGGTGCGAACTTTCGGTGCACTTTCAATCGATTTTATTCTTAATTCTTCCGCTGAAGAATTCGTTGGTCGATTTTTGATTTGGCAGGTTGGAATTGAAATGCAGAAGAAGTCGACATTGCCACTGAGCGACGCGAATGCGAACAAGAAGAAGAAGGAACTGCACAGCAAGGAAACGTTGGTGAAGCTTCTAAGATGGCACTTTGGGTACCCTGATTTTAGGGGCATGCAATTGGACGCTATTCAGTCGGTGCTCTCAGGTGCATTCACCTTTTCCTTTCTACAAGCATAGAAGTGAACTATGATATTTTCCTTCGTGTTTTGTAGTCTTTGGTGTCTTAGAGACTGTTGATGAGTGTAAAGTAACAGTTTCGGTTCAAGTCGTGTTCTTTGCATAATAAAAGTGATTATTTGCTTAAAAATGGTAATTTAAGTTGGAATTTTCCATTGATTTTGGACTCTTTTTACGCAGGAAAGGATTGTTTTTGCCTTATGCCAACTGGGGGAGGCAAGTCAATGTGTTATCAGATCCCTGCATTGGCAAAAACAGGAATTGTGCTTGTTGTATGTCCTTTAATAGGTGGATGACGTTCTTCTTTTGTACATGTTGTGTCTTTAGCTGAGCTTGTTGCTCTTGGTAATTCACATGATTTTTTATGCTAGGATGCTACTGTGATTTCTGACTTTTGTTCTGCTAACAGCCTTAATGGTAGGCATCTTTTGGTAATTCACTTAATTTTCAGACATATTGATTTTCTGAGTTTAGAGTTTGTTTTGGCTGATTTTTTTTCTTTCTGTAAGTTAGGAAAACCAAGTAACGGCACTGAAGGAGAAAGGGATTGCAGCAGATTTTCTCTCCTCAACAAAAACAGCAGATGATAAAGTAAAGGTGAGTAAGTTGTTAAAATGCTAACTTTTTATGATAGGTAATCTGATGCACGATTATCCAGCTTAGTGAGGTTTGGGTTAGATGTAAGTTATCTCACCTTGGAAGCAGTGCAGTGTGACTGATACTAGGATTTCAATCATGACTGATTCTATCACCTTAAAAGGCAGCAACTTTATTATTGCATCAAGGATCATCATCTTCATTGTAAATAATATATCTACATATGTCAAAGTGAATTAGAAGTGTAGGTAATATAAAAGTTACAATAATCTCAATAATATTTTCCAGATCCTGGTGTTGTTTGTATTGGAATTAGTTTGGTACTTCGGCTTAACATTGATAGTGTGTGTCTGTATAAAGAATCCATGCCAAATTAATTTATATGCATGTTTAATAAATTTATCCCCTTTAACGGGAAGAGATATTGATAATTATGCAAACACTTGGGAAAACCCACCCTCAAAAGTTCTCTCCATGTGGGACTCAGGCACCCTATGATATCAGAGTTCCTATCATGTGTAAAGTGAGAAAGTGAGGAATTATCTATGAATTTATATTTACGAAAATGTTATAATTGAAATCAATGGTGAACAAAACCCTACTTTGTTTACTAATATCTTCACTTAGAGTTTAGAGGAACTAAGTCCATATGTACAATTCCTCACTTTTCCCTAGAGTTATTGATTCAGGAAAGTGATTTTTACCTTTTATGATTTAAGATTCACGAGGACCTTGATTCTGGAAAACCTTCTACAAGGCTGCTATATGTGACTCCAGAGTTGATAGCAACACCAGGGTTTATGTCAAAGCTGACCAAGATATATACTAGGGGGCTGCTAAATCTCATTGCCATAGACGAGGTGTGTGCTGGGAAGACCATTTCAAATATTTTATCTGCTGGAATTTACTTGCTTTCTTAAAAGTTTCCCTTGTGCAAAATTTTCAGGCGCATTGCATCTCAAGTTGGGGTCACGATTTCAGGTTTGTCATACATCTGGTTTCTGCAACAAGCCAATTGGAGTTTGTTGTCGTGGTAGAATTCTTTCATGATTATCTTACAGGACCTATATGTTTCTTTCTGCCAAGGCAACAAATTTTACATAGTTAATATTTCTGTAGTGCCTTGCCTAATTAGATTCGTCTTCTCGTTTTCTTTGTTCACATGTATATATGCTTGATTTTTATATTTACTTTCATCCTAGTGCTAAACCTATATCATTAATTTGGTAGTGCTTGATTGATTGTGCTTCAATAGGTTCCAGCTGAATTCCATTAATGTTTCTATTATCTTTGCCTTTTGGATTTTCTTTATCCAATATCTGAAGGTCTGATTGAGTTTGGAGCGTTTGTGTTTAATTTCCCCAATATACATATGGATTAGAGTTTATTCTCATGATACACAATTCTCTCCTTTCCTTCTCTATTTCGAACAGACCTAGCTACCGTAAGCTTTCATCTTTGAGAAGCCACCTACCAGATGTACCAATATTAGCTTTGACTGCTACTGCTGTGCCAAAGTGAGTCTTCTTAATTTAGTTTCTTTGATATAAGTTTTTTTTTTTTTTTTGTCTCGTTTTAATTTTGTTCATCTTTGCATTTTATATTCAAGCTTAAGCTTGTATAGTTTTTTGAACATTAATTTGTCAATTTTCACATGGTTTTGCAATTGCTATTCTCCTACAAGTGACATAGATGATGATGATGTGTGATTGTGTATATATAGAGAGAAAGAGAGTTAAGATCTGTTTACACCAGGTATAAAACTTAGTCAAAATCATACCTTCATTAACTTTTTATAGAATACAAATGTAGTTGGTCCAACCGATGAAGTTTGCTATATTATCTTAACGATCATGTCTATCATATTTCACATAATTTAAATTTTTATTTATAGATATGTTATCTGATAATAAAAAAAATTTACATATTTTTCAATATCATATTATTCGTTAACACACACACATTGTGGCATTGATTCCGTGGATACTCTTTTTCTGTAGGGTTCAAAAGGATGTAGTTGAATCGTTGCGGATGCGAAATCCATTAATACTCAAGTCTTCATTTAATCGTCCAAATATATATTATGAAGGTGAGTTCTGCTTGGCTGAATGATTCATATCTAAAAGTAATTAAGCTTTTATGACATAATTTCAATGCTAGTAATGGTGAAATATAATTGTCCTATGTGACATACAATGTGACTGGTGCAATAAGTAATAAATCAATCCGCACAATACATATATGTTTGTGTATGATACTTTTAATAGTGTAGATACAATGAGAGAGGATAGAAGAAAGCAAAAGAACAACATCTTCTATTTTGGCTATATTAAGCATTCCAGTTATTGCATGAGCTTTGTCAGTGAATTGCTCTAGATGTTGATTTTATGAGAGGCAGCTTATAATTTACTTCAAACTAATCTGATTTGAATTCTTGATGATACAGTTAGATACAAAGATCTATTGGATGATGCTTTTGCTGATTTATGTAATACACTAAAATCCCTGGGAGATGTCTGTGCAATAGTGTACTGCCTTGAACGTTCAATGTGTGATGACTTGTCAAGTAATCTATCCCAAAGTGGCATTTCATGTGCTGGTACTTTTACATATTTTTCTGCCTTTACTAATTGATTGTCTACACCTATCAGTTCATATAGTATATTTTATTTTGGGTCTTCCAGCTTATCATGCAGGATTGAATAATAAAATGCGAACTTCGGTATTAGATGATTGGATTTCTTCTAAGATAAAAGTTGTTGTTGCCACTGTTGCTTTTGGGTATGTTTTTTCCTTTTTATGTTTGTATCTCATGCAATTATTTCTTTTAAGTGTTAAGTACATGATAATGCGTGCTGTGGGGGGTTGATGAGTTTTTTGGCCCTGTTCACAGTAGTGGCTATAACATCTATGGATTGCAATGATATAGGGCATGATATTGGGTACGGCATCTGCCAAGCTAAAATGCTCTGTGATGGGAATTTTGTAGAGACCAAGGGCCATGGAGTCATGATGGTGCAAAAACATGCATGCTATTAACGATGATTGCTTTCATCATTCCTTAGTTCAATGTTGATATGTCCTGTATAGAGTAGAGATTGAAAATAATATTGATGGATTAAAATACAATAAATTACTAAAATTAATTTTTCTTTTTACAATGTATAGTAGACTGGGTCAAAGTTTGAGGAACAAAAAAATGTGATTAGAAGTCTGAGTATGAATATTTCACTTGTTTGTGTTAAAGTATAGCTACAACCTTTTATGATTTTAGTATAGTGCAAATAGCTTTTGATTTATTTGAGGTTGTGATATATTTCTTTCTTTTCTTCCTAATTTGTGCATGGAGCTGTGCTGTTGCATGTAATTACTGATCCTTTGGTCTTAATTCAGAATGGTAAGTGGTGATTTACTATCAGTTTGATTAAAAATTTGTTATGTTTTAATATTGTAATATTTATTTATTATACTTGTGCTTTGCTGGTAATAAGTTGAGATCAAATTTACCAGGGCATTGATAGAAAGGATGTCAGAATTGTGTGCCATTTCAATATTCCCAAGTCAATGGAAGCATTCTATCAAGAGTCCGGCAGAGCTGGGCGTGATCAATTGCCATCTAGAAGTCTGTTGTACTATGCCGTAGATGATCGCAAAAGAATGGTTGGCTTACTAGAGACTTTGCTCTTGTTTTTCTTACTATATCTGTTTTCTTAAATTATAATCTGTATCAGGAATTTATATTAAGTAAATCGGGGAGCAAAAAGTCACAGTCATCTAGTTCACAAGAAGAATCATCCAAAATATCGCTGATTGCTTTCAATCAGGTGACATCTAGTCTCTGGTTGATTTTTCTTAACACTGTATCTCTGCACCTTGCCATTATATACTTACGTAATGGAATGTATTTGTAACTATGTAGATGGTTGAATACTGTGAAGGATCTGGATGCCGCAGGGAAAGGATTCTCGAGAGTTTTGGGGAACAGGTAGTGAAATATTTGGCATGCTTCAGGTTAAGCTAAGTGGATTATTAACTTTAATTGTTATAAGCAGGTAAGTGCATCACTATGTGGAAAAACTTGTGATGCCTGCAGACATGCGAACTTAGTTGCCAGATGTTTGGAGGATCTCAAAACTATTAGTGCTCTACGCCATAAAAATGGTTCTTCTCGAGTTTTTATGACCAGGTGCTATTCATTAGTAAAGAACCCTCTTATGCATTAGGAATTGAACTTGAAGTTTATAAACTGAAAACAAATTTTGTGTATATGTAGCTGCAATTTTTTTTGCTAGAAAAATTTTATGAATGGTAGGTGTCACATGCAGGCCATGGTTAATTTTATTACTTCATTTGACATAAAGATATCAGATATGGCCATATGGTAGAGAGATGGAACTTCAATACAGCTTTTGGCTCAAAGTTGTGCCATTTTAGTGTGATTACCCAGAAACATAAAAAAGAAAAGAAAGCAATGGAATTAAAAAATTGACTATTGAGTAGTTTCCTCCAACATTAGAAATATATGGTCTGACTTCTTGTTTGTAACACTTTACGGTTATTCGTTGTGTATTTCATTATTGGTCTGATGGTGATTGCCTTATACTATATTAATTAATTCAGTTAAATGATATCTAATTTTGTATTAATTGACATTTAATTTTTCAGTTCCACTGGCGCTATTAATAGAGAACAGTTATCTGAATTCTGGAATCGGGAAGAGGAAGCAAGTGGATCAGAGGAAGATATATCTGATTCAGAAGGTAGAACTTATTTTGGTTGCCCGTGTTTTTACTCTTGGGGAGAAGAAGTGTTTAATAGACCATAATTTACGTGGATGAATCTTCACTTGCAGATGGTAATGAGGTTGTCAACAACCTAACCAGGTTAAAGCTTCAATCCAGATTGGGAGTAAATGAAAAGCTTGCTATGTTACAACGGGCAGAAGAAAACTTCTATAGAAATAATAACAGTTATAAACAGGTTTATCTTTATTGGATTACATCCACGTTGTTGGTTAAAAAACGTAGATTCTCCATAGTTAGCACCTTTGGGTGGTAACATAGCAGAAACTGTTCTGATAAGCTATCTGTATTGGGAAAGACAATACAGTTCTTTTTGTAGTCTCTGCCTATTTCTTTTCGAAGTTCATTACTTTAATGATCAATGAGAATACATTGTTAATTTGTCTGTATACCCACTCATCTAATTTGATAACAGAGCAACAAAGTTGACAAGAATGCTGTTTCTGATCCAATGCGAGGAGCAAGCAGGCAAAGGTTACAAAATGCTCTAACACAGGTTCAGCAACGGCTTGACAACTTCAAGTATGCGTAGCATCATATTTTTTAGTTTTTGTTCTATTGTCCCGCTCCCTCTGCCACAACAGAAAAACACACACAGTTGCTCAATATGATTTTGCTATAACAAGTGTGCCACTTATTTGACATGCAACAGCACCTTCTTCAAAGATCACATTGTTATTGTGCGATAGGTGTATTATTTAAATAGCAAAACTAAATCTTTAACCATAATGTAATGACAATGACTACCACGAAGTTGATGATGAATTCACCTTAAATTATATATCACAGCTAAATTAACGGTTGGGATGAGCTATTTCCTTAATTCTTTTATGACATTTGTTCAGGATTGAAGTGGATACGTCAGCATCTTTCCTTGAGGATGAATGCTATAAGAAATATGGCAAGGCTGGCAAATCATTCTATTATTCGCAAGTGGCAAGTACTGTAAGATGGCTGACGACTACTAGCTCCAGCGAATTAATGAACAGACTTCGTTCAATTAATGCTTCTGCCTCAACGAGTGTCGTGTCCGAAGCTGAACAGTCCGTTACACCAGCTGAACAGCCCTTCAAATCGCCACCTGCTTTAGATCCTTGTGCCGAAGATACCAGCAATGAATACTCTGGCAATGCTAGATCAGAAACTTCTCCATGTATTGTGCCAATGGAAAGCTATTCGTTAAATAACACCAACTTGCCACAAATACCATCCTTCTCTGAATTCGTAAATGGTAGGAAAACAAAAGGGGACCAGTTAAATGACACAAAGAAGCATTCAAGAGTCGAAAAGAAGATGAGGATGCAGTAAATTCACTTTTGTATATATTAACTATTGAAGTTTTCAGATTTTAGTTGCACACTATCAAGTGCCATCTTCGGTTTTTATAAATCAATATTATTTGAATAGTTTGTCTCTTATAAGCATAAAATTCCTTTTGGACATTGATGCAGTGTTTTTGTTGGAGCAAAGCCTTGTCAAGGGAAATATTCTTGTAGCAACTGTTAGTTAAATGCAAATGTGCTTCTCAAGAGCAATAAGTCTGTCAGTGTTTTATTTTACAAAAGCGAGTTTTTTGATGTTGATGGAATAAATAACTGAATAGGTCAATGTTCGTTTATTGTAATTTTTTATGATATTTATTTATTTTAATGTGTTGAACAAAGAACATGTCACTCTATAGTCTATATGCGCTTGTTATCAGAGGAAAAAACACTGACAAAGAATTTTAAAAAGGTCAAAAGAAACTCAAAGAAAACACACTGAGACCTTATTATCAAATTTGCAGAACTGAGACAATATTCTACCCTATATGCATAGTCTAAATCATACATATAAGGAGGTGCTTCTTTTGCATGATCCAAGCTGAGAGGTGGCCCCTTATTCAAGAATTGAACTTCACTATTCTATGCAGCATGCAGTGGTAATTTTCCAACAAAGTGGGAAGTAAGACTACCCAAGTAAAGATGGTCCTCAAACTCCAAAGCTGAAGTCACAAAATTAATCACCTTGCCATCACCATCATCGAACTTTCTAATTATCTTTCCATCAGTTCCCACATTCACCACCGTTGCCCTTCTCTTTAGACCACTCACAAGGTAAAAGAGTCTTGGAGATGAAGCAAGCAGGTGCTTGGTTATCTTGTAGTCGAACATAAAGTCCAGTCTTTCAGAATTCAACTGTTACATCAACATTGAAACAAAACAATTCAATATCATCTCCTACCAGTTTCAATCTTTTAAGTTATTAAACAGCAATTTTAACTAACACATTGTGTTATGCAATTTTTAATAATATTTTTATATTAGGCAAACTCTTACTAGTTTACAGTCAAGTTCATTAAAATTTTCATGTGTTTATGTATTTTTCTTTTAATTTGACTTACATGCATATGTATTAAGAAAGTAATTAAAAAGGATAACATAGTGTTTGGCGAAGTTAGTTGAACATTTCAGTATTTACATGGCCAAAAGTTAATAGCAATAGTAATACCTGAATCAAACCGATCCAGAAGGATCCATCAGGAGCAAGATTGACATTATCAGGTGCACCAGGAAGATTTTCTACGAAAATATCTGTTTTGCCTTTCTTTTCTCCTTTTAACCAATGCCTCAAAATCCTATATCTGATACACGAAAATTATACATAATACAAAGTCATTAAATTAAAACTGTATTCCCTAGATAAGTTTGCTAAAAACTGATTTTAACATATTTGCTTAAATGTAATCAATTAGGCTAACGTATATTTTTATTCCTTTAGTTTTTTTTTTGTTTATTTTGATTCTTTAAATTTTAAAAAAGTTCGGTTTAATCTTTTAAATTTATAAAATATTCATTTTAGTAATCTTTATCACATTTATGACGTGTTTTAATAGGTAAAATAAAAATTAATGGCATAACAAAAAAACATTTTAGATTATCTCTAATGTAATTAAGAAGTTTTATTTTATGTTACATGGATTTGAGAGAAAAAATAAGAGAGAAAAATTAATTTATCCTTCTAAGGTTATTTTTGTAGTTATTTTTTCTATTTATAGAAAAAACTATTATTTTTCCTTAAAGATAAGGAGAAAAATTGTATTTTTTTTATTTAATAAAAGTATATTATTGTCTCTGAATTCTTATGTTATTATTCTGCTGATAAATAGGTGGAACCTAATGTTGATAGATAATGAATAATAGGTAAATAAGTTGTAGGTAAAAGAAGAAGAAGAATTTCAGAAAGAGGGTTACCTCCAAGTTTCACAGATCAAAAGAAAATCTTGGTCCTTGGAGAGTGCAACTCCATTAGCAAAGGCAATATTATCGAGAAGAAGAGCAGATTCATTGGTTTTGGCAGTGTACTTGAAAATTTGTCCATGAGCTCTTCCCTCTAAGAAATCAAGATGCCAATTATGCATATCAAATTTCCTACTCACAATGCTGAAATATACATTCCCATCCCAATCTTCGATTGCATCGTCTGCAAACCTGTTTACCATATTCCATTCAACCTTAATTATAATTCTTACCAACTTTTACTTTTCTCAGAATACCAAATAGAGTCTGATTTGCATCTACTTAAGTGTCTTAATGTTTATTATATAAGCTTCATATGAAGATATTTTTATTTAGTATAGATAAAAATAAAAACACTTTTTATCTATGATCTATTATAATAAGTCGAAATTAACATAAGTTACTTTTGTAAATTGTTTGTTTGTTTAGTGTAAATTAAACCATTCCAAACCAAACATTTATACTTAGGTTTTTGTTCACCCACCCACCCATGACTCATTACCCTTGCACATCACATTACCCACCCTCACCCACTCTTCTGCATTCTTACGTCAGCCTTCCCCACTTAATTAAAGGATTTGTCTATTTTAGGTCATTTTTTCTTCCTGTAAACATTTATGAATTTATCCATTTATTCAAGAGAATTCATTTAACAAAATATACTTGTTTTTAGGGTTGAAGATTATAATTTTATTCTCTTTTATTAATTAAATAAGTAAATAAATTGACGTGAAGTTTAACCGGGTAATTGTTTTGGAAAAACTTATTCGGGAAAAAATTCGTTTTGAGTACCACTATAAATTTTATAAATTAATAATAAATTTAGTATATATATATATATATATATATAAATATATATTTTTGGTCTAATAATAAAGTTAAAGGTACTTCCCTCCACTAAAAATTGACTGTCACATGTGACTAAACATGATAACATGTCAATTATTGATATTGTACCGAATTTATGAATACAAACATATTAACCACGTGGTATTTTTTTTTTTTCTTGTTTTTGGAAATCACCTTAGAGTAATGAGTTAGCATTTGGAAAGGACAAAAAAGAAAATATTGAAGCATGATGGCTTCATCATCACGGGCATTTAATATTGGACAATGATCCTATAAAAAAGACAATTTCACATTTATGATATAAAAACAATAACCGTGGAATAAATTGTGGTATAGGAACAATAACCAATCTGCATATTAATTGTCCAGTGTGGGACTAACCTTATTGGAGAACCATCATTAGCCACTGAAGTGAGAACACTGACACCATCTTCTTGAACCCTCAGCAAACCCTGCATGCAAATCATCACTATCTTCTTTAATCTTTCATCACATACTGCAACTTTTACCATCCACTCTTTTGCCCTTTAAGTTCTAAATCAGTTATCCTTCTTAATAACTTATTTGTTCAAATCCCATAGATTAAAAATATAACAAAACTAAGTTGGAGTTGAAGTTTGAACAAAAATAGACAAAACAATAATATATAAGGATGAGATCAGATGAAAACGATACACAGTAGATGATGAATCCAAAATTTATAAATTTCTTATAGTGAAAAAGTTTATCAGAATGTCCCTAAATAGAACTTGTTTTGCTTTGATTACATTCTATTATAACACTTATGAGTTTTGGTTGTTAAGAGTTTAGTTTACCTTGAAAGCATCACAAACAATGATACCACCTTCTTTTGATTCGGTGACTCCTATCAAGGTATCACCACCAATATACTTCCAATCCTCCCAATTTCCATTCCTGCGCATTCTTTTAATCCAACCATCTCTTGTAGCTGTGTACAGAGTCCCTTCTTTATCCGCACAAAGATCTTCTGGTTCCTTCACAACCCCTTCTCCAAGTTTAATGATGTTCTGTTCAGAAAACACCAACACAGCAAACAAAAGTACCAATCAAATACTAATTGTTCTACTCCATAACAAAAACATGTTAAAGTATAAACTTTTCACCTTTAATTTGTTGTCTTTGGTTGTTGCGGCAGGTTTTAGATCAGGCAAAAGTGGATCAATGGGTGAGAGGTACAAGATTTGAACTGTGAGAGCCACTATAACTGCTAGAAGGAAGCTTGAGCACACTGTTACCAAGGAAGCCATGTTATTTGAGTGAGGTGCTCCAATATTCTGGTAACTGAGGCAAAAGTGTTGGTAATAGGTGAATCCATTTATATAACAAATTTTCACTAGTATCAACTTGTGTGGCCATAATTCAAGCATGGCTTTTTTTTAAGATATCTTGTTTTTCCATCTGATAAGAATCAATAATCAAATGAACTGTCCTCTGTAACTCTTCATGGGTACACAAGAAAGTAGGTAATAAATAGTAGGCTCAATTAATTTTAAGATGAAATCTCATATCATAGCAACTCAAAATAAAAAGGATTCAAGGTGTGTGTATTTATATGAGATGTAAGTGAATTTTGAAGGTTATGACAATAGGTAAGTTATACTTGAAACTAGGACTTGTCACTGAACAAGTTAAGTTTATTAGTTAATATCATTCATATAGTGCTTAATGTGAAAATTTTACCTTATTTGGGATAGTACTTTTTAATTTGAACTCATTTTAATATGTGGTTACAAAAACTATTTAACCTTTTTTGGACATGAAAATAACAATAAATTCATTAATAAATGAATGATGGCCCTGGGCCATAATGTTACAACTAAACACTTTAATACAACAGGACAAAACTGCAATCTTTCATGCCCTCATCCTTTTCTTTACGTTAACAAACTGAGTTTATTAAATAAAATATACAAAATAAGCATACCCTCTGGCAGATAAATTTCTCTATATTATTAAAGATAAATAAAAAAGGAAGTTTTCTACACACGTACAACTTCTTGGATTGTTTCTAAAAATAAAAATAAAACAAGTCATATATTCATATACAACTTCTATAATTAAAAAAAAAAAAACACTAAAGATAAGTCATTGATATACATTAAAAAAATACAAGTTGTGTTTCAGATGAAGACTTATTTATTCTGTAGTTGTGTTCTAATTAAAACATCTATATATATATATATATATATATATATATATATATATATATATTAAATTTTCAGTGTGGTAATTTGGAAAAAAATTACATCATATTTATGAAAAAATATTTAAAAGTATAAAATATAATCCTTAAGCAATCTTTTAAATTTTGTCTCAAAAGCTTTAAACACTATTTATGTTCACATTTAGAAGAGTGAACTTTATTTATATATATTGTATGATATTACTTTTTTTAATGAGCAAATATTTGATCTTTTATATTATTATATTTTAAAAAATATTTAAAATATTAAAATAAAAGTAGTTGAGATTTAAATAATACTTATTTATTTAATTATAAGTGATTAAAATTTAAATAATATTTGTTTATTTAGTCAAAAGTACTTTGAAGTCTAAATAATTTTCAATTGTAAATTTTAACCATAATTTATATAATGAAACTTAATCGTGTTGGTGAGATAATGTTCGTTAACAAATAAATTAATATAAAAATATCGATAGTAAATTTTTCTTTTTTTTAATTATTTTAATTGTATGTTATTAAACTTCTTTAAAAAAAAAGTTTACAATGCTTTGACCATGAATACCAAGTTAAAATTTATTTCAAACATATCATGAGACATAAGACATTGATACTACGTAAAACTGAAAATTTTAAATACAAAATTCAATCCATCTTACCTGTTTTTTTTATAAAACCATAGAAATACCAATTTCAAAGGAAATGAAGTAACACTCAAAAACTCTACTGTTTTCATGTTCACACTTTCATCTTATAAATAGATCAGTATTTTAATGATAATCTTATGAATTTAAATTATTATAAAGATAATGCATCAATCTGTACAAAATGTAAAACTTAGTAAATACATACTTATTATATATATTTTTAAATATTACGAAGACAACATTAATGTCTTTATAATGGTTTTCTTTCCTTATTTACAAATCTTCAAACCATATTTGCTTTTTATTATAAAAATTTTCACTTACAATTTACCATGACTATACACTAATCTAAGTAGGTACAATCTAATGTTATCTAATAATTGATTTATTATAATTTATTAATTGTCGTGAAATATGAAAACACTAATAGGAAGTTGCCTTCTTATAAAATTAAATGAAGATGACTATTAAGAAGGAATACAAACGTTCATTTGATAAATAGTTTCAATAGTTGATGCTACAATAACTCTGTCAAATCCAGGTTTTCTGTATTATAGCATGAAATAAGAACATATGTACTTTCAACAATGATATATAGCTACATGGTTTTTAAAGTTTTCTATTAAAAAGTTCCGTGAAATATCAGTATAATCATGTCACATCTTTCAATTTTGTCCTCGTACGAAACTTATTATTACTGGATTAAATGTGGAAATATTTTCCTAGTAATATTTTAGTCAAATACGTAAGTTATTGCTGAATCTTACAAAACTGAAGTGCACAAAAGGATGTGGATGATTACTGTTCAACTTCGTAATTGTTTCCCCTTTTTCAATTTAATTTTAATAGCCAATAAAAAAGTCATGACTCTAAATCCCCATGATATGCTTATGGGCACGTTAAAGTTTCATAGCAAATAGTGCTACTACTCGATTAAATGTATTTTTTTGATGCAGTTAAAATCTTTAAATTAATCAATTAGTTACTAAATTGTTTATAAACTTTTAAGTAAGTTCCTAATTGAGATTTAATTAGATATTTTTATCATTATTTTTTAGTTTAGATAATTTTGTTAACCTCCATGTATACATCACCTTAAAATTTCTTCAAATATTTTTTCTCTCCGCATACGCAATTATAATACATATATACATATTAATAAAAGAAATTTAAATTAAATAAAAAATAAATTTCTGTTCTCTTTTATGAGTTTATCTCTATTAAAAGGTTTTACATATAAATTAAAAATAATATGCTACTACATAACTAAATTATGTTTTAAAATTAAGTTTCTAGTTCTCAATCAATACTACATCCTATGTTATAAATTATTAAGATCAATATTAATATTACAAACTTTTGATTTTATTATCGAAAAATAAATACGTTAAATTAGATTTAGAGATTTACTTCTCTCACACTATCTTCATTATATTGTCTTACTTGATAGAAAAAGACGGTGTAACAAGCAAAGAGAATGAATAAAATTATGATATATAATGTTGGATTTTTGCTATAATGTTTGATTATAATGTATATTATTGTATGGTGGTAGGTGCTGTGTTTATGTGATTGTTGCATCTACTTAGGAACTCATGAACTCATGTATAACTCCTATAAACACTATTTAATTATCATATATCTTTACCAGTAAGTTGGAAAGTTTTCCCTAAGTTTCATAAAAATAAGAGGAAAGGCCTTTGAGAAGGTAAGTCTGCATCATACGAAAACATGTACATTATATAAGCTACCAAAAGGGTATGCAAGTGGTTGGACAAGTCATAAAAAGGTTAAGCATGTTCAATTCCCATGTGATAGAAAAGCAAAAAGTTTAAGAATAAGGTTTAGGTGCTTAGTATACTAGTATGATCCAAGGTGATAATAATGATGAAATGATAAAATGGTAGTTATGAGTACAAGATAATAACTACGAGGAAAAAAGAGACTCAGAATTGAGGAAAGAACTCTTGATATTTTTAAGGTTCATGTTTTATAGTGGGTAACTATCCTCGTGTGAGAAGCTTGAAGCTCAAATACCAAAATATACTTTGTTCATATTTAAGCGTGAGATACTATATTGGGAAATAAGATTTTTTGCAGCTAATTTATTTGACATTTATTTAAGAAGTCTAATACATTGAAGCTGTCATGTGAAGGTGCCATCCATACAGCAAGCATGTCTTGTTAAAACAACAGTTTATAGCCAGACTACATCTGGTTATAGAACTTTTCTCTTCTGGCTGCAAAATTGCATTTGTGAATTATCCTCGTGTAACAAGGGTGGCAGTCTAGCCAAAGTTGATTCCCTGAGCTAACGGTAATTCACTTCCATAATTGATGGTACTGCGAATGACAGCATTTGTAATGTCATTAAGACCATTCACAGAAGAAGAAGAAGAAGAAGATATATTCACCATTTATAGAGCTTATAACCAAGAAATGCAACATCATAAATTCCACTAGAACTTACCATGTAGAACGACGCATGTATTGCTTCCATGAGTCACTTCCAGCTTCACGACCACCACCAGTCGCCTTTTCCCCACCAAAGGCACCACCAATCTCAGCTCCATTTGTAGGTATGTTTGCATTCACTATACCACAATCACTACCTCGTGGCCTGCACCATATTCACATCCACCAACAAGTAAATATACCGTTTATGCAACTATAATTCAACACAATCATCTTTAGAGGTGTTGTAGCCAGTGTGTAGGCCAAACCTCATTAGAATGGATCTACAGGATACAAAAAAGAGTAGTTTATAAGTACTTACCCTATCCATTTGAATATTGTTCCAGGTCTTTGTGTAAAGATTGAACTACTTAATCCTTGAGGTACAGAATTGTTCAAGGCAATTGCTTCTTCCAGAGTCTAAGTAGAAAATAATGAAGTTCAATCATAAAACTAAACTCCAAAAGAAATAGTCCAATGAAAGAAGATATAGAATATATGCTACCTGAAATTTCATGACATAAAGAACTGGACCAAACAATTCTTCTTTAACTACAGGAGCATCTGGAGATATCTCAACAATTGTTGGTTGTACAAAATTTCCTTCTGATTCTAACACAGATCCACCTGTTAAGATCTTCCCTCCCTGATAATCAGAGATTCAGAGTATCACGTACATTATCTCCACAGAGAATACAAGTATAACCTTCTTTGAAAGATTATAGACAAGAATGTTACATCCCCTAAACATTTAGTTTAACAAGAAAAGAGTAACATGAAACATGCCTGGGATTTTATGGCTGAAATACCCTTCTGAAAGTTTTCAACGGAAGTGCGAGTATGCAATGGCCCAACTAGAGTCCCCTTCTCCAAGGGGTTCCCAATCTTGACTTGTTTGTAGAGTCCAACAAGTTGGTCTAGTACATTTGCGTAAATACTCTCGTGTAAAAACTGCAGCACAAGAAGTTGAATTAGAAAATAGATATACCTCATGAAATCACACATGACTTGCATTAAAATTATGAATTCAATCTTTTAAATTGGTTCTAATACCAGTCTCCGGCAGGTTGTACAACGCTGACCAGCAGTACCCACAGCAGCAAACAAAATAGAGCGTACAGCCAGTTTAATGTCTGCATCATCCATGACTATTATTGCATTGTTTCCACTTAACTCAAGCAAGCACTTGCCAAATCTCTCATTCACTGTTTTCTGCACCATCAAGCCCACCTATATAACACGGAAAACATCATAATGAACTCAACGCCATAAGATCGTAATCTCCAACTCATTCTGAAGTAAGTTAACATTTACGAGTTTCTACGTTAGTACTGCGGAGGAAGGGCAACATACATGATTAAACAGTACATGAAACATGAAATAGTTGCAGCAAAGGGGTAAACGATTTAGCATGTTAGTCTTATATCTTTATAGACAGACTACAATAAGACAAGAGTACTGAGGGCAACTAAACTGAGCCTCATTCAGGTAACATATACACCTTTGGATTCACAAATAGAAAATTATATATCCTATTCAATAAGTTTAATAATGCTTGGCTGTTTAAAACAATATGCCCAACTACTAAGTACATAAAGTACCTTTGTACTTCCGGTAAATGAAACCAGGGGAATGCGTGTATCTTTTGCTATTGCCTGACCAATGTCAGCACCCCCACAGAAAGAGGTGAATATTGCACCGGGTAAGTTGTTCTTCTCAAGAACTTCAGCTACTAGCTTTGTCACAGCAATTGTTATCAAGGGAGTTGTTGGAGCACCCTTCCTTTAATATATAAGGTAACCAGAAAAACAAATATTATAAAGATAACACAACTGGCATCGAAAAATTGGAGCACTCAATAATCTGACAAATGAATACATATACACACAATATCCATACAGATCTGCATAATTGGAATCAACAAAGATATTTTGATAATCTTTTATCAAAAGACTTTCTTTCTTGCCTGTGTGTATTATATGAAATTTTTTTGGGGGGAGGGGGCTGAATGGGTGGGCAAACCATAGATATAAGCATGCAACCATTATGAAGATATATTAGAATTCAAGGATGATTGAACTACTGATGAGGACTCAAGACCTAGTGTCTCTAAAGTTTATGTAAGAACCCAACAAAGAAAGTAAAATAGTACCCTAGGTTTCTGATCCAAATAAATAACGCCCAAAAAGTACTCAAACCCAGGCATCATTTTGGGCTATTTTTAACTGCCCAGCTGCAAACACACAGCTGCCAGTGAACTTGCAATTTTACATGAATGTGAATGAAATTTCTCAAGTTCACACAAGATTACTCAAAAACAAGTTTGCAAACGTATTAACCTGTTTCTTGGATCCGGGATTGTAAAGTTGTGAATTTTACAAGTTGGCTTGTTAGTCTGATAACCATTGAGTATTCTGGGGAGATAAGAGAGTAGATGGAGTTCAGGGGGCACTAAGGGGATTCGGGAAATTAGTTATGACTAGTGAGACAGACTAGGCACTCCCAAATTGTCCAGAAGTTGTATTTCTTTCTGCAATTTTCTCACAGTAACTAGAATTCCAGGATTTGTCATTGCACTGATTCGGGGTGGAACTTTCCCATATCAATACAAATATCATCTCCGTTTTTACCTCATTTACTGGTACCAATCAATTACAAAAATATATAGCACTTAAACATTACCATTTCATGAACAACAATAAAAACCACCACCACCAAGCCTTATCCCACTAGGAGGATAGGCTTCATGCATTGAAGTCACTGAGATTTTTTGTGCCAAGTTCAAAATGAAAATACAGGAAGTGCACATTATATCTTAAACTCCCATTCAGCAACATCGTCATCTAAGATATATTCACTTAATACGAATAAATTAGGCTAGAGATACGAAGTGGATTTCCATAACAAGATGTGTAGGTACCCGAAAGCCTATAAGTCGAGGAAGATGTTCACCATATCCCTTTTCCTGACCAATCATACTAATTTGTGCTAATGAAATACATACAGCTAAACAGTAATGCATCAAGACCGAAGTATAGGATAAATAGAGTTGAGAGTTTAACTGAAGTACAGGTTCCTACGAATGTTCAAGTCAAAGAAAATGGTGGAACACAACAAGGTAAAATTGTTGTGAAGTCTACATATACCATTATTCCAATCAAATTATCAGAGCCAATTATCACAAGACAAAATCTCAAAATATAAAAGTAGATAGAAAGACAGACTTACCACACAACACAGTTGCCACAGACCAATGCAATGCAAGCATTCCATCCTGAGTCACAACAGAAATTAACATGTTTTGATTACAAGGCCATTCCATCGTGAGGCACAAGAGAAATGAAAATGTTTTAATTACAATAAAATTTTAAATCAGGGACTAGAAAATGAATTGTATAATTAGATGGAAAACCTTCAATAAAGCTGACTGCTCATATATGTTGGCATCTATCTATTTATTTAAAGTACGGTTTGTAAGAAAAGGGTAGCAAGTTTTAGACAAAGATCAAAAATTGCAATCCCTAATCTGAATATTTTTGTATTATATCTAGAGCGGCTAAAAAGTAAGAAAAGGCTAAATCATATCATTAAATGGAAATGCACAATATAAGGACAGATATACTGTGAAGTGGTCCAAAATGGAGATGAATTGGATAATAACAAGTTTAATTAATTGGTGATATTGCCCTTCTATCAGAAAGATAGTTCACATTCACACAATCAAGTTGACTAGAAACAACAGATTTTCAATCAGATGAAGCTTAATACATGCCGAAATGACAGTGAATGAATGTAGTAACGTGTTCAATCTGATGATATGTAACATTGAACTGATATACAAGATCCAGAGGAATTTGTTGCTGTGTGCATTAAAACAGAACGAGAAAAAACATACCTAGAACCGCGCATGGAAAGTTGAAAGCGGTGATTACACCAACTATTCCAAGGGGGTTCCATACCTGTGGTGTAAAATCATGTGTTTCGGTTAATATCACCTCACCCACTAATTATTATAGTTATAAATCGGTATAAAAACACGCATATAGTTACACTTCAAATACGCACCTCAAACATCATGTGATCTGGACCTGTTAAAAGACAAGTAGAAGAAAACAATAAATCAAAATTGGATTTTCTTCTAGAGAAATCAGTATCAAAACAAAAGACTATCCCGAGCTACACCTTATTTTAAACAACAATGTAACCATAAAGGATTATAAAGAAAAGATAAGCAATTAATTTAGGTACATAATAATCTTACGTTCTGATGGTATAATTGATCCATTCAACTGTCGGCTTAGCCCAACGGCGTAATCACACATATCAATAATTTCCTGTAATGGGTAGCAAGATCACAAAGTATATCATATAAAAGTGGTATGTGAAAAATCTTTCACTCAGTAATTTTCTCATTTACATGGTGTAAGTGATTGATTTGGTTCTGTGGATAGTTAGAAAAGGCACTAAAATGCTTTTAGTGCAGTTGGCCTACACACACACCAAATATTTATGGAACGCTCCCAACATAAATTAGAATGTCCCTGAACACTTCAGACTGTTCTAATTAGAAATAGCTGAACATCATTACTTATCTTTTTTCAGTTGACATTAAAGAAGTATGGAGTATCATACACAATCCAAACTCTGATTTCAACGTTGTCAAACCTGACAAAACGCCACAAAATATTGCAGAACAGAGATAACTGTGATACCTGAACTTCCCCAATTCCTTCTGCAAGAATTTTTCCCATCTCAAGAGACACCAGCCTACCCAGAGGATCCAATTTGGCCCTCAAAGCATCACCAATCTGTCTCACAATCTCACCTCTCTTTGGTGCCGGAACCTGCAACAGCATTACAAGAACATCCTCGATTCTTTTCCAATATAAGGTAGGTTCCGTACTTGCTAGAAACTCTACCATGTAACTAAAACAAAACTTAATAAACCCCCCAAAAACTCAAGTCAACAACTTTTTTTTAAATGAAAAGAAAAAAACTCACAGTCATCCATGTCTTCGCTGCTTCACTGCAAGCTTGCAAACCCTCCTCATAATCTTGCAAAGTGGCTTCAGTCACTTCAGCTATGGTCTATTTTTCAAATCACCAACAATCACACACATGACAACGAAAAAAAGCCTAAAGAATAAAATCAAATAAAAAAAAAAAAGCTATGAGAAAGTGAACCTGATTGTTAGAAGGATTAACAGAAGTGACAGAGGAACCAGTGGCTTTCCATTGGCCATTAATATAAGAGCCAATATTGGAGGAACCCAACCCAATCTCCTTCAAAAACTCGAAGCTCTTGTTTTCAGAACCCATTTTCTTGCAATGAGATGATGATGAAGAAAAAAGTGAGTGAGAAAAGTGGGGGAAGAGATAGTTTATTTATAGAGACGGTTTCTTTTCCTCATACTCTGACAGGGACAGACAGGGTATGTGGAGAGTTATGGCCATTTTTTTGTACAAAGCTCCAACTTCGAGAGATGACGTGGCATAAAAGCATAGTTAGGTTAAACGATAAGATCTGAGGTCATCATGATGATATGACAAATCCCAACGTTGTCGTTTCTGACACTGGTCGAATATGAATTAAAGATTTATCAACTTAATTAAATTATGCTTGTGTTATTAGTACAAAAAATAATAATATTTTAACTTAATAATGTTAAAAATGAAAACAAATATATTTTATAAGTTTCGATATATTACATCATTAGATATAGTTTCAATTAGAAAGATAATTTTTTAATGATAACTATATTAGCAAAATATATAAATACCTTACGTTTTTATTTTAAAAGAATAAAATAAAATTATATTAAGAATATTTCGTTGACTTGTATTTGTTTTCAAACAAGTTATAAGTGATTTGGTTGAAAATAATAAATACGTGAGAAAGAAAATAAATGTAGATTTTTAATTAACAAAAGTAAGTTAGAAGAAAGATAGGGTAGAGTATTTAATTTTTAGGGTTTAGGATTTTGATTTCTATCCTTTTTCTCTGCTTTTGGATCCACCACATTGCACGTGTTGTGTCCATGTTTCATTATCAACTTTCCATTGGTTTTATGTACAACCTCCTTGAAGAAGAATTGTATTTTTTCACTTTTCATTTTCTTGATCCATTGAGTAGTTATATATGGAGATGAAGGAGGAATCTCATCTAAACTAACAATAGAGTAGTCAAATTAAATATACCTAATCATAGTTCTCACTAAAATATAGGTAATTTATATATATATATATATATATATATATATATATATATATATATATATATATATATTTTTTTTTATATTATTTTTTTTTTT
>Ga0099824_1003578_pt1 | contig 22688 bp, 12 predicted proteins | sample SiratrowhiteBW_FD_76837 | JGI IMG/M metagenome (GOLD analysis project Ga0099824, IMG submission 76837) | Root nodule microbial communities of legume samples collected from California, USA - Siratro white BW | ecosystem: Host-associated > Plants > Roots > Nodule | place: USA: California... | reverse complement strand
GTAAAGAATGTGTAAGTCTTGGATTTCTACTGTTGCACGTAATACTTTTTTATTTGATAAAATTACGGCGTTTGATTGGTATTTTTCTTAAATAAGATTTGACTGTGAAATTTAATTTCAAATTGATACTAAATTTTGTGAATAATTATATGTTAGGATTTTGAGATATTATACCGTTGACATAATGTATTTTAGTTTAATATTAAATTTTCGGATGAATTTATTATAGAGGTTTCTCTACAAAATTATAAATAAGATTATAAAAGTTTGAGACGCTAGTTAATATAAATAATTTTATTAGAAGTTCACACGGGTGTGGATAATCTCACAAAGGTCTAAGAAACTTGCCGACGTAAATATTTGTATTAAAAATTTTCACACTAAAAATTAAGACATGTGAGATTTCGGCTGATGTAGATACTTATTTATACCAGAGATTCGTTGGTGTAAATTTGGACGAGAAAATAGTGTTTGGAACACGTTTCAATATAAATATATTTTTTTTCTTTTTTTTAATTAAAGATTCACCGGTGTATTTCAACTCAAATAGACGGGGTAAAATTGTAAAATTTAATTTTGGATCAGATTTTGCGTTTGAGAAATTGAAGAAAGATGTTCCCACAACTTTTCTTCCGAATTTCTTGCTAATTTATAAACAAAGCTGTCCTTTTTAGTTCAACTCAAATATACGGAGTAAAATTGTAAAATTTAATTTTGGGTCACTATCAAGTAAATCATCAATTTTGGGTGTGTAGCAAACATTTTCCTTTTCTAATTAGAAAAGTTTAGTTAAAAGTGTTAACTAATACTCTATTCTGCACATAATTTATCTGTTAATACACCAAATTTGAGATATTTCATGTCTCTTACTCCATCTTCACACAATCAGGGTATGTTTTTACTGTAGTTTATCTGTACACTGTGTATCAGAACCAGTGAAGAACACTAGCTTCAGATACTTCTAATGGCAGAGAAGAAGAATGGCCACATCGTGATGGTGCCCTTAATGGCACAAGGCCACATCATCCCATTGCTCGCACTCGCAAGAAAAATCCAACACTCAACGACAATCTTCACCATCACCATAGCCACCACCCCTCTCAACATTCAACACCTTCGATCTGCACTTTCTTCTGCTTCTCCTCATCAAATCCGTCTTTCTGAGCTGCCCTACAACTCCACCCAACATGGTTTGCCACCCGACACAGAGACCACCGAGAACTTAACTGCCGCTCAAATCATCAAACTGTTTCGTTCCACAATCTCCCTTGAAGCTCCTCTTCGCTCTCTGATATCACAAATCACAGAAGAAGAGGGTCATTCTCCACTCTGCATAATATCTGATTGTCTCTTGGGGTGGGTTAACAGCGTTGCGAAAAGCTTAGGCATTCGGAATATTTGTTTTGCCCCTTCTGGTGCATATGGAACTTTGGCCTACTTCTCCATCTGGATCAACCTCCCTCACCGGAAAACACACTCTGATGAGTTCTGGGTTCCGGGCTTCCCTCAAAACCACCGCTTTCACCGCTCTCAATTGCATGGATTTCTGAGAGAAGCTGATGGCAGCGATGAGTGGTCACAGTGTTTCCTTCCGCAGATTGCGCTTTCTATGAAGTCTGATGGGTGGATTTGCAACACCGTTGAGGAATTAGAGCCTCTGGGGTTGAAGCTTCTGAGGGACTACCTTCAGCTTTCTATTTGGGCTGTGGGCCCTATTCTTCCATCTGATGCACCCAAGGGTTCGAAACATCGCTCGGGAAAGGACTCTGGCGTGGCTCTTGAAGCATGCATGGAGTGGCTGGATTTGAAGGATGAGAATTCTGTTGTGTACGTTTGTTTTGGGTCGCAGAACACGATCAGTGCCTCCCAGATGATGGCCTTGGCTGAAGGGTTGGAAGAGAGTGGGAGATCGTTTATTTGGGTTGTGAGGCCACCTGTTGGTTTTGACATTGAAGGAGAGTTCACGGAAGAATGGTTGCCGAAAGGGTTTGAGGAGAGAATGAGGGACAGCAAGCGTGGATTGTTGGTGCAGAAATGGGCACCCCAGTTGGAGATTCTGTCACACAAATCCATAGGAGTGTTTCTGAGCCATTGTGGATGGAACTCTGTGTTGGAGAGTCTTAGCTATGGGGTGCCAATGATAGGGTGGCCACTGGCTGCAGAGCAAATATACAATGTGAAGATGTTGGTGGAGGAAACGGGTGTGGCTGTGGAGCTCACTAGAACTGTGGAAACTACCATTTCTGGGAGGGAAGTGAAGAAGGTGATAGAGATAGTTATGGAAAAAGAAGGCAAGGGAAAGGAGATGAAGGAGAAGGCAAAGGAGATTGCGTGGCACATGAGAAAGGCCATAACAGAGAAAGGGTCTTCGGTAAGAGCAATGGATGATCTTGTTAGAACCATTCTATCACCCAAGTCTCTGTGATTTTCTTCATTTAGAATTTGAATAATGAAGTTGCTTGTGTAAGCACATTTGTCATAAACTTCTCAGAAGTTTATCATAAGACTTTGACAGTGCCACTGTGAATATATTACTTTGATTGATGATTTGTGAGCAGAATAAAAGGTGAATGAATGTGATCATAGCATACACTTATGTATATCTACTAAACGTTTTGATGTAAAAAGATGCTTAGTTATATGAAAAAATTCAGCATATATTAACTTACTATATATAGAAAAGCTAACACGACATGCATGAGTCATGAATTATTATATAATATGCTCTTCTACGTTGCTTATATCATCAACAATGCTGAATCATTGTTCCTATTTTCCTGTTCCACAACTTGGAATTGTTTTATCACTGTCCCCTTCTCCCTCTTTCAAATACAAAATCTACACTTCTCAGTTGCAATATGATAGTGTCTCTCTAATCTGGCTATAACATCACATCCAAAGAAACAATGGGATTCACTTTTTTACCGTTTTCAAAGATATCAATTTTCTGTATGATGAGTGCATAAGGGCAAATATGAGGCCCAATTTTTTCCCATTTGTCTAGTTAAGAGTGACCAATAGATGAAGGATTTTGTTGTGTTCTTCATCTTCTTTGATATCAATCAGCAGACATAACTGAGATGGGGATTGGAGTTAGAAAAAGAAAATGGAAAAATCGTGGGTGCTATTTTCTTCTATAAAATTAAAGTTGACCAAAGAGAGATTAAGGCTGTTTGAAGACTTTGATATTGGTGGTAGGAACTTAATGTTTATATAAGTTCAAATATGAAGATAAATGCAATTGATATGGAGAGACAAAATTGATGTGTCACTTCTTTTATGGATAATCATGTTGTTGAAGAATACAGGAGAAAAATATCACGATCTTCAATTCAAAATTTGAAAACATTAAATTTATGAGTATTTTTTTATATATTATTTAACTTTCTTATTTTGATTTTGATTCCGTACATGACTAAACTTACACTTGTATATTTAACATAATTATGTTTTTTGACACTGTTATAAACTTATGAGATTTATTTCTGTTTCAAGGACACTAAAGTGTTCATATAAATATAGGCATTGAAGTTCTAAAAATTCTTATGAACATGTTGACTGGTTCACAGACATCTTGGATTTGAACCAATTTATACGTATTAGAGTTTATGTTTCTATTGAAGTTGTAAGTTTCCTTGATGTTATTTAACTATCAAATTCTATTTTTCTTTCTGTTTTACAACTATATTTTACTTTTAGAAGACTTAAATTTAGTTTTGCTTTCTATGGTTATAATTTTAGTTTCTTAAATTTTTTAATTGTATACTTAGATCTTTAAAACATAACAATTTTAGTTCGACATTAGTTTACCATCAATTTTTAATGAAAATTTTAACTGCAACTTGGTTGATGACAAGCTACATGTTGATTTGTAAGATTTCTATAATAAGAATCGAAATTACACCGTTGTAATATTTTAAATTAAAATTACGTAATTGTGAAGTTGTACTAACCAAAAATTCACAATTATGGAACTTAAAAACTAAATTACATATTTTTAGTTTTGTGGCTTATTTATCTTTTAATTCATTTTTTAAAATTATCAAATTAAAAATATAAAAATTAAAATAATGTGCACAAATAATAAATAAAAATTAAAAAAAACAAAAGGAGAAAACAAAAATCACGATTAAAAAAAGAAGATAAATGGGAACGAAAGAAACGATACATATTCTCGTGATCTGCAATAAGAATGTTATCTCTTCTTTTCGGCTTGTTTTTCATCTTTATTTGATTTATTTATGGACATATGTTTTTTTTATCTTTTTATTTTTCAATCTTTTATACATCAAACATTTTTTCTTTTATATTATTTTTTTTATAAAATTCATATTTGAAATTTGACACTTTACACCTAAAAGTCAACAATCATATCATATTACATGAAATATATTATTAAAGAAAATAAGAACAAAGTAATGAAAAATCAAATCAAACTCATGTAAATACAAAATTAACTTTCTACAAAACTTATTTTAAACAAAAACATAAAAAAATCAAGACTAATAGTAGAAAGCTTAACATTCTACTAGATAAACTCTAACTTATTCATAATACAAAAAAATAAAAAATAAACCTTAACTCTTCACCACACTAATTCTTTTAACGAGAGCTACCACGAACTTTTAACTTTTATATTATTTTTTTATTCGTAGACACTATATTTTGGGACAAAATTAAGTGTGCAGTTTTAGTTTCTATAATGATGTAGTTTTAGTCTTTTAAATCATATATCATGTAATTTTGATCCTTTGGTAACATGATACACATGTGAGATTGTAATGCATCACTTAGATATAATATTAATATATATATATATATATTTAAGAATGAGCTTATCGTTAAATTTTAAGATATAAAAACTAAGTATGCAATAAAAAAGTTGAGACTAATGCTGGAAAATGGCAAAACTAAGAATTAAAAGTGAATCTAATATTTTCTTACATCAAAATTATTTTTAATTGTATATATAGCATTGCTTAAGAGATTTTTGTCAATACATAAATGACAATATAACCATACATTTGTGTTTTTCTCTCACCCAATTTTATCCCTTACAATATTTATACTCAATTTTCAACCACCATATTTACATAATTGTGTCTTCACTAAATTTTTTTTTTCATCTCACTTTCTCTATCTAATATTAGGGAAATTTTATTTTTGTTTACTCCCACCTAAAAAGGCAAATTTAACCTAAAAAAAAGAAAGTGAATGGTTAATTGGGCAATTGTGGGTAAACAAAATGCACAGAATAATTTGGTGTAGTTAGGCAGAACTATAATCAATTCTCAACAGGTAAGCAGAAAGTGGGTAGTAGTTAGTTAGTAAATGCACTACCATCCAACTATATATGTACTTTCATTTGGTTTTCTCTTTCATTTTTTTTATGACAAAAAACTTAATTTAATAACCAACAATTTTTAATCCAAATAAGCACATGCTTATTTATTTTTTCAGGTCAAGCAAATTAAAGATAATATGGTGAAACTCACACAACTTTGACAAAATGGGAAAGATGATTGGAATGTGCCACTAAAATAACTATTTTAGGGTTTCTTCATGTGAAGCTATAGAAAAGAGGATCAAGCTAACTCCTGCAAACAATTTGATACATCATTTTGCTTCATTTATTTAAAGGAAATGTAACAAAAACAAAAAGAAAGTTTGAACAAGTTCAATTTTCTTGTCTCTCTATCTTGTAGAATCTGTGTAATGATCCTAAGGGTATATTGGTGTCACAAACTAGTCATATAATCCTTTTCATAAAGCAAAACATGTTAGTTAAAAAAAAAAGCACAATCACCATTTCTAAAATCCAGTTTTTCACCTAGCTTTCATAAAAAAAATATAAAATATTTAATTTGTTTCATTAATAATAATTTATTCTGAGCATACAATATCCATACACTTTTATAGTGATAAAACAAATATTTACACTTTTCTATACCATTAAAACAAAAAGTACTTTTTAAAAAAGAAAAAAAGAATTATTCACAAATACAAATATACTTTTTTTTCAACCTTAATCACTCAAAATAAAAATTTTCACTGTCAATTTCATGAACACAGTTTGTGGTGAGTTTTAGATGATGAGCCAAAAGGGTTAGCTGTCCAACCCCAACTGCTTCACATTAATGTTTGAATATGCATATGCATGTCTTCATCTTCTACTCCCCACACTTCACATTAATTCATCATCTCCCATCTATAATCTTTATCTATATATAATATATTATTTTCAAATTAAATTTTGTAAGCTAACATTTCCTTTGTGTTTGTCAGTAGCAACAACTGTCAAACACACACACATATCTCCTTTCTCCTTCCCTCTCTGTCCAATTCAGGTGATTCTCCTTTCTTCCTCCTGACTCTCTTATTTTCCTCCAATTGGGTCATTCATGTCTCAGCAACCAGCTCTTGTTGTTCATTTTTTCCTGATTTTACGGTGACCCACACTCTTTGTGATAATCGAATCACAAGTTTCTTCGTCAAATTTATTGTCTTTTGCTAGCTCTTTTTTACCCACTATTACAAAATCTAAAAAGCTTGGAACTTGAAGGATATTCCGTCTTAATTGATGCAAATTAAATGGGGGGTTAAAGTGATTGCAAATTTAATAGCTTCGAAGAGAAAAAAATCGCACTCTTTGCAGTGTGTTTGTGGCTGCTGATGTGAATCTTCATTATTTTTGTTTTCAGACCCATAGTGCTGTTGGATCTTGCATATAGCAACCCTTTATCGATTCGCAACGATGAAGGTCACTGTGGTTTCTCGCAGTGGAAGAGAAGTGGTTAAAGGTGGCATTCACCTCAGCGATTCTGTATGTCTTTTTTTCTCTCTAAATTTCTCACTCTTTTTATTTATTTTTTTTTTTTTTTGACATCTTGTTAACTTTTTTGCTGTTATGGTGGTTTTGATATCGCATATCGATTATGGGGAACTAGGTTTTTCTCTATATAAATTTCCCCCATTTTGACTATATTTTCGATTGGCAAACGGGGAGTTTGTTTTTAAGAGTAATAATTTCTTATTTATGGTTTATCCTTCTAATTCTTTGTGTAGGCTACTGTAGCAGATCTGCAGGAGGCAATTCATAAGCAAAGTAAGTGACTTACTACTATTTTTATGTATAAATTACCTTTTTAAGGTAACATTTTAGATGTAAAATGACTAAAATCGAGTTAGTCTGCGCTTATATATGGATGGTAGTTATAGTGTTGTGATGTTCTTTGAGTTATTCTGGTGATGGATTTAACTTATTGCACCATGTGATGATACTTGATAACAGCCTTTGATGTGCATTGATGTTTGTCATTCTTACTACTTAGTATTATTGAGACTGAAGAAGCATGAATACATACTAAGATCTGTGTCTATTTCAAATTAAACTGTATCCTGAGGTAGGTTTTCATCTGTATCTTAGCCGTATCAGGTAAATTATTATTAAAGAGTGTTCATGAATGGAGGCAAATTGGAGGTGTATTGGTATGAATACTTTTGCTTTTATGAAGTTATGGATTTAACTTAGAAACTCATTTCATTTTGCTCTCTCTCGTAAGAGTTTTATAGAGAAGTTTGCCCTAACAGGTCACTAGTATATTTTATTAGATTATTAGATCTGCAAGCCTTTTTTAGTAGCTTCTTGGTTAAATCTATTCCACGTTGTTGAAGTTGAAATATTCAAATGTTCCTCAGCTTATGAAACATAACCCATTTTTTATTGGATGTGAAATTAAATGAATTAGTCTTGATGATGATAACACTAGTTCAATCACTAGTAGAAAAAACACATGCTAAGACGTCGGTTAACACGAAACAGACATAAAGAAAAAACGAGGTGACATTTTTGAAATTATGTAAAGAGATATAACTCCTGCTACTATTGTATGGCTTTGTTTTTCCATCTTAGTACCTCTCTTGGAACAAAAAGAATGTTTATCTGTAAGTGTAACTCTGTCTCTTGGTGCCATTGGATTAACATGATTTGAATCTTCACTTACAGCCAAGAAGTACCCATCAAGGCAGCGCTTGACACTTCCGGTCGCACCCGGATCGAAGGAAAGGCCTGTTGTCCTTAATTACAAGAAGAGTCTGCAGGACTATACTAGTGGAAACTCAGAATCCTTAACTGTTGTATTCAAGGACTTGGGCCCTCAAGTTTCTTATCAAACACTTTTTTTCTTCGAGTATTTGGGACCTTTGCTTATCTATCCAGTGTTCTATTATTTCCCTGTTTACCAATACTTGGGTTACAAAGGTGAACGTGTCATCCACCCTGTGCAGACATACGCCTTGTACTACTGGTGCTTCCATTATGCCAAACGAATTCTGGAAACTTTTTTTGTTCATCGCTTCAGCCATGCAACCTCACCCATTTCCAATGTGTTCCGTAACTGTGCTTATTACTGGACCTTTGGATCATATATTGCTTACTATGTGAACCACCCTCTATATACTCCTGTCAGTGACCTTCAGATGAAGATTGGGTTTGGGTTTGGGATACTGTGTCAAGTTTCAAATTTTTATTGCCATATTATACTGAAGAATCTCCGCAGTCCTGGTGGTGAAGGTGGATACCAAATCCCAAAGGGCTTTCTCTTCAATATTGTTACTTGCGCAAATTACACAACCGAGATCTATCAGTGGCTGGGCTTCAACATTGCAACTCAAACTGTGGCAGGTTATGTATTCCTTGTGGTTGCTACTTTCATCATGACCAACTGGGCTTTTGCCAAGCACAGGCGCTTAAAGAAGGTATGTCTCCTTACCTTTTACATTTCAGTTCATCAATATGGTCTACAGAAAAATGTGTGCATTCCACCAGAAAGCTTTCTTGTAAAAGATAAAGACACATACTTTATAAAATAAATAACTTTACTGTGTTTTTTCCTAAACTGTCTGGTTTTAAATTTTGAGGAGCTCAAAAGGGTTGTGGCTAACTTGATTTTTAGACTCCATCATAATCTTTCTTGCTTGGTTATGCCAAGGTCATCATCTGGATTCTGTGTTATTTTACTAAAAAAAATATCTTTTATAATAACGAATATTGTTATAGCATGTTTGGAAATGGTACTACTTTTAGTTCTTATGTTTTTCACATGAAAGACATGGTTTGTTGGTTGTAAAAGATGTTCCCTGACATACTATTAGTCTTTTTCCCCTTTTTACACACTTGAATCATGAATCATGTGTCCATCTTTTATTGTTGAATGTGCAGTTATTTGATGGAAAGGAGGGGAGACCTAGGTATCCTTGTCGATGGATAATATTGCCACCATTCCTGTAGAAGCCAAAGCAACTGATCAGGCCACTACTATGCTCACAGGATTCTGAGATTTATAATTGTAGCATAATGGAATTTTCGTCATCTCTTTTCATTAGATATGGATTTGTCTTGCAATGCTTTTGACTACGAAGTTCATTACTAAATTGTTGAATCAGAATATTTGTAATCATTTCAAGATTGTAGTACTGAGGATCCCTGTTTCTTCAAAGTCTGCATCTTGTGATTGATTTTGCTGTTTAATATTTGTTGGCTACTTTACTGTTTCCAAATTAATCGTTTTAGAAAATGAAAGCTCATTTTTCTAGCTCATACATACACGTAGCAATGGGCAGGCTTTATAAGTCATAATTATTATTCCTCATTCACACTGATGCTCATTTAATACATACTCCTTCGGTAGTTATTATCCTTAATTGCAAGATTTCTATCATTTCAAGAAAATATAAAAAGAAAAATAAAAAAGACTTACAAGATGTATATCTTGATGGAAAGGAGTTTATACAAAACTTTCTTCATAAATTATGTCTGACATTAGTAATCATCAATAAATTTAGTATCTATTGTTAATGGTGTGTCAATTTGATTTTCAAATTCCAATGATAATCATTTGAATCCCTGTTTTTACAAGTCAATCTAATCCGTTGCGTATTAGTCACTTCGGTTCCTAATATCGGAGACTAAATGAACTTATGATTGTCAAATTAAAGGGTTATGTTAATTGATTACATAATGTCAGATCAAATTCATTGATGGCAATAATATTAAAAGTCAGTAGTTGATTCTGGACAAGTTTCCTCATAATTTTTTTAAAGAGAAAAATATAAAATTATTTTTTCTATAAATTAAAATCAATTTATATAGAAATTACAAATAAAATTTTAAAACTTTATAACAGATTTTACGAGGTTAGCTAATTTTAGCTTATAAACTTTTTCGTTTATCCCAAGGAAGTTATGGAGAAACTTGTTCAAATGTCTAAAACTATCTTCTAATTTTAGAATTAAACTAATACCTATAATTCAAGGACAGATCTAATGCCCTACTTAAATGGCTTGTGAATTAGATCATTGATGGGATCAAGGAAGACATCGTGTCAACCATTAGATTATGGAGATTTAGTAGCATTTATTACAAACTCGATGGTTTAAATCTAGGCTACCTAACACTCGTATAATTTAATGCTAATTTGTCGTTTTAAGGTATTCATAATATTAATAAAATTGTTTTAACAGTTATAATAAACATCCTTTACCAACTACCGCAAACAAAGATAAGTTTTTTAAGGATTTTTATGCCACATAATTCACTGGTGACTTTCATAGCCGAAAGAGAAAGATTGAAATAACATGTTTATATGCATACGAAATAAAAAAATAGTTGAAAATTGTAGAACAAGACGCAAAATTTCACACGAAGCTCAAGTCCCATCATCTGCCATGCAATCATACCGCTCCCCAAAGTATAAAATGATCGGCAGAAAGACTACCCCACTCTAACACTGCTATTTGAAAATCCTAGTTTGATCAGATGATGTTACCGGAATCTCCATTACATTTTCATTTCATGCTTATAGGTTCAAAAATCGGCATGCTTCTAGTAGAAACAAGCATGCATTGGCCTCACGTAAATTAGACAATGCACCAGACACTCAATCCGTAATATAATAGGATGAATTCCTAATCATCTTCGCATCCCTCGTCCACGTCCACGGAATGCGCCTCCACGACCTCTGCCCATGGCACTTGCAGCGGCGTCTCCTTGTGCACTCTCAGACTACATATGTTAAATAGATAAAATCAAATATCAGCTGCATAAGGACAGTAGCCAGAATAAAACAAGCAATAGAAAAAAAATTTAAAACCTAGTTACATAAAGAAAAATAAAAGGTATAGTTAGTAGAAATGACGATATAATTCTTCAAATTAATGTAAAAAAAAAAAAAAAAGTCACAATATGAGATCCCATCCCAATAGAACAATTGGAACAGTATCAATCAAAATTGTCTACAAGCTTTTCGACAGTATGTGCATAATTCTTAATGTGCAGGGAATTCTTGACGTGCAGAAAAGTATAAAAAAGCATTACCCTTTCAAAGTGCATATCCTTGACCGATTTAAGGTGAAATTAGAATGTATATATAGTACTGATAATAGTATGAGATCAATAATTCCTTCAAAATTGTGTGAATGGTTCGTTTGCTAGAGAGGAGGGGGCGAGAGAAATAATTTTGTCGGTTTGGTTAAAGGAGAAGAGAACTAGTTTCTAAAAATTGTGGTCCCACATACTATTATTTCTAACCTATTCCTACTTATCTTTATTTCTCTCCTTATTGCATATCAAATCAATCATTATACAACTTTCAAAACACTCTTTATTGCTCATTTAATTTTACTCTACCAAATAACTGAACACTCAATTTTATTTCTTACATATATTTTTCTCAACTTATTTCTTCTCTATTTCCACCCTCACTATTTCTCTCCTCAAAGCCAAGTAGACCATCTCCAGGAGATAATTTAAGAACGTAAGAAAAAATTCTCAGCTCATACAATGACAGAAATAGACTTACCTTGGGGTTTTTAATTGTTTCATCCACACTTAAGATAAGGCAAGCAGCCTCTGTTGCAGCATTTATAGCATTGATCTGCAAATTGATTAATCAACTTAAACACCGCACACATAAAACATCAGAACCAGCTTATAAAATTATGTAAATCATTGCAGGTAATACCTTCACAATTGCAGGCTCCCAGACAAAGTTAGCAAAAGAGTCAGCAATTCCACCGGTGGCTATGTCCACCCCATATGGTGCCCCCTCACCTGTAACAAGCAGAAAAATAAATATATGTCAGCATGCACGCAAGTAATTGTACAACACATATATGTAAACCAGCATGCTGCATTCACATAAAAAGATGGCAAACCAACCAGAAGGAAGTGCATGTTTCTGCCTTAATTTATTCAGCACATCAGTTGCATCAAATCCAGCATTGTCGCATAGTTGTCTAGGTATAACCTGCAATAATACCGTAACTTTCTGCATTAAAAAACAATCAAAATAACCATAATCTTCGAATGTAAGACATGATCTGATACCCTTCCAAAACTATGGATTTGGCTCAAATTCCAAAAGCATTTACCTCAAGAGCTTTTGCATAGGAGTTAATGAAAAGCTGAGACTTTCCAGCTATAGTTCGTGCATGCTGCCTCAGGTACCGGCTTATCTCCATCTACCCACGAGAACAACATTTTAAACTCAAATATGTTGACAAATATAATCCAGTGATATCTACCAACAAATTTTAGACACATACATCTATAGCACCACCCCCAGCAACCACAGTTGAATTCTTCAAAGCCCTCCTCACGATCATGATTGCATCATGCAAACTTCGCTCTGCTTCCTCTATGAACTGTAGGAAAATAGGAAAAATCAAATATCATATAAAATCCCAAGATTAGCATATCTATGAGTTCAACAAGTTTGATAAACAGTTATCACACAACATCTAACAGACCTGATCAGCTCCACCACGAAGAACTATGGTGGCTGTTTGGCCAGATGGACATCCATTGAAAATATTGAACCTCTCGTTTCCAACCTGCCTTTCCTCAAAAACCTCACATGTTCCAAGGATCTTCAAGCAAATAAATCACAAGTTCAGCAGTAATAAATGAAATTACAAAAAGATCAAATCTTAACAGTCATACAAATAATGTGCAACCTCATCAATAATGTTATTAACAGATGTTTGTACGGTTGCACCAGTTGCAGCAGAAACCCTTTTTAGATCTTCTTCAGCTACACGACCAGCACAGAAAATATCTCGATCTGCAAAATACTGTTTCAAGGACAAATTATTTTAAAAATAGCTAAATGTGATATCCCATAAAGGCTTTACCAAACACAGTAAAGGAATAATTATAAACCATAATTATGAACAATTAATAATGATGTCAGCAATCTACACTTATTAAGTGAAAAACTAACAAGTTAACAAGAATATAAAATCAAACCAAAAATAAAAGTGCATTACTACACAAGAGACAATGCATGAAATGTATCAGGAAAATATCCTGCGAGGAGGTAACACACACCACACTTTGCACATTATTCAATAGAAAGGTTGAATATTTTATGGAGTTTAGAGAAATCATAGTGAAGAAAATTGAACTAGAATAAAAATAGATTAAAACCTGGGTAGCTAGATCACCAATGGCCAATCGTGAAAGAACAACTTTGGCACCACTGCTGACACATTTATCCAACTTGTCATAAATAATATTCCATTCTGCATCAACTATTGACTGATATTGCGAAGGATCCGACAACCTGTAGAGAACAATTAAAAAAAAAAAAAGTCTGATCTAATCCTTCCTAAGATCCCAGGTCAACATTGTGAAAACAAGAATTTTAAAATAAAACACCTTATTTCAGCATTTTCTTTCTCAGACTTTAGCTCCAACTCAACGTTTAACAATAGAATTTTTGGATTGAGAAACTTCTTGGGTTGTTGCTCAAACCCAGCATATGAAAACGTCTTCTTGAAGGCAACACCATTTACTAAAAATGAGTCCCGCATGGTACCACCAGGAACCTGTAGAAGAAAACCTGAGTCTCAACTAAGATTATCAATCTCAAGAGTCTACCTAAACTTGTGGGAGCTCCATAAACTCGACTCATAAACTTGAAGAGTTTACTTCATATGAAAAGACCATTGATTTTAAGCATAAGTTTCTAAATAACAATTTTAATTTCTTGAATTAAAGATTTACCACAAAACAAATTCTGCATGACAGTAAAACTCCTTGATTTTCATCTGTAACCACTTAAGTTAATTGATCTACTTTGTATTAAAATAATTTCAGTTATGGAATACACATGCACACATTTAAAACTCCAAAAAAGAAAATACTATAGAACATGGAAAACAAATATAACATATATTTGCTCTTGCATAAGTGGAAGCCCGATAAATCTAATTTCAAAAATATGAAAACTAGGAGGCTTTAATGGGGGAAGGTGCAAAACACTATATATAAAAGGCTTATAACACTCTTTTACTCTTAATACTCATTCAATAATAATTCTCTCTTTAGAGTATTGCACAACAATTAAGGAAACTAATAATTTTCCTAAAGAAAAGACAAGGTATGATTAATAATTCATCAATAAAAAAAAAGAAATAGACTTCATTTTACAATTATCAAGATAACAGTTAATGAGCACTAATGTCAATGTGGAGGGAACAAGATTGAAAAGAAATAACCAATGTTTTCTTGATATTTTAAAACGACAAATAGGTTGAAACAAAAAAATTGCTGAATTGATAATGTTGATAGAATAGAAGGTAGCAAAGAAGAATCCCTTTTAAAGACCAAGAAGATTCACTAAAACTAAAGTTGACAGTAAAGGGACAACAGACTAATAACAATAACCTTGACAGACAAGTACATCTTGAAAAATTAAGTCTTCCAAAAAAGTACAAATAAGGAAAAACATAAAAAAAATAAAAATAAATCATGAATAAAAGCTTTGGAAAATGCATTCCAAAATTCTCTGAATAGAAAATTGGTTATTAAGGTACAATGCGAACCCTATGAACCAATGGAGACTGTGAATATATGACTATATACTATATAGCACGTGAAAAAATATATGCCGCCAAGCTTTTAGCAAGATCTTAATGTAACCTGCTTGCATGTGCTGAGACTAGTGTTTGGATAACCTAACGCAAAATCATAAAATCCGGGCTAGGATAAACAGCAACCTCAAACAATAACTAGAACTGCAGGAACATGCACATAGATATAAAAAGTGAAAGGATACCCATACTCATTGTCAGTTTTTTTTTTTTTTTTATTACAGTAACCTTTTGTTTAAGAGCTTTGGGCCCCCATTTTTAGCATTTTAGTTTGCCAATAAGCTTTACTCTACTAAAAAAACACATCACACGATCACCAATGTAAAAGAGAAAGTGCAGCATGTACCTTCTTTATTCCAATCATGTTCAATCTGTCATCGTTCCCAATTGCAATTACAGCATCCACAACCATGGATGCAAAGAATTCTTTCTCTCCACCTATAAGCTTTGAAGAAAGTGTGGTAGAAGCACACTTTGCAAGCAAGCTTTTCTTTTCCTCTAGACTTTTCCCCTCAATGCTAACAGCTAGCTCTTTAATCTTTTCAATTGCCTGTACCAATGGTTAAAAAAGACATACAATGTGACAAATCCGTGACATACTTCCACTTCCAGCATTAACATTAAGACAAAAATCAAACAAAAACTGAGGCCCTGTTTCGATAATTTTTTCCACAAACACTTGTTAGAGAAGAGAAAAAAAAAAAAAAAAAAAAAAAAAGAAAAAAAAAATAAAAAAAAAAAAAAAAAAAAAAACAAAAAAAAAATGAAGCCCTATTTCAATAAATTTTACCACAAAAACTAGTTAAAAAAAAAAAAAAAAAAAAAAAAAGGATGAAAGGAGTCAAACATCTCTCACGAGCATAATAAACTTACTCAAATCAGAACTTTAGAGAAGTTAGATGAGAGAACTTTACAAAGGTTAAAAGTATTTAAATTAATTTAACTTGTAACAAAAGCTCAATTTATTTTACTTTCTTAATTTCCTCTATTGAGCCTTATAGATAAATCTACTCAAACATAAAAATTCACATTCGAGAGAGAGCTCTGTACCAAGGAACTTGCAGTCCTATAGCTCCGTATCAAATTTTGAGAGTGAACACCATCTTCAATGAAAGGCTTGGCCTCCCTTAAAAACTCAGCTGCAAGCAACACAACAGTGGTGGTTCCATCGCCAACCTTTTCACATTCGTAAAAAGAAAAAACATTAGAATAACAATACATCATTTACTTGCAAACAAGCAATTCCAAACATCTGAATTAATCCAAAAGAAAGCGAGAAATCTTAACTGTATAAAAGAAATAAAAAATCTACGGCATCGCAGTAGATCGAATGGCAGGGGAAGCGTTAGAAGTTTACCTCAGAATCCTGAGACTTAGCGATGTCGACAAGGATTTTGGCGGCAGGGTGGACGATGTCAAGGAGCTTCATGATGGTGGCGCCATCGTTGGAGATGGTGACATTTCCCTTGTCATCGTGGATCAGCTTGTCCATGCCGCGAGGGCCGAGGGTGGTGCGGACGACGTCGGCGACGGCGGTGCAGGCATTGATGTTGCTCACCAGCTGCGGCTTCCCTTGCGAAGTGTCCGTGCCTTCCTTCAGCAGAATGATCTGAGGTTGCTGTTTGATCCACCATTTCCAGACTTAGGTTAGGTTACGAAAACACGCAACGGAGAAGAAAGAGAGCGAGAGAGTGAACTTACGAGCATCGCTGACATGGTTGAAGACGCAGAAGAGAGCGAGAGAGAACTAGGGTTTAAGTTTTGAAGTTGGAAGTGGGTCGAAGAAGTAGCAGTTTCTGGCTCCTACTCTCTCTCACACTCACACAGCGACGTTAGTTTTCTCTAGAGATGGTTCGTTACCTATTTCGAAGCCAAATTTCACTTTTATCATAATTTGGGCCAAGGCCCATATATATACCCAAAGCACCTAATTTTTTACAATCATCGTATGTTCACCAAAAATATTATTACAGCTATATTTGGTGTAAGGATTTTTATATTCTATTGGACATTTCTTTAATCATTTATAATAACAACATATTACATTTTTTTTTGTCTAATCTTTTTCGTAAACAAATATTTGCGTTTAATCCGTGTGCCAAACTTGTTTTGAATTATTATACGGCATTTTTAATATTATGCTTCATGAAGGAAATTCAACGTCAATTAGAAACAATAAATAATTTATTATGCTTCTAGCATAATTGATCATGCACCTTCATTTTCATTGACAATAAATAATGAAAATAATATTAATATGAATATATTCAAAAAATAATTTATAAAATAAATTTGAAAAATATTTTGACACAAAAGATAGTTTTTAAAATATAAACTAGAGTGAAAATAAAATTTAAATAAAGATAAATTTATTATAAATTTTAAAATAATAATATATTAAGAATTACTTTATAAATTATTAAATTTTAAATTATCTTATTTTAATTATTATTAATAAAGTATTCGATATATAATCTGTTATCCATAATATATACCTATCTTTTTTCATAAATCTTTAATTTTAGACAAAAAAATGATTAGAGAGAATACTTTATTCGTTTTTACGTGTTTATTTTATCTTGTTTTGGAATTTTTTTTTTCTTTAATTCTTTTGAACAGTAAATTTTCTCATTGAAGAAACGAAGACACTGTAAAAGTGAATATTATTTTGTTTATGTGAACTAAGGACATAATTAGTTTTTAAAGTGTAAATATTATTGAAGTAAATTTTACCACTTTCAACAAAAATGTTTTCATATAAACAATTAAAAACCAAATAACATGACAACAACAAAAAAATATCTATAAACTATTTTAGAACTTTATTAAATTAAAAGTTCATCCCATAGACTAAAAATCAAATAAATGAGTGATGATTCTTATGCTTGATTAACTGAAAAAACATGTTGCTAATGAAATACCTCAAACACCAATGTTAAAACACTTTAAGAAGTTAGAACAGCAAATAAAATGACAAAAAAAATATTATTTCTAGTCTCTATCGTACACATAAACTAAAACATACTAGTACCTTTAACAAAAATCCAATGTAATATTCTCCTAACTTTTACAAGACCTTCTCCAAAATAGTTTTCTAGTTAATTAATATTCTCACAATAATACACTTAAATAGACATAACACTCATCGAATAGATGAGTAAACAATGAATCTCAATGATTCTAAAGACAATACTAAGAGAACTACAAAATAATTAGCTGGTGAATTTATACTACTACTAATTTAATTAACTAAATTCTTTTAATTCTTATGAGGTGTTAAAAGGAAATCGTATACATAGGAGAAGAGTTGATAAATGGTGAGAAATAATTGGTGAAATCTAATTGATGGCACCAGCGGACAAGAAAACATTCATCAATGCATTGGCTTCATAGAATAGAATGACAGTGCGCGAAAGATAGGCTAAGCATATTATATAGGGGAAAAGAATTACGATACCACACGACAAATACCTTGTTATGCTAAAACAAGAGTGTTAGCACCCATTCAATGCTCGGGAGAAAACGCAAAGAAAATTGTACAGGAAAGCAAGGACCCAGAGAGGGACAGGGAACAAGTAGAGAAGATATCTACTTTCCTCTCTCCAAATAAAAAAAAAGATCTACAGACAGCAATCCAAAGCTAAACATGAATGGCAACAGCCTAATCTATTTTCTCTCCATTTTCCTTCCCAAACTTCTACTTTGATGCTCAGAGACCCTCATTTTTTTATTCTAGACTCCACAATTATGACTACAATCACATTCACAACCTCAAGATGATATTCTAGTTACATCTCTGCTTGATCTGTTATATTTCATGTGGCTGTTCACTAGCTGGCCCGCTGCAATGGCAGACATCAGAGACAACTCTCCGGCTAAAACAGATCCAGCAACAATGGTGGCCAAAAGTCTTGCGTTTGATCCCGGTGACTCCTTGCTCGCACCCTTCACACCAAGTAAATTCAAGCAAGCAGACTGGGATGCAAGTTGGGTCCCACCACCAACAGTACCCACCTGAGAGGAAAATTGAAGAATCATATAAACCTTAGCTATTAACTAAATTGGAAAATTGACCAAATACAGTAGGGTAATGTGTAAGAAAGGATGGGACGGGATGCCAAATCACCTCAATGGAAGGCATGGTCACAGAGATGTGAAGGTCCCTCCCATCATTGACGGCTTCCATCATGGTTATGCAATGGGAGCTCTCAATATTTTGTGCTGGATCTTGACCGGTGGCTATAAAGACTGCAGAAACGATGTTACTAGCATGGGCATTGAATCCACCAAGAGCACCAGCAATAGCGGAACCGGTAAGGTTTTTGAGCATGTTAAGCTCCACCAGGGCAGACACGTTGGTCTTCAATACCTTCTTCACCACTTCTTCCGTAATAGTTGCTTCACAAACAACTGATTTCCCACGTCCCTCGATCCAATTTACTGCAGCTGGCTTCTTGTCCGAACAATAATTTCCTAAAGGATCAAATCACAACACAACCATCACATTTTCGCATTAATATTCCCATTAAAACAATTTCCCCATGCCGGGATTATAGGCATCGAATCAAATAACCAAACAATGAGACCAATATAAAGGATGAAATCAGAACATAACCATCACACTTTCTGTCTAATACTCCCCATTAAAACAATTTTGGCATGCCCGGATTATAGGCACCGAATCGAATAACCAAACAAATTGATCAATATAAAGGATCAAGTCAGAACATCACACTTTCGGTCTAATGTTCCCATTAAAACAATTTCAGCATGCCCAGATTATAGGCATCGAATAAAAACAAACAATGAGATTATCAATATAAAGGATCAAGTCAGAACATAACCATCACACTTTCGGCCCAATATTCATTTAAACAATTTCACATGCCCCGATTATAGGCATCGAATTAAATAGCTAAACAATGAGATCAACATAGTGATACATTCAAGAGATGCAAATAAGTTAACTGAAAGACTGAGAATACCAAACCAGAACTGACACGAAGAAAGAAATAAATAATAGTACACGTAGAAAACAAGAAATCCACCAAACGAGAAATATAAGTAAATTGGGTATTAATACGTGAGTTTGACACAGTCCCAATTGTTGCATCATGCTAATTATTCATACATCATAATTAAGTAACAAATGAATAAAATATGAGTACTACATATGGTACATCAACCCTTTTGCAAAGAGCATATATACAATAAACAAATAAATCTCCGATAAAAATCCAACATGATAATACCACACAAAACACAGTGACATCATTATAGGACACTAGTCTCCAGTTCAAATTGACAACACCTACAACAATATCAATATATATATATATATGAATGTATAAGCTAAGGTGGTGCGGAAAGAAATAAGATGATGTAATTGGACCACCTTCATGATGAAAGAAACCAGTACGGAAAAGAAAGAAGACAAAGAGACGATGTGTGATAGCATATAAAGTAATGGCATGGGTGACATCATTCGATTCAACAAAAGAAAGATCAAGGAAATATTGTCCATCAAAATGGGAAAGGTACAGAAATTACCAGAGATGCCAATGATGTCCATGTCAGGGAAATCATTCTGAAGAAAATCAAGAACGTTTTGCACCCCTTTGGAAACCATGTTCATCCCCATAGCATCACCCGTGCTACAAGTGAATCTCAAATAAACGTTCTTCCCAGCCATAGCACACTGAATACCTTGCAGCCTGGCAAATCTACTCGACCTGAAATCATTAAACCAAACACCCAAACTCAGCACAAATAAATAAATCTCCTACACTCAAATAGTTCAACACAAACACCATGTAAAATTACTTCAACTCAATTAATTTTGGACTCAATATATTCTTTACCAAACAACCAATCATATTAATATTCATTTAAAATCAGTTAACCGGATATCGACATTTCAACACACTTTTTGATGATCCGATGTGAATCAAAACATGCAGTTAAGGTGGACACCTACTATTGTATGATAAACTCTCAAATCACATGATCACGAACCCAAACTCACTCTAGAGTGTAGCAAAAACAAACCTGTTGAAAACAAGGGCAAGGGTGTCAAAATTGAGAGGATCCTCCAAGAAGAACTTCAACTGAGCAGCCCTCTTGGCAGTGGAGAACCTAACAACCGGTGCCCTTGACATGCAATCCCTCAAAACAACACTGCTGGCCCCACCAGAAGCATATATGGCTTTGCACCCTCGATTGGTGCTGGCAACAAGGCACCCCTCCGTGGTGGCCATCGGCACCGTGTACTCGAACCCGTCCAGCAGCAACGGCCCCGCCACCCCCACCGGAATCTGCACGTACCCCACCGGCATTTCGCAGCACTGCCCCAAAATCGAGTCGTAATCGAACCCTTCCAGCGGCAGCCCCTCCAGCAACCGCCCCGTCGTCCTCTGCAGAGCCTCCCGCCGAATCGCCGCCGCACGGCGGCAGTCGCCGAGGCGAGACTCGAGCGCGTAAGACGGCGTGACGCCGTCCACGACGGAGCAGACAATATCCTCATCATCCTCGGAGATCATCGCGCACTCCGCGGCGGGCAATTTGGTAATTGACGGAGACGGCGAGGGTTCCGAAACCGCTTCATCGACGTCCCACGCGTCCTGCGAGGCGCGCGTGATGAAGGACTGGACAAAGTCGATGCCGAAGAAGCCGAGGAGGTAGATGAAGGAGGCAATGAGGGAGAAAATCGCAGCGATCTCAGAGAGCGTGACTACGTGCAGAGGTGTGTGGCTGCGGATCTTGTCGCGCCACCGGTGCAGGAGGAAGTAGGCGACGGAGAAGAAGAGAGTGAAGAAGATCGCGTTGGTGAGGTACAGTGGCAGAGGGAGCGCGTCGGAGGCCTTAGGAGCGGACGCTGATGGTGCGGAAGCGGAATCCCTCTTGCCGCGGTTGGCATGGTGGATAGCTCCGTCGTGGGCGGTGGGCGGCGCTCGGTGGCGGAGGTCCATTGCGCGTGCGAGAGGGTTCCGAAGAGGAACTGAGGAAAAAACGGTGAATAAATGAATGAATGGTTATGGCATGTGATGTGTTATGTGTGACAGCGAAGAACGGTGAGTGCAATACGGTGCCACCGGACCCAAAAACATCGCCACTTGTTATTGTTTTGTTTTTATTAGCAAATTTTCTTCTAACTTTTCCACTTTCCTGAACCACGTACAACTGTAACTACAAAACTTTTTCAAAAAAACAATTTATTTTATTTAAAAAAATGCTAGCCGTCTGATACCCTGAAACAACGCGTTAATTAATTAATTAAATAATCAAGGTAGCTTTTTAATTGAAAAGTATATTAAAAAATTATTTTTATTTTCTTAGAAGGTATATCTGTCTTTCTCATAATTTAGGGAAGTAGAAGAGAGTGGAACATTGGAGAGAATGCTTTTTAATTAATTGTTTAATTAAATGACAATGAATTAATGAATGACAATTGGAGCTTCCGGTTACCATGCACCAATATTTTCATTTGGACTTTAGAGTTATGATTTATTAGTCTATAATTTCCATTATTATTACAATAAGATAAAGTCTTCTCTTCTCTTCTATGCAGGAATTTAAGAAAAAATAGAATAAATATTTAAATACCAGGTCTTGTAAATTTGGAACAAGTTTAGCCTATATTATCCCTTTCTAAATTTAAAATTGGTCTATAAAATGTTATAATTGATAAATAATGAGTCTGTTTTATAAGTATATCAGGTTTAAGATAAAGGAAATATATATATATATATATATAT
>Ga0099824_1003573_pt1 | contig 22699 bp, 8 predicted proteins | sample SiratrowhiteBW_FD_76837 | JGI IMG/M metagenome (GOLD analysis project Ga0099824, IMG submission 76837) | Root nodule microbial communities of legume samples collected from California, USA - Siratro white BW | ecosystem: Host-associated > Plants > Roots > Nodule | place: USA: California... | reverse complement strand
TATATATATATATAAATCAGTCGATCCATCTTATTTTGAAAACATATTGACTTCTTTTGCGCATGAGTATTCATATTTTATTATGTTTAAAATATGTAATTTTATTATTTTTATAAGCAATTAATTAAAAATGAAAAATACAATTTAATATATATGGACATATAATTTTACAACAATAACCTTAAAAATTATATAACTGTTATTTTTAAAAATAAAAATTATTTATTTATTTTGAAAAAAAAAAGAGAATTTTTCAATTATTTATTTTGTCAAATAATAAAAAATTATTATTTATTAAAAGGTAAATTATTATTATTATATATATATATAGCCATTATTTTTAAGAAGAAAATTTATTTAGTTGTTTTGAAATAAAAATAAATTACTCAATTACTTATTTTAATAGACATATAAATAAATACATTTTATTTTACTTATTAAAAGGTAAATACTGTACACTTTTTTCTTCTGATAAAAATGATTTTGAATTATAAAAATAGTTTCACTAAAATTAATTATAAAAGTAAATACTTTTTTATTTTATTATACACATTTTTTATTGCGTCGGTGATTTTTTATTATGGGTAATTGTTTAAATTTAAATAAATAATTACTTAAAAGATAAAATTGTAAGAAAAATGTTATAGATTTAATGTTAATTAATCTATACAAACAATCTAACTTGAGTTTGGCTCGTATCCAAAAACAGGTGAAAAAATTTACTCCAATCCACCGGCCGGTCAAAAGTAAAAATAAATAAATTATATTATTAAATAGACATTTAGTAAATAAATGTAAAATAAAAAATAATTTAATATAAATTTCATCACAAAAATGTATTTGTATTTTTTAAAATTTTAAAACCTTAAAAAATATCATAGCTGGACTAACAAAACTAAGTCTTCTTGTATAATAAAATTTACATGAAACATTTATTTTACATAAATTTTTATCCATATATATAATTTGCATATGTAAATTGTGGTTATTTTTAGTGAAAAAGACTTACTTAAATGACTTCATTTCAATTTCAATTTAAATTTGTTACCGTCTTATTTAATGTTATATAGATTATAATTGTAATGAAATATTATTTTTATATTAATTTTAAATATATAATGTTGTATTTAAATATAGTGAGTGATTTAATTTTGTTATCTATATTTTATTTTCTAAATTTAAATTAAACTATTTGGTTGAGATAAAAATATATTAAAAAATTAAAATAAAATTTGATTTTATTTGTTGTATCTTTTGAACACCTAAGACAAAAACTATATGCTGTTAATATTTTTCAGTTACAAACAACTAAAATATAAGGCTAATTACTTTCAGCCAAATTGTGGTAATGAATTAATGATGTTTACAGAGGGTCCTCGTTAAACAAACCAATTAATGAGAAAAGTACAAATTTTTAAAATATTTTTAAAACTGTTTGAGTATTAATATATAATTAATTATTCTATTCATATTAGTTACTTTGTATTAGTTTAAATTAATTTCAAATATATTACTTATTTATCTGTATTAGTTAATGTGTTATTTAAAAAATGTAATAAACCTTAATATAATCTCATAATTGTCATATTATAGATGATATATTAATCCAAAGCATTAAAATAAAGACAAAATTTACATGCAGTTAGTAGTTCTTGTTTGTTGGTTTTGTTTTTCACTTACCTCAGTAATTAGTAATATAAACTTGTTTATTAAATATCAATGTAAATTATCAAGACAAATCCTCAACTAAAGTAAGAAAAATATTGAACATCCTTTGTTAACAGTTGATCGAGGGATTCTAAACAAAACTTTATATCGGATTCTAAAATAACCTATGATAAATCCACGACATAATTTTTATATTTAAAAATATTTATTTATTTTGAGTTTAATTACAATATAACTTTTATATATTTAAAATTTATTTATATAAAAAAATATTTATTGTATCTAATGGTACACTAAAATACTAATTTCTTGTAACATACCTTATCATAAAGAAAACGATAGAAAATTTTGGAATAAAACGTGTAATGTGATAAAAGAAAATAACAAAATTATCAATAATTATTTCAAATTTAACCGGCTGAATTTTTTGCTTGTAAATTACAAAAACGTTTTTCTATCCATAAAAAAAAAAAGCTAACCTATGCATAAGTAAAAGATTGGAAAAGAACAGCATTTTTCCCATTTTTGGTGTACTTTTCAATATTAATTCTTAAAATGGATAGAAAAAAATTTATTTATCAAAATGGACAAATTCTGTCAGTTAGATAGACATAATTTCAAACTGGTCAAAATAAAAGTGACTGGCGATTTCGATTAATGATATTAATTAAAATTATTTCTCTCTCTATAATCATTTTTTAATTATTTGATATTATGATTATTAGGTTTAACAATTAATAAAAAAATAATAATCATTATACAATAATAATTAACAAATAATTTCTTAATTATTTAGCACTATTGTTACTTTAACAATTAACAAAAAATTATTTATAATAATTAACAAAATTGTAATAAAAAATATTAAGACATACAAATTTATTTTAAATTAAAACAAAATAACATAATGATAATAATAATAAAAGGAATTCATATGAATTTAATAATAATTATTTTTTAATTAAAATAAAATAACATAATAATAATAATTAATAATAAGTGAATTCAATAATAATAATTATTTTTTAAATTAAATTTGTATGAAATTATTCTTATTAATATTTTAAATTAAATTCATATGAATTTAATTAAAATTATTTTTATTATTATTATCGTTATGTTATTTTATTTTAATGTAAAATAAATTTATATATCTTAATATTTATGTTATAGTTTTGTTAATTATTATTATTATTATTATTGATTTGGTTAATTATTAAACATAACGATCATAGTATTAAATAATTAAAAAATAATTTAAGAGAGAGAAATAATTTTAATTAATATTATTAATTAAAATTGTCAATATATTATTTTTATTTCGACTAATTTGAAATCATGGTAATCTAGTTGACAAAATTTACTTATTTTAGTAAATAATTTTTTTTAGTTATTTTAAAAATTAACATTAAAAATTATACCAAAATGGAAAAAAAGCTTACAAGGATGAAGGAACACGGAATGGAATGTGTCATGTGAAAAGGAAAAATGAAATAAAAATATTAATATATTTTTTTCAAATAAATCGAGTATAGTTTTTGCTTTTAAATTATATCAGTAATGTAGGTCGAGAAATTGCAAAATTCAAATAATGAATTTATTTGAATTTTAGAGATAAAATATAGTGCATTCTGAATTCTGTTACTAGATATAAAAGATTTTATTTTTCAACATTTTAGCTAACTTCAACTGTTATCAGAATCATAACCACTAAAAGAACAATTAAACCTTAAACACATTTACTAAGAACAGAATCCTAACCACTAAAAGGACAATTAAACCTTAAACACATCTACTAAGAATTCATGAGATTTGTATGAACTCCACAGGAATTATGCACAGATAGATCTAAATATTGAGTCTAAAACAAGTAGGGGCCCAGAAGAGGTTCCTTTTGTTCTGTTCTGTTATATTATAACTCTGGTTTTTCACTCTTTCTGCCGCTACCATTTGTGAGGTTCTTCTTCTTTGCAAAGTATTTTGCTGTGAGAATTAACTAAAAACCCTTGAAACCATTGATTCTGTCCACCATGAACAGCAACCTCAAGGATCAAGATCACTACTTTCACTCTTCATGGACCATAGCAAAACTGGTGACCTCCTTCTTCTTCATGGTTTCCATCTCCTACTTCTTCTACTCCCTTGGATTCATCACTCATTCATACGATTGTCCTCCAAAAAAGCCTTACCCTCTTTCCACCACCACACACCTTTCCAACGCCACCACTCCTCCGCCACCTCACCACACCCCAAAACCCTCCGAGAAAACCAACATTTCCCACATAGTGTTTGGCATAGGAGCCTCATCCAAGCTATGGAGCCAAAGAAAAGAGTACATCAAGCTATGGTGGAGGCCAAACGAAACAAGGGGCAATGTGTGGCTAGACCAAGCAGTGAAAACTGAACCTGGTGATGAGACCCTCTTACCAACATTGAGAGTATCAAGTGATGTCTCAAAGTTGTTCAAGGTGAAGAATCCACGTGAGGAGTTGGGGGTTCGGATATCTCGAATTGTGTCGGAGACAGTGAGGCTTGGGATGGAGAATGTGAGGTGGTTTGTGATGGGGGATGATGACACTTTCTTTGTGACTGAGAATTTGGTGAAGGTGTTGCAGAAGTATGATCACAACCAGTTCTATTACATAGGGGCCAATTCGGAGAGCCACTGGCAGAATATTCACTTTTCCTATAACATGGCTTATGGGGGTGCAGGGTTTGCCATAAGCTACCCTTTGGCTGTGGCATTGGAGAGAATGCAGGACAAGTGCCTTCAGAGGTACCCTGCATTGTTCGGCTCAGATGATAGGATCCAGGCTTGTATGGCAGAGCTTGGTGTCCCTCTCACCAAGGAAATTGGCTTTCACCAGGTCAGTTCTCCTTCAAATTTTCTTCTCTTGGATGATGCTTTGTGATTCGTAACTGTGTCACTCAAATTGTTCAGTTTGTCTTAGGAAATTGTTCAGTCCAATCATGCATTGTGCAGTTATAAAACAAAACTTGCATTTAGTGTTACTGTTTAAGCATTAATTAAGTAGCTCTTTTGCTGCTTCAATTTTGGTCAATAGTACTGATTCATATGTATATATGTGGTTCATTATCATCATTAATTTAGTGGACAATATGGTACCTGGAGTTATAATTCAATAATATAAGTTGATATTAGAAAAATACATCAAAATTTAGGGGGCCATAATGCCATAAAACAGAAAAAGACAATATTCTTAGGTGGCATGCACTAAATACATTTTTTTGGGTTTCAGATTTGAGCCAAAGTTTCCATTGTTCTTTAAGAGATGCCTGGGAAATAGTCCAATTTCCCAATTCCTCTTGACTTTCTCCATCAAACAAAACCAAAATCAGCACGGCTAGTGTCACTGTCATCTCTCACGTTTCGAAAAAGCAATTATGAAAGTTGTTGCTTCCTCCACCTTTTCTTTTTCTCATTCATTTTTGAAAGTTAATTTTGTAGTACTTATTCAACAAGAGCTTTTAAGAACACCCAATGCATGCGTTGCCTCCACGTGTGAAGCACGTGGCTAGTTTATTACTCTTCCTCTGCAGAGGTGTCATAACATAACATGCAACCGTATTGTTTTTTTTGATGCCACGTAATCACACAATACAAAACCTCTGTGATGGATTCTTGTGGTCACTACTGTGTTTCGATGCAGATGGCATGCATGCATGCATCTTAGCTGCCATATTGTTACATAATTTTGGCAACTTCTTTATACTTTGTTTAAGGAAAATGTTTCTCTCACACATGTTGTTTTCAGTTTGATATATACGGCAACGTGTTTGGGCTCTTAGCAGCACATCCCGTCACACCCTTAGTTTCCATGCATCACTTGGACTTGGTTGAGCCCATATTCCCAAACGCCAACCGTGTGGAGGCCCTGCAGAAGCTCATTGGGCCCATGAGACTGGACTCCTATGGGCTCATGCAGCAATCCATATGCTACGACAGAGCCCGGCATTGGACCGTATCCGTTTCGTGGGGCTATGCGGTTCAAATATTCCGGGGCACTTTCTTGGCCCGGGACATGGAGATGCCGGCCAGAACCTTTCTGAACTGGATCCGGCGGGCGGATTATACCGGATTTCCGTTCAACACGCGCCCTTTCAGCCGGAATGCTTGCGTGAAACCTTTTGTTTTCCACTTGGATAATGTCATCTATGATGGGGTTGCTGATGAGACTGTCAGTGACTATGTTCGGGTCCAGCCCAACCCGAATTGCAAGTGGAAAATGCCGGATCCGACCCGAATCTCAATGATAAGGGTTCATAAGAAACTTGATTCGCATTTGTGGGACAAGGTAGGTTCTTTCTTTTCTCAAGGCCCATATTACTATTTCAATTGGGTAATATATGTTTGACTTTATATTGATGAGTGGAACTGAAAATTTGCTTACTTAAAAGGGTTTTGGTTTGTGTTATTGTTTGAGCAGTCTCCAAGGAGAAATTGTTGCAGGTTTCGACCAACAGAGGAGGAAGGAGCTATGGTGATTGAGGTGGGAGAATGCAGAAAAGATGAATTTGCTAATTAATAGTTAAGAAACATGAGGATTCAGCTCATAATATTCTTAATCGTGTTCTTTATTTTTCTTTTTTCTTATTTGTGATTTTCAAATGATTTGAAAACTTCATAATGGCAAGTGTAGAGTGTGCTGAAGACTAGTATTACAAATGTAAATTGGTGTTTCTTTGGGTGGGGTTCTTATGATGATGTAAAATTGTTATAACTTACATTAGATTTTTAAATGTGATGATAGAATACTGGTGGCAATGAGTTTCTCTGTTACATATTAATTACATAAATTTTATTCTGCATACTTTTGTTTGTAGTTTCCGACAGGTGCAAAATATATATAAAAAATAATGTATTTAGCTTTTATACTGAAAGAAATATCAGTATTACATTTCTTGTCTGTTGATGCCTACTTCTTTTTCACCCATTAAACATTTTTTTTTCTGTGGACACCCTTTAGTCTTTGACTTTGTGGAAGACCTTACAAAATATCAATCTTGTATATTTCATTATCTTCACCCTTTTCTTCATCTATTAACCTTTTTTCATCAAGCCACACTTGTCCAAAAAGTTTGATTCCTTATAATATTGTATAGTAAAGCACTAGTTTCATCAAGAAATACTAAATACTAAGTAACTCCCTTAAATTCACCTTAAAACATTTTTAATGCAAAAGGAGTCAAAATATATCTTGAATGTGATATTCTAAAGGAGGTAAAGTTCACAACAAAGTCTCCTATATTATCTATCCAACATGGTTGCATGAAATTGTTTATGTTAGATATCTTCAATGATCAAAGGAATTTCCATGTAACACTGTAAAAATAAATAAAACACCTATAATTTAATTTGTGTAAATACAACAAATATATCTTCCAAACAAAATAAAATACACTGAAGTAACAATATAAAAATAAATAATTCATATTTACTTGTTTAGTGAATGAACTTAACCAAACACGAAATCTTGTAAATTATTTCATAAAAGAATTTTACTTTTAAATCTCTATTATTGTAATTCTAAAAAAAAAAAAGAGTAATTACAAAGATGTGCCTAATAGTGTCTTGTTTCCTAAAGGTCCAACACATGTTATCATTTTACATGCTAAATTTTTCAATCACTTGTAACCATTGATTTTTAAATTTTTCATTGTGTAAAACTAATATAATTGACTCTATACATATTATCTTTGGTTTAGGGTTAAAAAATAGAATTAAAAATGTTGTTTAAAATAACATATAAAATCTTTGGTATAATGACTCTGTACTTAACGACTGAACGACAAATTTTATTTTATATATTTTTAGAAATTAACTAAAAAGTGATATACACTTTTTAAAGAATCGAAAAACCGTGTAATAATTATTGACTCATTAGTTCATAGTTCATAACACAGATAATATTCAATCTGCAAATATAGAGATTTAACAAGAAATAAAGTGATGAAATCTAGTGTCGGTAAACAAAAATCTAAAATTACATCATTAATATTATAAAAAGAAAAAACATTCTAACTAAAATCATGGAATCCAGAAAAACAAAAATCCACCCATAAAAAATTAAATACATGACGAGGAGAATGAGTCAAGACAGTGAGTACCAGGTTGTGAGAGCGTGTGGGTCCCTCTGACGTTCTTTCTCTCCCACTCACCAGTCTTCGTCTTCTTCTTATTCTTCTTCCTCTTCCTCTTCCCTCCCAATTTCACTATCTCATTCCCTCTCCTACATCACAACCATGCCTTCCACCTTCTTCTCTCTCCTCTTCCTCTTCCTCCTTCTCCTCCCTTTCTCCACCCTCTCCCACCTCTTCTCTCCCCCCGACAACTACCTCGTCAACTGCGGTTCCGCCGCCCCCTCCAGCCTTGTCGACCACCGCCCCTTCGTCGGCGATCTTGTTGACCACCGCTCCCCCTTCCCCCGCCCCGTCTTGCTCCGAAACGACAACCCCCTACCTGACTTACCCCCAATCTACCACACCGCTAGGGTTTTCACAAGCCCCGCCAGGTACTCCTTCCCCGTCTCCGACAAAGGCACCCACATCGTGCGCCTCCACTTCTACCCCTTCAACTCCTCCAATATCGATCTGAGTCGAGCTCAATTTCATGTCTTGCTCAACGGCCAGGTTGTTTTGAGCAACTTCACCCGTCTGTCCAGTGGTTCCAGAAACCCTAGGATCGTGGAGTATCTAATGTGGGTCGATGCGGATAGCCTCGTGCTCGTGTTTGTGCCCAATAAAGATTCGAAATTGGCGTTTGTCAACGCCATTGAGGTGATTTCTGCTCCCAAAGACCTTGTCCCTGACACGGCCCAGTATTTGAGCCCATCAAAAGTTGAGAAATTTGAGGGTTTGAACAAACAGTCTCTTGAAGTTATGCACAGGGTCTCTGTTGGGGGTGTTAAAGTTACCCCTTTTAACGATTCCCTGTGGAGAACTTGGATTCCTGATGATGAGTTTTTCAAAACTAGTGTTGGGTCTGAGAAGCGTTACTTTGGTGGTAGGATCAAGTACCGTGTTGGTGGGGCTAGTCGTGAGGTTGGGCCTGATAACGTGTATAACAGTGCTAGGTTGATCCAGAGTAAGAATGATTCTGTTCCCAGTGTTAATATGACTTGGGTGTTTCCTGTTGTTGGAGGCTATAAGTACTTGGTTCGATTGCATTTCTGTGATATTGCTAGCATCTCGCTTGGTTTGCTGTATTTCAATGTGTATGTGAATGGGTATTTGGCTTATGAAGATTTGGATCTCTCCTATATCACGAACTCGCTGGCTTCACCGTTTTACGCGGACTTTGTGGTTGATGGAGGAGATGGTGCTTTGAGTGTTGGTGTAGGTCCCTCGAAGAGAAGCATGTCGTATTGCATCGATGGTATACTGAATGCAGTTGAGGTCATGAAGTTGAACAATTCTCTGAATAGTCTTGATGGAGAGGTTTCTGCGGATTTTGTTATGAAGAGCTGGTCGACGGGGAATAATACAGCTATGTTGTTTACTCTGGTGGCTGCTGTTTGCATTGTGTTGAGCTTGTCCATAGTGATTCGTAGGAAGTTGCTTGTGTCAAGGGAATCCGTGTCGTGGTCAAGGTTGGCTTCGAATTCATCGGATGATAGTGTTAAGAATTAAGATTCGTGAGATATAGTTATATCAAAAGATAAGATGAAGAAGATTGGTAATATTTAGTGAGCAAGTGAACAAAGTTGTGTGTAAAATTTATCGGCAAATGTAGCCATAATAGGTGACTTTCTTGAGAAAAGAATTACTGGAAGTCTGACTAATACCGAGTTTTTAGGGATTGTTGTATCATATCATATCTGTGTTACCTTGTTTATATCATAATATGAAGGCATTCCTTTTGCCACCAGACTTTGTTTTCTTGTCATTGTTCATTTTGCTCTATTCTGTAATGTTGTAGCTTTCATCTTTTTAATTGTTTGAACTTATGGAAATTCTTATGTAGCTTTCATCTTTTTAATTGTTTGAACTTATGGAAATTCTTATGTAGTGGTTATATGAATATTACTGATACCCTAAATGATCTGTTTCGGTTTATAATTGGACCGAGTATTGCTTAGACTAATCATGAATCACATTCCATGATCATGTTGAAGCTTACACTCTTCCATTTGAACTCTTAACTTTCTCAACCATTAAAATGAAACATCCGAATCACAGGTTAACATATTTGAAATTATTGTAATGCAAAGGGATTGTGACTATCAAGAGGGTCTTTAACTTAACTCACTACATACTCCGTCAATAGAACCACAAAAGTTCAAGTAAAGCTTTGAACTTTGGGAATTCCCGTGAAGCTTTGAAATATGAGAATTTGGAGAAAAATGGTGTGATTTGGGGAAGAACCTTGGAAGGAAGGGAATCGGAGATTATATTTGGATCCGATCGTTCAACTGTTTAATTTGATTTGAGGCAACTCAAACATAAGTTAGATTTCTTTTTTATGGCTGGATCACACCTATCATAATTTGTTAAGTAATGAATTTTGTATGTTAAATCGAATATTTAATTCAATTTTATCAAAATTATTAAATAAATGTAATTATTATTCAATTTATCTCAATATTTTATAAAGGCAGTTGCTTTATGTACTAATCAAATTTTTAATATACTAATAATGTATTTATTATTTTTATTTTAAAATTTATTATTAAATATTTTTTTCTCTCACTGTAAAAACGTCTTTGTCATATATACCGTTACTTATTATTTTTACTTTAAAAATTATTATTAAATTTGTATTTATTTTGTAGAAAGAAATATGAATATCAAATCCTTTAAAATATACATATAAGAGAGAAAGAGAAACGTTAAGAGCTTTTTTTCTTGATTGTATTTACCTATAAAATTGCGTGAAAAAAAAATATTTAATAAGTAAATTTTAAAATATGTATATTAAAAATTTGTTAAATGTAAGAAGCCGTTACAAACGGGTAAGAAGCAATTACCTTATGTAAGAAGTAATTTCCATTTATAAATTAAATGTGTATTTAAATTTTTTCAATATTAAATATTACATTTTATTTAAAAGCATTTTAAAAAATTATAGAATATTTTGAAATTATAAGTTTTAGTAAAAATACATTAATTTGTGACTTTATTGATATATCTTAATCCAATGAAGGAGAAATTGAGTTAGATTGAATTATTAAAAAAATGGAGATATTCAATTGAATTTTTTATTAAATAAAATAATGAATTTGCTTAAATTATACTAATTGTGTGGTAATGAGGTGGATGGAGTAATGGGTATATGTGTATACAGATTCAACATTAAAAAAAAACCACCCACAATTAAAACTAGTACCTAGTATACTTTCTCTAATTTGATGGCTCAAGAACATTTCTATACAACTTCTAATTACATACGCATTCACCGAAGTTAACTATGGATAATATGCAACATTCATTTACGTTTTGTTCTAATTAAATTATCATTATACAAATGAACCAACATTATATGTATCTTTTTACACTAGTTCAAAATTTAACCAATATAAAAAGGTCTCATAATTTGATTTTCTAGTGTTATAAATGTTCTTGGGGGTCTTTGTTAAACTGTTGGACGTAAATATCGACAAAATCTACCTCATTCTGATTAACATTTGAGGCATTTAAATAAGAAGATTTCTAATAGAAATCACTAATTGATTTGTGATTAACAGAAAAACATTAAAAAATTTCAAATAACTTTAAAATTTTATATTTTTAATTCAAAATAATAAGTAAAATAATGTTTTTCATGTTTCAAGTTGAATAATATTTAAAGAACTGTAGACCGATCCAGAAGACAACACACCGCTGCTACTGCCATTAAAATACCTCCTTATCTGTTCAGAGGCTACAATATTTGAATTCCTAATATTTTATGGAACATGTTTTTCACTGTTCTTAATAGTCTGCAAAATTCCATCTTACTACTAATTTGTTCTCAAAATATATTAATTATTTAAATAATATATTTATTCTTGTTTTTAATTCGCTACAAAAATAGTGCGGATTAACGGTAAAAAAAAATAGTGACAATTACACAAGCAATATTAAAAAATTTGTTAAATTAATACTGAAATATTTAGAAGCGTTAATATCGTGATGTTATAAGGTGATAAAAGTAAAAACAATAAATATTAGTTTGTGCCGCGACACAAAAATAACATTAAGATTATATTTTATATTAAATTATTACATTCTAATATCGATAAGAACAAAAAGTAAAAATAATAACAAAATATACTTATGTTCGACTATTTTATAGGATATTTTATTATATTGCACGAAACTGTTTCATGGTACATAAAATTAAGTGTGCTATTTTGTTGAAGTTAACAAAGTTTAAAATGATTTACACGTGTTTCAACCAAGTTTTAAAATCTCAAAACCCCGGTAAATTTAAGTAGTATTAAATAATAGAAATCACACATTCAGAGAAGAATAATCATAAACACAATCCCGATAAATGTTAGATCCTTTCGAAGATTTTGGATCCTTTTTTGTTTGACCAAACTTTTTCTACATAAGCCAAATACAACAATTGTGAAACAATCCATTTATCATAAAAACTCTTCCAAAATCTAGCGTCTTTTAACCTTGCCTTAAAACTCTGTGCAAGTATCCTTTGAATCCGAATTTTCAATCATAACAAAGTTTAATTTACCCCACTTTTATTCAAACAAGTTTATCATATTAAGCAACACAATTCTCAATAAAATGTTTTTAAATCACAATATGTTTTTAAACCACAACTTATAAAATGTAGGTGAACTACAACAATAACTATCTATACACTAAATAATAGTAATCATCCACTAACTCAAATTAATGACAACTAATACCAACTAAATTGTACTAAACAAGTTAACTCTACATAACAACCACAATAAAATAGTTAATCAACTACCTTAAGCATCACGAACAAAAATTAATCGCTACATAAAACATATATTTAACCAAGTTAGAAACCAAACGTAAATAACACCAACACTATATCATTTTCTTATCTCCCTCATGATATCATTTTTTTTCTTATCTCACCAACTCTTTCATCCTTCTTTGTTTCTATGATCCACATTTTGGTCCCTTCATTGTACTATTTCTCTTCCTTTCTGGTTCATTTTCTGGTGTCACATTCCACTTCCTCTATTTTTCTTGTTCTTTCCTTTATCTGCTTGCTCTTTCTTTCCTTCTCATGTGAGTGGGTAAAATATTATTGTTTAATTAGATATTCAAATTATGTAGGAGATTGAAAGGGTGTAAGTATAACACTTTTCTATTTACAATTCCAAATAGAATGTAAAAGAACAATGCCAAATATTGTAGATTATTATTTAATTACAAATAATTTTAAATGAAAATTTTAAAATAGTATATATAAAAAGTTAACGTGTTTTTTCAGACAACAATGTAAAACAGTTATTTCAAAATTTGATTTATGTTCTCAAGAAATGATTCATTAATATTTGCTTCTGTTATTTCTTGTGCACACCAAAATTCCACACACGACTACACACATGAAACACGCGCAGAGCAACATGAATTTGTTTCAGACACGAGCCTATGAAGTGTGTTATTCTTAGTTATTAACCGCAAAATTTTCGGTTAAAGTGATCCCAAATTATCTTTGATTATTCCGTACTTTGACTCATCATTCATTTTACCTAGCTTTTCCTCATATAGAGCCAAATATATTGGCAATAACAACTTTCCACTTTGCACTTTGCACTTTCCAGTTTCCATTCATCATTTCAGTTGCCACAATTCACCACACTGAAGAGGTTCTTCTAACCTTGCCAACTTATACTATTTTCTATATAACCACAACATTGGTACGTGAACTTTACCTTTGTTTTTCATTGATTTCTGCTTATATAAAACTAAATGGTGTTATTAAGTTATGAAAAAGAAAAAATATATATATATATATATATATGCAGTCTTATATTTTAATACATGTAAAGAGATTATTTTTCTATTCGAATTCGTGGTCAATTGGTCATGTAACTTCACCGTTGCATGTTTTTTATTTTATCATTACAATTTGTCACATATTAATGGCTTTATAGTTTTCACCACCAACATAAGTAACTGCCGCTGAGATATATATATATATATAGAGAGAGAGAGAGACACACACACACACATTAGTTTTTGACACACACCGTTCTCTCTTGAGTGTGCAGAGTTTAAGGAAGAAGAAGAAAACGGAAAGAGAAACCAAAGATGGATGCAGAAGTGGAGAAAAAGTTAGTTTCTCAAGAAAAATATGGCAGGGTTCAATCTGCAATAAGGTGGTTGGTGCTGGTTGTGTTTGTGGGGTGGATTTTGGTATGGATAATGACTCCTACAAACACTTACATGCAAAAATGGCACCATCTCCTTCAAGCAAAGACTAAATCTGGTTTTGATGGTAGACAAGGTCTCTTTCTGATTCAGCTATATATATGAGCAAATTCACTTCATGTTTACATTCATTTAGTTTTTTTATACTAGATATCCAAATTCCAATTAATGACCTTCTTTTGCAGGAGCAATGCTTCTGGTTTACACTTCTCCAATCTTCTTCATAGCTGCTTTGGGATGTGTCTACATCCACATAGCCAAAAAAGGAAACGGTTTCAACACGGAAAGGTGCAATATTTTCTTATTCTTGAAACCCCCATTTGGATCTTCTTATCATATCATATTTGTTCTGCCAAGGGTTTTATTTTGTTAAAAACTAGTTCTGAATAATTGGCTTTATTAATTTGGTCCTTCAGTTATGAAAAGAAACACAAGGTATCCATATGGAAGCGTTGGGTGCTTGTGAGAGGTCCTCTTGGCATAGTTTCTGCGACAGAAGTGACCTTCTTGTCTATGTTCATTGTTCTCCTCGTTTGGTCCTTTTCAATCTATCTGCGCAATGGCTTTGTCAAAATCTCCCACCAATCAGCCGCAGAACTTGGTGTAAAAGTGTAAGAACATTCTTATTAACCTCTTAGATTTCTACAACTCGGTACGTGGCTACAAAACCTGTATTCTTGCATCAAGGTTTAGACTTCTCCTTTGTCATTAAAAAAATCGTTATAACCACTTCTTATACACTCATTATTACATAAAATTCATTAAAAAATTAAAATTTGTGTACCCTATTCTTCATTTAATTTTTCTCAGTAACTTTTAATGAATTTTTATTAATAAAAAATATTACAGGAATTTTTTTACAGCTCAAAAGTACAAACTGTATTGCTAACAATGAATGATTAAGTGATCCAAAGTCATATGGTCTTCATTAATGTATATGTGACATAGAAATTGATTAGTATACTGGTCTAAATTATCTAGGGATTTCATGTTCTTAATATTATTGAAAGGCTTAGTGGTGGTGATGGTGGTGGATTTTTTTACTTTTTATATTATTTTTTTGCAGCTGGGAGAAGAGACTATCTAGTGCAGGTGTGAGGTTGGGTGTGGTTGGGAACATATGTTTGGCATTCTTGTTTTTCCCAGTTGTTCGTAGTTCCTCAGTGCTACCACTGCTTGGACTCACACCAGAGAGTTGCATCAAATACCATATTTGGCTTGGACACATTGCCATGACCCTTTTCACTGCTCATGGCATTATTTTCATCATCTATTGGGCACTTACTCATAAACTTTCAAAGGTTCATCTTCATATCCTTACATCTCTTTCTTTTGGTGCCTTTTGAAACCTGAGTAAGTAGTGTTTTACAAAGTAAACGTTAAATAAAAATATTAATAAATTTTAAAATACGAAATATATTTAATGTTTTATTCATTGAATAAGCAGTAAAACTGTGGAAGTTGTTGCAGTAAGAAGTTATTACTATCACCAGAAAATTTAATGTATGCATAAAAATTCTAAAATGTAGTGCATCAATGCATTAAACTGAGACAATTTTTTCTAGGTTAACGTGAAGAAGATAAAGAGTGAATAGGGAATACACTGTAAATAGTCAAGAATCCATTGAAGCAAGCACTCACTCACTCAACAACCCAATGGATATAAATGTTGATGTTCACACTTCTTCCTATAAATCAAACCACAATAAATAGCTGTATAAGACAAAATAGCTCACGTAATAACAGTGTAAAACTCTTATTTAGTTATAGCTTATTATCATTATATGCTGCATTAATTAAATTTTTGTAATAATTATCTTAAAAACCATAGTTCAATTTGACATAAATATGACTGTAATTTATGTTTGAGCTATGAAGCAGATGCTGGAATGGAAAAGAATAGGGGTTTCAAATGTAGGTGGAGAGGTAGCTTTGGTTGCTGGTTTGTTGATGTGGATTGCAACCATCCCTCGTATTAGGCGTAAAGCTTTTGAGCTCTTCTTCTACACTCACTACCTCTACATTCTCTTCATTCTCTTCTTCATCTTTCACGTTGGCTTCTTCTATGCATGCACTATGCTCCCTGCTTTCTACCTCTTCTTAGTTGATCGCTACCTAAGGTTTCTGCAATCAAGAAACAAAGTTCGTTTGATTTCAGCTCGTGTTTTGCCTTGTCAAACTGTGCAACTCAACTTCTCCAAGAGCCATGGTATAATTAATACAGCACTCCCATGTCACTATTATATATTTTACATTTACATCCACTACCTGTTGCTATAAACCCTAGAGCAAAAAATTTATGATATTGTAACAAGATATTTTGTAGTTTTTCTTATTTATTTTATTGTATATTACGAATGTGTATTTGTTATTATGATTCTTTTTTAGATGTGACATGTGTTTTGGATTTTGGCAGGTTTGACTTATAGTCCCACAAGTATTATGTTCATAAATATACCAAGCATATCCAAGCTACAGTGGCATCCATTTACCATTACTTCTAATAGTAATTTGGAGCCAAAAGTGCTGAGTGTTGTCATTAAAGCTGAAGGAACTTGGTCCCAGAAGCTCTACCAGATGCTTGAAACCCCTTCTGCAATTGGTCATCTCAGTGTCTCTGTTGAAGGTCCATATGGACCTGCAGCAACCAAGTATCTAAGGTCTGCATCTACTGAACCAAAAGCAAATTTACATGCAATTTGCACCCCTCAGTTGTATATCTGAAAATGTTTTGATTTCCTCATATAACTAGGTATGACACTCTTGTGATGGTTAGTGGAGGGAGTGGAATCACCCCCTTTATCTCCATCATCCGGGAGCTGATGTATTTGAACACAGCATTCAGATGTAGAACCCCAAAGGTTATCCTAAGTTGTGCATTCAAGAACTCTTCTTATCTCTCAATGCTGGACCTGATCCTTCCAGATTCTGGCACCCCCTGTGATATTTCTAACATGAAACTACAAATTGAGGCCTACATCACAACAAGAAAGGAGGAGCATATATTGGAAAGTGCACTTCACCTTAAGCATATAAGATTCAAGCCCAAGCCAACAGATGCACCCATATCTGCTATTTTAGGTCCTAATAGTTGGCTTTGGCTTTGTGCTATAATCTCATCCTCGTTCATTATTTTCCTTATTCTAATTGGGATCATTACACGATACATCATTTTCCCTGTAGACCATAATTCTAATAAAATATTTTCACAATCTTTGGGGTCATTCCTCTGCATGTTAGCAACATGTGTGTCCATAGCAATGGCTGCTAGTGTAGCTGTTCTTTGGAACAAGAAACACAACGACAAAGAAGCAAAGCAGATGCAGAACTTAGAAGGGTCATCAGCAGCTGCAGAACTCCCAAAGTTGAGGGTTGATGGAGGGGATGAAGAACTGGAAAGCCTACCACACCAAACCCTAGTTCAAGCTATAAAAGTGCATTTTGGTGTAAGACCTGATCTGAGAAGTAAGTCATTTACGTATATATACTTCTTTTTTACTTGATTGAGAACACAATTCAGCACATTTCATAAACAAGAAGACCATAATCATTTTAAAAACGCAAGAACTAAAACCAAATCTGACCAAATGACCTAAAACACATTTTAGCCCTAATTTAAACATGGCCTAGAAATTCATCAATTAAATGAACTTTCAATTTTTTTTTCTCTTTTTCTCATTTTCAGGAATGCTAATGGAAGTTGAAGGGACAAAAGTGGGAGTTTTTGTTTCGGGACCCCAGAAGATGAGGCAGGAGGTTGCAGCCATTTGCTCATCTGGTTTAGCTGAAAATCTGCATTTTGAGTCTTATAGCTTTAACTGGTAATTTTACTGTAAAAGTTGTAAAATGTGGATATTCAACCTATGCATCTAGCTAGTGGTAGAAGCCAACTAATATTTATTAGTTTTGTTGCTTTAATTGTGTACATTAGCTACCTAATTAGGTCCTAATCATTGCTTCTAAGAAATTTATTATACAAAAAAGCAAATAAAATTTTAGTTAAAAATGTACTTAATGGATAAATAGAGAATGCAAAGATTTGTTCATTCAGCAAGGTGAATCGGTGAAGGATAAGGTTGAAAAGATTATGATTGTCATGGCACTGAATTTTCTTACGTGATGACATGCGCATTGATAATATCCTATTTTTTCCTTTGAAAAGAAAAAACAAAATGACCATCTTCTAGTGCTGCTCACCAACATGTTACAGTTGGGTCCAAGCAAATAACATTTCAATTGGCATAGACAATTTTTTTGGTTCTTCGCTTAATTTGCACATATAGATAGAAAGAAATTCACATTTTTTATCCTCAATTTTTTTATTTATGTTTTCATCCCAACCTTTTATTAGCAATTATTAACTGATGAGTTACCAATTCAATAATCACAACTAAATAAGACGTATACATATAGTTTTTTCTTTTGATTCTCGATTAATTTATATTTTATTTTTTGTGCTTAATTTTTTTTTTCTTTTTTCATAAAAACAAATGACATTTTGTCTTAAATTTTTTTATGAAGTAAATTACGCAGCGATGAAGGTGGTAAGGCAGTTTGATTTACTTTGCCAAAACGAGGTAAAAGAGACTAAAATTTTGTGATAATTTTTTTAAAAAATTGTTATATTAAAATCACGCCTCGTCATTTAAATATAAACATTTTTTAAGTCTTTAATTAGTTAATTCAATTAAAGTCTGTAATGAATAAAATAAAATGATTATTATCTTTACATATTAAATTACTTTATTATAATTAATAGAGAAATTAAATTTATAAGTATGAATTATTTAAGTTCCAAAAATTATTAAATATTTGTATCTCTTAAAAATAATACAATAAAACAATTATTTTTTAAACTATTTTTTCATTTAAATTTTAAGTGACAAACATACAAGAAAGAGTTAAATTATCAATTCATCTTATCAAATTAGGGATTGGTGAGTCTTATTTGCTTTATCACCCTTACGCAGCATGTATTTTTTATTCAAGAAAATACTCACTAAACTAGTATTATAGAATAATTTTAGAATCAATAAATAATAGGTAAGTTTTTATTATTTAATTGACCATAAAAATTAGAGATATATGAGTCGCGTTTAAGCAAGCTCATTATCTAATTTAATAAAAAAACATTTATGCTTTTATACATGTTAGTAATACATGGTTATATGTCAAAATAAAAACAACTAGTGCGTGGTGTTTAATATAATGGTGCTATGATTATATTTGTTGAAAGTCTTCAATTTGACTGATTATATTTGTTGAAAGTCTTCAATTTGACTAAATACAATAGAGGAGTCTTCAATCTAAAAGGTAAGGTGTGTTCAATAAATGAAAAGGAAAACAAAAACAAACTAATAAATGACCATAAACATGGGTTGGCCAAAAAAATCCACATTTAAGGAATTTAATTAAGTTGCCACTTCCTTAGATGCATGAACCAACTTTAATTATTAGTAGTTGAAATTAGTTTACTACACTTAACCTCTTATTTTAGAAAATGCTAGATGCTTCTAGAAAATTGCCCAGAGACGAGAACCTATGTAAATGTGGTTGTTGTGGTGTCTTAGAGGAAACTTATCAGCACAGTTTCTTTAGTTATAGGTGAGGCAACAGAATCCGGTGTTGGCTCAAACACATCTTCTATGGAAATACTAACTTTATCTCCTTAGATAGCTTGATAACTCTTTAGCCAGCGTAATGCTCAGACATGCATTTTCCACAATCTTGTTCAGTTGATTACACCCCACATGATGTTAAAGCAAGAGTGCATATATCAGTAAGATATGTTTATATGAAATAATGCAATGTATAAAATAAAAGCAAGTCAAAATGTATGGGCACATCCTTAACTCTAGAACCATAGAACAGAAACTAACAATTCAACGATAAGCTCAATTATGGGAGAAGAATAAGTGCATAAATTCTACTTTGAATGTAAGGCTGATCAACGGCATATAACTAATATATACAGCGAGATCTGTTTATGCTTCTACAAAAACACATGTTACAAAATGTGATCAAAAGTGAAAAGAATAATGAAATCCTCACACATGCACAAGCCTCCCTATAGATATTTCTAACCTCTATCTACATGTACTATTCTGGATTCATTGGATTAACACCAAAAAAATAATTTGTTGCCAAGAGCATGGTAAACCAGAGAATAACTTGGTATTCTGGTCCCCACAATCATATCCAAGGTAAATGATGCATAGTCCTTACGTGTGACATGATCAATGAGATTGATATGTAGCCAATGTGAAAACCACCCAATCAGATTTCTTTCAGAAGGAATCAAATGGGTACCACAGTCCTGATGTATGATCTATAGTCACTTTTATTTTCCTTGTACATTTGGAACTGATGAAAGTCTCTCTTCCAGGTCTGCCAGCAAATCTTGATATTCTGTAAATGCTGGGTGTGACTGTTGTGCAAAGGAAACAGATAGGAACATCATATTTAGTTCATTCAAGTGTACATGTCATGATGCCAAGGCAATAACCTACAACAAATAGATATACCTCCATAGTGGCGCTGTACGTTTTCCACAACCGAACATCATGACTGAACAAGTCATAAAGAACCTAAAAAATCTCAAAAGAACACACTGGTCAACAAAATTGAACCCTTTCTAAAATTGAAAGAGATCGACGTGACATTGCGGAAAAATATCTCCCTTGGACACATTGGCAAAAAGAGTTTTGATGAGTTCATGTGTGCATAATTTCAGATCTTGCTGTCCTGTACAGACAAAAGTCAAACATACCTCAGAACGTCTTAAGAGAGTAGCCAATACAACTATCCATTCCTTAAACTTCACAGAGCACATATGCGCCAGGAGAAAATCAGCATCCAAGCGGCTCTGTAATGTTCCCATTTGAAGCTGATAACAAAAAATAATGTTCAATAATGGAGAAAAAAAACTAAATAAAATATCAGTACAGATCTATACAAGCACAAGACAAATGATCAGAGATTTTTTAGCGTATACAAAATTGGCTACAGAAATCAGTTACCCCCTTTTAAGACCTTAATCATGATACATGGTTATTTTTTTCTATTAAGTTATCAATAAAGAAAGCATCACTATGAGAATATGATATCCCAACTAGGTTAGCATCTCACATCTTACCAATCACCTACTCTCCCAAGGATATGTATATAAAAGAGAAAAAGAAACAGCAATACAAAAAAAAACATGGGGGACCAAACCAAAATCTATGAATCAAGAAAATCTACACTCTAGCACACAAACCTATTTCTAGAAAAAATCAAAACTTATACAACAATGAAAAACATCCAGCCACACGAACTCAATCTTAGACTCAACCTCCAAATTAGCAATTCTATCAGTGAGAACATCTATTTCTCTTCATAGAAATGTGAGAAATTTCAAAATTCACAATATTACACATAGCCAAGCAACACTTCCATCTTCCCCTGATATTATAACGTTCTCCATAGAAGAAGAAAATTTACCAAAGAGAGAAAGGAAGGAAAATAAAACAACAAGAGGATAAATAATTCTCCAAATCACAAGACCTCCTTTAGAGAATAATTGATCAATTTCATTAAGTTAGCATAACAAACCTATCGAATAAGCCCATATCTAAACCACAAAACTTGTACCAAAATATTCCAGGCCACGGAAACAGTTTTTAGTTATCTGAGAATACAACTAAGGCTTGAGTAAATTAAAAAAGGAAAGGTACACCAAGTATCAAAGATTCCATGCATCCTCTAACAACTATACAAAGAGAGGTTGAAAAGAGAAAAGGTGATGTAAAAAACCAATGAAATGGAAATGTTAAAATCCAAAACCTTTTGGCTTATTAGTTCAAGCCCAGAAGCAAAATTCTCCAACCGAGCACTCCCTTCTTTTTCTCGTTGTAAATACTCCTACAATTGGTGCCATTGAACAATTTAAACACTTAAAACTAGAAAGTTATCTTAGGGATTAGAAAAATCAATCAGCAAGATCTTACCACTAAACCAAACTGAGTGCCTTTTACAAATGCAACAAGCTTGGAGAGCTCTTTCCCAGCCATCAGGTAACTAGCATGATTTTCTAAAATATTCTTAACAGAGGTAACATGGGCACTTTGTTCTTTGAATGAGGAGCTGCTCCAAAGATAATTACTAGTTAGTATGGTTGACAACTTTAATGCTGGAGTAACCAAAAAAAATACAATTGACTAAAGTTTACATGAACCTTTTATCTAATGATTGCTTCTTCTCACTAGAACGAAAAAGAAAATAGCCTAAAAATCTTGGAGACATTTTTTCTGAATCAGTAGATGATTGGTCATACTCCCGACCAGATCTCAGCAAGAACCGCACCTTAGAACCCAAAACAAAATGGTTAACAAAACGGAACTTATACAAGATTTATTACTTGACCAGCAAAAATGAATAGTCCAATAGCATTTCAAAATAATACCAGCTCCCCAGCAAGCTCATACAATGATTCATCAAGTGTTGCCTGTAAAAGTTTGATAATCACATTATTGATGTAACTAAAGTTCATTTATTCAAACAGACAAAAAAAAAAAAAAAAAAACTTAAGAAAACAAACCCCAAACCTGAAAAAGCCATAAAAAAAAATATTTATTTATAAAAATATATTAAATTTTAAAAAAAAAATATAAAATTA
>Ga0099824_1003572_pt1 | contig 22707 bp, 13 predicted proteins | sample SiratrowhiteBW_FD_76837 | JGI IMG/M metagenome (GOLD analysis project Ga0099824, IMG submission 76837) | Root nodule microbial communities of legume samples collected from California, USA - Siratro white BW | ecosystem: Host-associated > Plants > Roots > Nodule | place: USA: California... | reverse complement strand
TTTAAATTTATAGAGAAAATTTGATTTCATTATGGAGGAAAATCCATGCACCATTCTTTTAAGCAATTTGCATGTACTCAATTAATTAATTACTTGTTGTAAAAATGTATTGAACACGTGAAATGAATTAATAAAATTATATGAGTACAGGTTAAATAATTATGATTATTAAAATATTTTAACAGAATCTTTTTCTTTAATTTTTACATATTTTTCATATAATATATTTTGTATTAGTTTATTTTATTTATATAATTAGCATTTTCACATAAAAAATTCTCGGGGAGCTTTCAGAATAATATTTAGTAGCATGTTCTTAGTTTATTATTCAAATGAGAATAAAAAATATTTTTCATTAGCAATTTCTTAATATTTTAAATAATTAGAAAACAAAGTTACTATTTTTTTTAGATGAAAACTCGAATAATCAATGACGCATAAATAATTTTTTATTATGGTATGTTATTATGACGTTATCAAAAATAAATTTAATTATTTTATTTATTTTTACAATAAATTTGTTATTTTTATTTTTTAATTATTAATTTGGTATTTTTTTATTAAATATCATAAATTTAAGTTGATTTTTCTTACAAAATTATACATTAATTACAAAATATAATTATTGAATTTAAAAAAATAATTTTTTATTTACATATATATCAAAACTCATTTAAATCTTAAATAATTATTTTTTTATAAATATATGGTTTAAAAATAAAAAAATCAGTTTACACTTTTTTTTTTAAATTTGACTAATTTTAAAATTTGTAATGCTTAAAAATATTCCGAAAATGGCTACAATGAATAGACTCAGCACATATCAGGGTCTAACTGATTAAAAAAAAAATACTGAGCACAAAAAAAAGGTTTTAGGTTTTTCTTTTTCATCGTTATATGGTCACCAGCAATACTTCCTTGCTCTCCCAAACCCTCAAAACCCTAATTAACCCCTTATTCTCCCTCCGTCTTTTCCACCGCCGCTACCATGGCGGAGCTGAAACTCTCCGAGAGCCGCGACCTCACCCGTATTGAGCGCGTGGGCGCGCACTCCCACATTCGCGGTCTAGGCCTTGACTCCTCACTCGAGCCGCGCGCCGTCTCCGAGGGCATGGTTGGTCAGACCGCCGCTCGCAAGGCCGCCGGAGTCATCCTCCGCATGATTAAAGACGGAAAGATTGCCGGCCGTGCGGTCCTCCTCGCCGGCCAGCCTGGCACCGGCAAGACCGCCATCGCCATGGGCATGGCCAAGTCCCTCGGCCTCGAAACCCCCTTCGCCATGATCGCAGCCAGCGAAATCTTCTCCCTCGAGATGTCCAAGACCGAGGCGCTCACCCAGTCCTTCCGTAAGGCCATCGGCGTGCGCATAAAGGAGGAGACCGAGGTCATCGAGGGAGAGGTCGTCGAGGTCCATATTGACCGCCCCGCGGTGGCCGGCGCCGCCTCCAAGACCGGGAAACTCACGCTGAAAACCACCGAAATGGAGACTGTTTACGACCTCGGCGCGAAGATGATTGAGGCGCTGGGGAAGGAAAAGGTGAGCAGTGGTGATGTTATTGCGATTGATAAGGCCACCGGGAAGATTACCAAGCTCGGGAGGTCGTTTTCTAGGTCAAGGGATTTCGACGCTATGGGGCCGCAGGTGAAATTCGTGCAGTGCCCTGATGGGGAGTTGCAGAAGAGGAAGGAGGTCGTGCATTGCGTCACTCTTCATGAGATTGATGTTATCAATAGCAGGTTGCTCATATTCCCTTCTTCAGAATTTCTTAATTTGGTTAGCTAGTCAGTAGTCAATAGTTGTAGTTAGGGCTGGCTATGAACTGAACCAATTTGAAATATGTTCGAGACTCCATTTGTTGAACTTGGTTCATTAACTAAATGAGCTGAACTTGGTTGAAAATTGAGTTACTTTAGTAAATGCGCTAAATTTGAGTTTTGTATAGTTCATAAATACGAATAAGAGTTGTTCACAACTTGAATCGAGTCAAGCGATACGGAAAAAGTGGTCTCATATTGAATTAGAGTTGAGCTACGTGCCTAACAAATTCTTATCAAGTTGGGTTAAGCCTGACTTGACTCATTTTCAACCCTAGTCAAATTAATGGTTTTATTTATTGATTTTGCGAAAAATTAAGAGCAGATGTGGCTACAATTGCAATCGCACCCTAAAGCCCAATTCTTATCAAGTTGGGTTCAACTTGACTCACTCATTTTCAACCCCAGTGAAGATTTTATTTCTTAATGTTGTGAAAAAGGCAAATGTGGCTACAATTGCTGTTGCGTTCGGGTTGTGGATGGCCGAAAATCCCCCCTGTTGCCGAAGAAATGGTGATGGTAGAGAACATATTTTAAAACCCTGCCAAGGTCTTAGAAAACAGTTAGTAACAATTTCAGTTGCAATATCAAGGAATGCAACCAATCCGTGACCTAAGTTTTGTCTGGTTTTGTCACAATTGTTTGACGTTGTAGGATAATTAAGTCAACTGTACCCAATGTGGTCGTGGGGAGCCCAAAGATCTTAGCTTGGGGTTGAAATTGGGGTTGCTGTCTTTTTTTAAATCCTTGGTCATAATTTTAGTAATCAATTATAATATAGGCACTGGCTACATCTTCGAACTAGTTTCTGTTGTTAATCCTGACATGTATTTTAGAAAGTATTGCTATGTGCCTTTAGTCTTGAGTTGGCAGATAGGTCTATGTATTTCGTGTGTTTTTCATGTTTTTAATTCCTAATTTAATATAATCCTTGAGCTGGGTTGGAATGTTCTATAAAAATATGTGAGGATTTATATTTGTGATTCTGATTTGTGGTTTGTAAGTAGAGTTGGAATTTTAAAGTTGTCGAGGGAGAAATGGATATCTTTGTGCAGGGATCATTATATCCTCGTTGGTGAAATTGGCTGTGAAAGCTTTGGTTCACAAGTGTTGTTCCCTTTTATCCCCAAGTTTTAATATATTCTAAACAGATATGGAGTTTCTAATTAAGTTTTGTCTCGGTATCGATTGTGGTCCTTGTTGAAGCAAGTACACTATTCTCTATATCAAGTTTATTCAGACCTATAAAGTGGAACTGGTAGTGAAAGTTTTTATTCATGTGTGTTGTGTGCTTTTCAATGATTTAATGGAGTGCCATTTTCCACAAATTTTTTATTTTTATTTTCCAAACAGATAGAAGCTTTTGTTTAAGTTTTCCAATTTATCTGTGTAGCGTCATTAGCTGTATACCTCTGTCGTTGAAGGATATATACTTGTTAATTAGTCTTCTAAAGTGCCTTACAGGTTAACATTTTAGTTCTTCATGTCATTTAATTCTGTTGTATTAATTTCAGAACACAGGGATTTCTGGCACTTTTCACTGGCGATACAGGTGAAATTCGTGCAGAAGTCAGAGAGCAAATTGACACCAAAGTGGCAGAGTGGAGAGAAGAAGGAAAGGCAGAGATTGTGCCTGGTGTTCTTTTCATTGATGAGGTGCACATGCTTGACATAGAGTGTTTTTCATTCCTGAATCGGGCTCTAGAGAACGAGATGGCTCCCATATTAGTTGTTGCTACCAACAGAGGCATCACAACTATTCGAGGCACGAATTACAAATCCCCACATGGGATTCCCATTGACCTGCTGGATCGACTACTCATCATCTCTACTCAACCCTACACAGAGGATGAAATTTGCAAGATTCTCGATATCAGAAGCCAAGAGGAAGAAGTAGAAATGACTGAAAGTGCAAAGCATTTGTTAACCAAAATAGGTGTAGAAACATCCTTGAGATATGCTATTCATCTAATCACAGCAGCTGCATTGGCATGCCAAAAGCGAAAGGGAAAGGCAGTGGATTTGGAAGATATAAATCGGGCTTACAATCTGTTTTTGGATGTGAAAAGATCAACACAGTACCTAATGGAGTATCAAAGTCAGTATATGTTCAGTGATACAGGAGAAGCCGATGAAGATGAAACCAATGCCATGGTCTCTTAGATTTACAAACATCAGATAGAGAGTTTGTAAGTACCTGGTCAGTCTTTGTTCAAGTTGCAGCAATTTGTTCTATCTGGTTGGTTGTTGCACTTAAATTGTGTTTGATACAGTTCACTAGAAGTCTTCACAGTGGTTGAACTCTGCTCTTGAGTTTGCAACTGATATATTTTGAACACGAGAATCTGTACCGAATTTCTGTTACTACTGAGCATTTCATTCTTATTTTTTTGCTGTATCATGCATGCACAATCATCAACAGAGTAGCTTTGACAGTAATTTATTAGACATGGTTACTGTAAGCAATCAAAATGTCGCAGGTGGAAAAATTATATCCGCTTTCTTGAGTGTATTTTGTGCCGTTGTCTTATTAAATTAGAATTGGAGTTTTATTTTGGTGGTGTTGTCTTGTTAACTTTGAAATTGAGTTTTATATTGACAATTTACGCAATAAATCACATAATAAAGGTTGTTGAGATAAAGTTGTAGTTATAATTATAAATAATTGTTTTAAGGAATCGCATGCCTATGATGGAAATGCTCTTATTTTGGTAATGTATTTACACTAATCATAATTATAGAAGTTGTGGTCGTAACATTTGCAGCATACCATAAGCCCAACTCCTTTTAGCAAATTGTGTTTCAATGTACTGCTCGTTTTACAAGTTAACGTAAATATCAAGTGTCTAAATATGGAGCAAAAAAAACGTAGCTTAGTTTATGGTTATAACGTGTGATTGTAATTTTTTTTTTTAAATTGTTTTTCTTACCAACCATTAACTTTATTGTTTATGGGGTGTATGTATTCTGATCAAAATTAATTTTAATTAAAAGTTAATATAATTAAAATCTTAATGAAATTAAAATTTAAAATTAAGAGTTTCTCTTGATTAAATCAAATTCTAATTAAAATTAAACCAAATTAAGACATTTTTAATTTACATATCTCATTTCTTTTATTTTTTATTTAGTTTTTTTATTGATAAAAAAATAGTATATATATATATATATTTAAAAGTAAAATTTACTATCCATATTATTTTATATGTGAGTTTTTCACAATCTTACCCATAGTTTCATTAAGGATTGTTAATACACAATTTGGATTTTACTTTTAAAAGGGGCTATCTGTGATTTCGTCGTCTAAAAGTTTTGCATGTGCAATTTATATTTTGAGGGACAAAATTAGTTACAACTTAAATTGGTATGGTAAACATATCAAGGTTATATAAATATACACGTTAAGAGACCAAAACAAAAAAAAAAGTTATTACTCTAAAGACCAATACTTAGGGAAAAAGTTTCATTCAAGAAAAGCCTAGTTTAGTTCAATCCCACTATAGTTTAAGCCAACCAAACATACCCTGTACTCTTACGCTTCGGCCACAGGATGGAGTGAAAAACAACTACAAATGTATAAGTAAAAGCAAAGTGATAGATGAAGTTTGCTTTTTTTCTCAAATTGTTTTTACCCTTTTATTTGATTGAAAGCAAAGTCATCACGTAATATCAACAATGGATTCTTGAAGCGTTTGATTCATAACCGTAATGATTATTTTCTGAATAAAATTACTGTGTTAATGCTATTGCTAGCTACTTTTAGGCCACTTATATTTTTTATATGCGTATACCAAATCTTTCTTATCTAAGTCATAGTGTCTACCACAATCTTTCTTATCTAACCCATAAAGATTAACTTTTATACTCAACTCATGTTCTTGTCTTCCTTTTTGCAGTATCCAAATCTAAAACTTTAAATATCCTAGTGGTGACTTTGGCAGATTTGTGTTAGTATCAGTTCTTTACATATATGTATTATAAATTTCAAAGTTTTAAGGATATTTTTTAAAATTGCTTATCAGAATTTGTGTGTTAGTATCAGCTTTTTATTTGGGAATAACTTGTTATTTCTCGAAAAATACCCAACACCTTTGCAGTCCTCCTCAAAAGGATGGCAAAGTGATACAGAAAATAATATTTTTTGAATAATATATGTAACTAAATGATGAAGGATATGATTTAAAAAAATAAAGTGCCCCGTGACCATTTAGTTGTGGGGTATATGATGAATTTATTAATCGAGATACACAAAAAAGTTAAAAATGATGGTAAAAGACACCAGATTTTTTTAAAATAGTTGTTTACAGAATTTGTTTATTAATAGAAAATTTATTATATATTTTATTAATGTTTTATATACAATAGTTAAAAAAAGAGGAACACAAAAAAAATTATCATGCCTCATTGCAACTCTAATTCACATTCTCAAGCTACATCAACTATTTTTTTTAAACACTTTATTTAATTTCTATTTCAAAAACCTGTTTATAGTTAAAAAGCACACGTTACTCCCTGTCAATTCCATGTCTCATCATACGAAGAGAACGACACAACAGTTAACTTTAAAAAAATGTATTTTTTGGAAATTGGATCAGAAACTAATTATTAAATAATATATATTTTAGAAAACATTTTCAAAATAAAAAAAAACAAGGCTTAAATAATAAAGTCTAAAATATACCAACTCTGAAATTCAAAATCAGTGGATGGAGTCCTCAAATTAAATTTGAGTTTTAATAAACAAAGAATCAAATAATTAATTGGATTTTAATTAAAAATCAATTAACCAAAATAAATTGTGTAGTTGGCACCAACAAAACCTCACACTCTAAAAGCATTCGTATATAATAATGTAAAACATTATTATATTATAAAAATAAAACAAAATAAGAAAAAAAAAACAAAAAACAAAAGGCTCTTTTGCTATCCCTCTTTCTTTTCTCTCTCTTCCATCGTTTGTAAGTTAGCGTCTCCTCCGTCTTGCACGAGCTTCCACCACCGTCACCGTCGCCGTCGCCGCCTACCTCCGCCGCATCCATGCCAACGCCGTCCGCTTCTTCTGCCACGGGCCTCTCATCCTCCGATCCGATCCTCGACCGCCTCGCATCCTCCGATGGCGCGGTGAAATTCAGAGCCATCCGCGAGGTGAAGAACCACATAATCGGAAACCGAACCAAGAAGCTTTCCTACATCAAGCTCGGTGCCGTCCCCGCAGTCGCCGCTGCGCTCGCTGACTCCGACCCCAACCTCATTGTCCAGTCTGCCGCTGCGCTGGGAAGCTTCGCCTGCGGCGTAGATGCCGGCGTCCGTGCGGTCCTGGACGCCGGAGCTTTTCCTCGCTTGATCGGACTCCTCTCCGCTCCCGACGAGAAGGTTTATTCAAATATTCAACCGTTTGCAACCGCTTTTTTAGACTTTTTTAATGTTTGGTTTGTCGGAAAATTGATAAGTGTTGTAATCAGTGTGCTACTGGTTTAAGTTTTAGAACGAAAACGAAATGTGGATTGTTTGATTCATAATTTTATTATGTTTTCTTCGTCGTAATCAAATGGAGCTGAAAATTATAATCCTGACTGTTATACGGTTTTATTTCGTTTCGAAGTAGTTAATCTCTCTGCCAAGTGCATCTTTGGAATTCAATTACCTTTTCTGAAGATTAATTATAGTTTTGGTAATATAGTTTATCCTTCTAGTTCTTGTTCACTGATATAAATTTTATTATTTTATATGTTTATCTCCTCCGACTGAATATTAAGCAGGGATGTTAACTATTAATTATTCGATGTTTCTGTTTAGTGATGAGTTATTGATATGTATTCAATCCTGTTTGTGGGTAGAATTCTTACTGGTATTTGCTAGTGTTACTGAATCACGAGGGAGTTTCAAATAGGATCCCATCGAGGATCGTGCTACGAGAAAAATATGCAGTGATGGGTGCTCCTGTGGTGGCACTGCAGGGACTCTGATGCCAAAGTTAGTACACGAGAGAAGTTGAGTTTTTTATTTACTTGTATGCTCTGCATGTGTTTGGGTAACAACTTAACTAGGTTCATAGTATGCCAGTTGATTGAGGTTGGCTTTGTAAATCGGCTTCACGTTGGGAGAGCAATGCCGGCTTAGAATTCTGGAGGTAAAGGTGACCTACAGAATTAGGACCTCCAGAAGGTGACCTCAAGCTGCCGAGAAGAACTTTTACATTTCCTTCTCAGTGTCTTCGAGATTTAGAATTAGGACAATGTGGAGAGGTAATGCAAAAGGAGCAAAAGTTGAACCAGTGTAGTCATGGCAGTCCTTTGTTGGAAAGATATAAATACGAAATGTTGACTTCATTATTTGTGTTTTTTGATGCTATTTTCATTTGGAATGCCAATTTAATCACCTGTTCTCTCCCTCTTATCAGGTTTTGGATGCTGCAGCTCGTTCTTTACGAATGATTTATCAATCAAAACTAGCTCCAAAGTATGATTTTTTTCAAGAGGAAAACATGCAATTTCTTCTTTCATTATTGAAAAGTGAGAATGAAAATCTTACTGGGCTAGGTGCAGGCATTGTTATTCATTCTTGCAAGACAATTGGGGAACAAAATATATTATGCCATGCCGGTGTTTTAGAGAAACTTATTAGTCTTCTTGATGGTTCTCTAAGTCAGCGAGATGCTAGTCTTGAGTCGATAACTGCAATTCTTAGAGACAACCCAGCAGCTGTCTCTAACTTCGTTGAACTTCGTTGTGGAAGAGCTTTACATTCTGTTACTGAATTAACTAAAGACAAATATCCTCGAACAAGATTACTAGCCTGCTTGTGCTTGATTTCTGTGAAGAATTCTTCGACATGCTATCTCCAAGATATAGGAATCAAAACCAAATTGGTCTACATTTTGCTTGAGCTCCTTGATGATTCTGGTCAAGTTGGAGATGAAGCTTCTTTTGCTTTCTCAAGTTTAATTGCAGAGAAGGAAGATTTGCAGAAGTTAGCGTTTGAGGCGAATGCTATTAATAAGTTCAACTGCCTTTTGCAAAAGCATCCCATACATCCTAAAAGGCTTGAAGGGGTACTTCTGGCCTTGGCTGATCTTTGCTCAAAATTGGAGTGCTGCAGGTCTAGTTTTCTTTCGTTGCAGGTCTGTTGCTTGTGTCCGTGTTTTTGTTTTTGACCACATGCATGATTATATTCATTACTGCAAAATTGAGACATGAGTGCTATAAAGAAAAAGCTTCACTAAGTCATTTTTATAGTCATTCATTATAATATTACCATAGGCGAGGGTGCTCACAAGGATGAAAGGTATCTAGTGTATGATTGGAGACATGTATGCACCAATATGTGGTTTTTGCCCTCTATCACAATTGGATATTTTTCCAATACTGATACGTTCAAATACCGGATAGATATATATCCATCAGTATACATTATCATTTTATTTGAAAAATCAATATTAAAATATCAGATACATTGAGATAAAACTGGACACGAATTTTTGAAGATTTATTATTTGCTGATATGGCACCTGTGCAAGTTGTTTAGATAATCGAATAATCAAATTGCTTCAAACAAGAAACAAGCTCAGTTTCACATGTTTGATAGTAAACGTAGAGTCTTGAGGGAAATGACGGTGGTTGCACTTGTGTGTACCTGCACACAGATACGACAGTGGTTTTTGCCTTTCTTCTTACTTTTATATTTACCTTGTTTGCTACTATTGTCTTACGCACTGCACTAATGTAACTGAAAACTGTATTTCATTTTAAAAATTAATGTTTTAATATTTATATCAAGAAACCTTTTATAACTTTATATTTATTTTTTTATCCTCTTTTGCACTGCACCGAAATTACCAAAAGTTGTAGTAGAATTTAAACTTTTATGTTAAAATTTCATCTTAATAATGTTAATAAATTTCTGTTATTATTATATTAACTATCATGGAGTAAAATATATTTCATTGTTATATAATACAATCATATTTTTAATTTTGTCGAAAAAATTATATTTTTATATTTCTCCTGAATCTGTATGGTTACCATTGTTATTTTATTTTTAGTAATATGTAGAAGTAAAAATTATATTTTTAATTTAGATAGTAGTTATTTGTAATTACTCTTAAAGTATTGAATCCTATATTTTCAAATATTAACATATTGTTGTATCAAATACATAATGTCTCCATTCGTCATAGGTTATAGCTAATTTGACAGGATACGAATTAAGAATCCTGAAACTAATAGACTTGCTAATAAGAATAGTGATGTGGTTTTTCTTTATTTTTGTACATGGGTTATTAACAGTTCTATTTTTATTTATTTTTTTTCATTTTGTCTTGGTACCTGTGTGTTTACATGTAGTTTCTTGCATGTCTATACGTACTGCATTTGCTTTCTAGAGCAATATTAGTTTAACTGAAATAATTTTTAATTTATTTAGCTCATTATTTTCTTTCTAGCAATACTCTGTCCACGTCTATGGGATTTTACATGTAAATATACTTTTGCTGATATTTCAGATGTAAAAGTATTTCAGGAGAAGCAACTTGTTACGATGCCATTTTTATTTTTCCTACCATTAATTTGATTGACAACCTTGCAAGTTGCAACTAAATAACTAATTTTGACATTGTAACCCAGAGTCTGCCATAAACAACAACGAATCTTATCCTACCGGGGTGAATTCTAAAATCTGCCATAACGATGGAAATTTCTGCACCCCCTATAAATGGATTGTTGACAAAGTGCTGTGGTGACCGCTATAATTATTTATTGTTGTTGGTGGTTTTGGACATTTATTGTTGTCTAAAGAGGTTTTATACCACCCCATTTTACCATTTGAACATGTTTGAGTCAGTGCAAAGCTGTATTTCTTCCTGATAGATGACCAGAGCCAATTCGGGTGTGTCTTCTCAATTTCAATGGATGAATTTATAAATAGGCTTGCACTAATAAATTACCTACGGATGAAGTTATAATAAGGCTTGCACTAGTCAACTATGGTTTCAAATCCCAAGTCCACTTTCAACTTCTTATACACGTTTGTGATACAGGTCTTGAACCTAGTAATTGATGCCTTAACTCATGAGGATGCCAGTGTACGCACTGCAGCTTGCATTTGCTTGAGAAGTGTCTCTCGCTCAATCAAGGTATGTAACATGAGATGACGTCTGGCACTTGAAGTGTATTATGCTAGTGCTATGTGCAGTTTAATTCTTATGAAACTCTGTTCAGAATTTGAGTGCAGGTCGTTTTATGAATGAAAGGGTTGTTTTTCCTTTGGTTCAGCTTCTCTCTGATCTTTCTACTTCTGTCCAGGTATTTTGGACGCATCTATAATTTTCATTTTTCTGATTATGCTATTGTGAGTAGTTTCTAAATTTATTAAAGGAACATGCATATCATACCAAAGGACGAACTTCTAAAATTTTAAAAATTGAGGGGTACAGAGCAAAAGAAAGATTGAATATACATCTGTTGCTCGTAAATGTAGCTATGTCTATGGTATTGTGATGATAATTCTGATGCTATTCTCCATTGATCTAAATTGAAACATTTATGTTCTGTACATTAAAAAAGGCTGTTACTCGAAGCACTGATATTGATAGACAAATTCATAGCACTGTACTTGTTATGTCTCACATTAAATGAGGTTGTCTCAAGGGGATAATGTGTGTTGTATTGTTCTATTGGTGATCATATTATAAGATTGCATGCTATTTCACCCATTTTGTATCTTAGTCTTGCATGGTATGGGGTTATCACAAAGGCTATAAAATTTGTTGGGAAGCTTAACTTTAATTAGACTCCAGTCATCGTCCTGTTCACCCAAAGACTTTTGTTGACAAAAAATATTCTGATTAATTGTAATTAAGCAGACATGGCCTCGTAAATTTATAGAAGCTTAGTAAGGTGGTCCTTTTCTGTTTTATCTTCCAGGTTGCAGCCCTTGGTGCCATCAGCAATATAGTGGTTGACTTCTTGCCACATAAATCAACATTCGTACAATGTGGGGGCATTAAAGAGCTTGTGCAATTGACCAAGTCAATGGATTCATCTTTAAGGTTAAATGCTGTATGGGCATTGAGGAACATGGTATTCCTTGCAGACACGATATGCAAGGAAGGAGTTTTTGTGGAGTTAACAGCATCTTCAATGGCTAGCCTTATTTGTGGTATTTATTGGCACTTCAGGTTTTTGCTGTTATATTGGTAACTATTTCCTATAAGTTGACCTTGATTGTGTATACCTTGTAGACTCTGAACCTTCTGTTCAAGAACAAGCACTGGCCCTTGTTCGCAATTTTGTTGATGGATGTCTGTACTCTGTTGAGCATGCTTTTGCTGAAGATGGTATCATACTAGATGCTGTAGGAAGACAATTAAAAAAATCTTCAAAAATTGAAATTGGGATACAGGTTGGAATTAGCTACTGAAATTAATTATTGTTGTATAGAGTGATGATATAGATTTCCACACTTTACAGTCGTTCTTGAGTTGTTTATTTATTATATGCCTTTTGGTTTTATTTTCCATGCAGGGGATGTATATTCTCAGCAATATTGCAAGTGGCAATGAGTTTCATAAGGAAGCAGTTATGCAGCTACTCTTCCCTCAAGATGAGAATGGGTCTCACTTTTTCTTCGAGCAGTTTTTGCAGAGTCCTGACAGTCGCTTACGCACAGCTGCAGTGTGGGTTGTAGTAAACCTCACTTTTCCTGCTAGTCCTGGTGCATTTGGCCGGATTGTAAATCTGCGTAGTTTTGGCATTGTTTCTCGAATAAAGAAGATGGTTAATGATTCTTGCATGGATGTGAAGGTCCTTTAATCTTCATCCTGAATTTTTTATGTTCTGTACTGTTAAGTAGTTGTTTTGTAAATGCTCTTCTGTTGATGCAGCTTCGTGCGAGACTTGCACTTGGACAGATAATTGCTTTTGGTGATAGTTAAGTGCACTAAAATCCTCTGTTCCAAGTCCTTTGGCTAAGAACAAAGTCAAGAAAAGGGATATTGATAGAATTTATTTTCTCATGTGTTCTTTATTATACAATGTAGTCTCCGGCCTTCTGCATCAGCTTTCAATATGGTATGTTTCAATTAGTGATCTACAATGTTTTTTCCTCCTTTCACTAACATTGTTTGCCATACCTTGGCACAGAAGATGTTATTGCTATTCTAATGTATCAAATTGCATTTTTTTTCCTCTTTTTGTTTCCTTTGCAGGTGTATCAATATGCTTTAGTTTATCATTGAGTAAACTCCTAAGTTGGTCTCCCATCGATTCCAGTGTGACCTCATAAGCCGTTCAAAGATTTTTGTCCACAGTATATTCCCTAAAAGGACCCGAAATGTCGTCACATGATAAACTGTGATACATAAAAGACGGATTAGGTTACTGTTTTATATATTTTGAATAGATTACTTGGGTGGCAGGACTCTTTAGAGGACTAATGTGGTAACACATTGATCTTTTGAGAACCAGTGTAGGGGTTTACTCTTTCTTCTAACCAGTCAGGGCAGTGTCAGAGCTTTGTGGTTCTGTAAGCACTCTTGGCCAGGTTACCCTCAAATCTCATCTTTCTTTCTTGTGCACAATATGTATTACTTTTTGTAAATCAGGTGATCATAGACTCATAGTAGTTTCACAGGCTTTAGTGTTGTAAGATATGAGTAGTAAATGTCAATTAGAACCGAGTTTCAATTTTATTTTGGTTATATTGACAATAGCATAATTGTCTACGTTTCTGGCATTCATGCATGCCTTGTAATTTTCTCGTTACATGCCAATATTTTGTATGAGAACAATTTTTAAAGGAAACTTATTCTTATTTTCAAAATATTTTGTCAATTTAGAAAGATAAATTCATTAATATTTATGGGGGATGACCATTACTATAATGATGCTGATCACGATTCATGGTGGTAGTGGCTATATTTGGTGAGGATGCAGGGTCAAGTTATGATCGGTAAGTTCTTTATTCTTACTTTTTGAATTCTGTTCTTGAAATTTGAAAAAAGGACAGCCACCCACGCTTTCCGTCCATCTGAGAACGTTTTGACGTTCCAAACAAAAAGCTTAACAATATTTCTCGATTATGTTGTGTTGAGCATTTTTGGTCAGCTGCATGCACATGACATTTACAGATGCAGATAACAAATTGGCCATTGATTTTGAGGATGAAACCTCTTTTGCAGTCACTGCCAAAAATGAAGAATGAGCAACTTTGTTCATTCATCATTCTCTTCTGTGGTCTTGATGTTGTTCCAAAATGCATATTCATAGGAATTTTAAATACCCATAATTAGCTTCCTGGTATGGTTGTCTGAATAATGGGCTGTATTTTGAGTTTCTTTTTCCTTTCTTTTTTCTTTTTTGATAGCTTCAGCTTCATTCTGTGATCTTAGTTGGTGCTCAATCCATTGACACGAACTGAATTACAGAAAATACTGAAATTTTTAGATGGAAAAATTAATTACTATGGTGTATAAAAATGGTACTCTCTCACTCTCATTTTCCATGACATTAGTTACAAATAATTACTATGATAGATATGCTAATGGTATATCAGTGATAGTTAATGGTATATGGATGGGGATGTCATGGAAAAAACATGTTCAATTTGACATAAGAATTTATATTATTGTTTAAAAAAAACGTCGTAGATGGTTTTAGAAACTTGAAAAGTTTAGTCCAAAAATGGCTTATAAAAACATTCATCCTGCCACGGGCAGAGAGAGGTCACTTGAAGCTTTGAGTATGGATGAGATTCATTTTTAGAACCTTGTATTATTATGTATGCAAGTTATTACCCTGGCTGAAATTGCTGTTTGAATGAAAATAGTAGTTCTAATTGTCATACTGATTACTGATTTGGAGGTTCCAATATCTCCCCAAAAATCTATTTCAGAGAACAAATATTTAAAGAGGGAATGTATACATATAAATAACGGATTTTTTATTTACATAACTCGAAAAATAAAATTGATGGGGAAACATGGAATCTGTCATATTTCTTCTTTTTCGTGGCATGTAGGAGATATAAATTGATCTCAATTATTTGTATATTGTAATAGAACATTTTTCGTGTTTGATTTCACAGGGTTAAATATTACTCTGTTCGAACAATACCTAAAACACCTCGTGAAGGATTTTTGTTTTTTTTTTAAATTCTATTCTACTTTCACATTTTTTTTAATATATTTCGCACGTGAAAGGTTTGTATGAACCATAGAATCTAGTCATGTAGTAATAAGGATTGATATTCTAAAAACTTAATTTTTCTTTTATAAACTAGAATAATCTAGAAGGTATCTAGTTCTTGAATAATAAAAGCTATACATAAAATCTGAAATGCATCTATTATTAAAATTCTAAAAATAAAATTAATTTAATTACATAAACATAGATAAAAAAAACTTTATACATACATATATATATATATATATATATATATTTGTTATAGAAAAATAGATGATCTATTTTTATCTAAACAAAAACATATAAAAATACATAAACATGGAAATATTAAAATAATAAAATTAAACATTAATATTTAAATGAAAAATAATTTAAAAAAAAAGTTGAAGCATTTAATAATTGATTTAAAATAAATATTGTTTTCAAAAAGGCATATAACGTATCCTTTGCGATTTTATATTTAGTAGCCATTTCAATTTTAAATTTACCATTTACTAATTCAACCAGTTAATTTGGAATCTGATATGGCTCATGATCTAGGGATAAATAGTGGTTTATGTATTGACAAGGTAATTTTCAACGCACTTGTAAATTCATTTGAAACTAGCGTTATATAATGAACGGTGTATTTAAGAAGGTACAATTATATACATAATTTACATCACGTAAAACTGAGAATCCTATTAAAGGAAAATGACAGAACTAACAATTTTGGAAGCAAAACAGAATGATATTGGAACAAAAAAAAAATATACCTAGACTAGGAAGAGGCTCAAGACAGAAACTACAAATGTGAGATGAATTTATCAGCCAATCTTTTCCGTGTTTGTATCATCTGAGGGCCATATTACTGTCTCCATGAGTCGTTCCCTCATTAACTCCAAGTTTTCATCAGATATTTCCTTGTATATCTCAGCATGATCACATTTCTGCACAAACAATGGTTGTTAAGTTCGTCATACCTTCACAAAACATTTAAATTCTTTCGATATATATTTATACAGAGAAAGAGAGCTATTCAATTCTATTACCTTGACCCATTTACTATAAAGGTGAAGCCGAGTTACCATCACTCTTTCAGCAAGCTCTTGTTGCTCCTATCAATTGGAAGAGCAGATATACCACATCATTGACATTAACAAGATGTAACAAGTTTTGAAAATTACAACAATTAAATTTCATGTTTATTTGAAATTTGGAAATTGTGTGAATAAAATTTGATATTGAAGGCATACTGCATGGCCGTCTCACAGTTCTTAAAATTTGGCATAAGCAGAAAATGAACTGAAGCAGAAAATGAACTGAAGTGGCATGCAACAATAACTCTTTACCCTCCATGTGTTAAACTAATAATAAATAATTAAAGCAACGTTTTCAAAATAGATGGTTGAAAATCCCACTATCATAGTGATACGGTTAGCATAATATTGATGAATCTATTAAGTCACTCTGATATTTGTGTTATCGAACCACCCATGTTTCACACTCTAAATGTCCATTGATGTGAAAGAGTGTTTTGAAAATTTCACATTAAGTAATAATATGATTAAATAATATATATACATATCAAAGAGAAATTCCATCTCACGAGTATGCTTTTTAAAGTTCTGTTAGATTCTTAAACAAAATGAAGCAACAAACAGAAATCAACCTGAAAAGGTGGAGCGAATAGCAGCCTCTATGACAAAGGAAAGGATATAGCGGATTAAAACTGATAATTGAGCCTTTCAAGTTTCTTTTAATAAATGATTTGCTATAAAAAAAAAAAAATTGTAGGGAGGTGCTACAGTTAATTACTCTCTTTTTGTAAAAATGAAGAAACAAATTTTACAATTAGAGTAAAGATAAAATGATCTGACATGTATAAAGGAATTAAAAAGAAGGCATTTCAGATTGAGTATGGTAATTTGTTTAAAGAAGCCACAATAACATAGCATATATCCTTAGAGAGAATTTTCAACAAATGAACTAAGTAACTTGGGCACAAAAGAAGAATACCTTCCCAAGGGATCGAATAAAACGTTTTCCATCTCCTGGTCTGTTTGATGCAACAAAACTGCCAACAAAGAAAACATTACAAACAATTATCTAAATATTTGAGATAGCCAGCAATCATTAATTACTAGCATGTTTGAATAGGAAAATATTCAATGAATTCAAGTTATATACACAACAGATTCAGGGTGCATTTGGTTTGTTGTTATTTTCAGTTGAGATATTTTCACTTTGGAGAATATCATATTGTTTTGTTCTATGTCATGTTTTCAAGAATTTGCAAAAGGATATAATAAAACTAACAAAATATTATTCTCTCCACTTGGTTCACAACATCTTGAAAACAAAACCAAATGCATTCTAAACCTTAGACTTAATACAAAACATCATTTCAGACTAAATAATCACATGGGCACGTAAATCTTTGTTGAAACATTTTCCCTTAAATTAATAGAAACTTCACTTACTTGTAGAACCACGTATATTTAGGAGGGTTCATCTCATACAACTGATGAAGAACAGTCCTCACAGCCTTGATTGTGAAATAGTTGAGCATTTGCTGTTTCCAAAGATGCATCAGTTAGATCGCATACAGCGTTTAGTGTATTTGTATCATAGCAGATAAATTGGTGATGATTAAAGGTACAAATGTAATAAAAAAAACATATTCTCATTGAATATAAAAGACTCCTAATGAGTGAAAACGATCTTCCTCCATATAAGAATGAAAACCAATTTTGTAAACAAATTTGCATTTTCATTTCTGATGTAAGAATGAAAAGGAAAGGAGTTCATGGTAGAATTGTGTAGAAGGTTAATAGTTTAAGAGCTTCTTAGGACTCCCTTACTATTGCAAGCCACAACTCACTAACAAATGACACTTTTTCCATAATGATACAATGTTCAAAAGCTCTGCAGGTCTTAGAAATTAGAATTAGAATATGCTATGAAGCAAACACTCCCTAAATAAGGCAAATCAAAGCAATGCTAAAGGAGAAACTGAGTTATAATAAACTCAAACCAAATACAAAAACGGTATCATTAAGGTTATGCTTAGTTTTCAGCAAGAAACCTCTATTGTCCATTCAAAAAGTAAAATCAAAAAGCCTCTTGTATGATTTTCAGTTAGTTCTGATTACAAACCGGGTTTAGTCTCAATTTTATGTTTCTGCAAAACTCAGTTGGTAAAAGGAAAGTCATTGGAACTTAACTTTACAAACTTTGATCCAAACATGCACTGAAATATCAGATCTAAAACCACAAGATGTATTAAACGTGTTACCGTTTTAACATCTTCAAAAGTTTCTTCATATTGGCCTCCAAGCTCATTGACAATGGCCACTCTCCTATCCTTACGCTGCCTCTTGCAACTTCTGCTAACAAAGAGTCTCCACTCTCTTCCAGGATCAATGAAAGAACTGCTCAACTTCATAGTCCCTCCACCATGCTTCGTCAAGTGCTTCCTTCCCATCAAATTCTTGCACAAAACAACATCTCCACCACTCTTCAGATTGACACTAGTTGTTGTTGGGAGAGCATCCACACACAAACAAGGGCCAGTGTGAGAGTCCATCACTGATGATCCCACAACAGACAGAGCACCCACCATCCTCTCTCACTATCCCAATCTCCACAGAAAAACTCTTGAAGACACACACCTAAGGTTCAAAATTGCCTCAAAAGACAATGGAACTCTATAAATAGAGATACCCTTCAGCACAAAGTACACCTAGGGAGGAAGAGCAATGGAGGGTGTCCAGGAAAATTGGAAATTGAAGAAGTTGTTGTGGTCAAAGACGCATGCAGTGTTTGTGGGAAGGTTGAACAAGAGAAGTAGCAAGCTTTTGGGTGCAAGGAAAAGTAAACTAAAACTATAGAGGTGAGATTTTTCAAGGGTGGGAGTGAACCTTCACCAGACAATTTTTTGAGGTCCAAAACTGTCCAACAGAAAAAAGAAAAAAGTGAAGGATTCAAATTGACAATGGAATCTCCTTAGATTTTCACACACATGTTTTGGAATTGATTTTATATATTTGATTAAAATTGAATTAAAGCTGTGTAATTCATTATTCTTATTTTCTATTTTAAAGACAATCTACTTAACAAATTTTATTATATACTTTTTATTCAATACAAAACTTTTTTTTTTTCACTTTACTCAACATGGACTCCATTCCTATTAGTTATTTACATCTATTTCAACTCAAGATTAATTGTAAACTTGAAATCAAATACAAAAACAGTCATCTAAAATTGTGTTAAACTATATTTTAATTGTAATGTAAAGTGAATAAAGAAAAACATACTAAATTTGTCAACAACTGTGGGGTGTTGATTTGATGGGTTTGGTGAATGTGAAGCCACGTGGTTGTGAATCTTTGTACATTGTTCAATGTTTTTGTACTACTTTGTTGGAACACATGACGTTGCATGAATGAAGGTGAAGGAAAGTGTCCCACATCGATCAGACTCAGTGCCCGTTCCTCACGCAGCCACATGTGCTTCTATGTGCATTTTCTTTCCAACTCAAGGAATGTAGCACACATGTTGGATCATATTCACATTGCCCACTGTTCTCCTTCATAACCTAATTTCATGAATCCCCACAGACCATAGACATGCACGTGTTATAAAATTTGAAATTTCATCTAAAATTTCACCACGAATTTGTAAGTATTTTGATAATGAAGTTATACATAATAATTACGTTGGATTAACAACATAAACATTTATGATTAAAATAAAAGATAACAAAAAACAAATAATATATAATAATATAATTTACTAAAAAGAAAAACAATTATAATATCTTTTTCTCTACTCCAAAGAGAAAACAATAATATCTTATAATGAAAATAAGAAAAATGATTACAAGAAAAATTTTAGAAGAGAAACTAATTTTCTTTTTTAATTTCTCTCTCAAATATTAAAGGAATAGAGAAAGAAAAAGAAAAATTTTGAGTATTTTAATAAGAAATATTGTGTTTCTTTTATAACATGAGAACTAAATACTGAAGTAAATTTTGTTGATGTGAGAATTTTCTTTCATATTATCTCACTTGAAGATTTTGATGAAAATAATCAAATCTTCACATTATGTTTATTCTTTGTTGTGTTGTTTATTCTTTTTATAAATCATAGTATGATCAAAACTTACATAGACTTTTCAATACATGTTTGATTCTGGAATGAAAGACAGAATATCTTATAATGTGCAAGATATTTAGAATGTCACAATATATAACAAGCTTTTGTTACTTGTGTCCGAATTCCTTCATTTACTTTTGAATTCACTTCCTTACAAGCTTAAGTAGTTGTCATTTACTCTTTATAATAGACAAAACTAAAACATCTTATAATTTGGATAATCAACTTATTGTCTCTCTTTCAAACATAAAACATAAACACATAATTAATAGTAGTTTTGTTTTTATCAAGATCACTTTCAGAATTGATATAACCTTTGATAATATATTTTGATTCTTCAAATTAGTTAAAGTGATTTAGTCTCAGAAAAAATAAAACAAATACTGAAAACAAAGGTCAAATGGTTACATATCTCGCACAATATCTTCCATTTCTCTTGACAACATATCCATTTTATTTGCATCCTCTTCATCAAACATTTCTGTTAGTGTGTTTTCTTTAATATTATTATTGTTTTTCTTTTACTGGTGAGTGAGAGATGGTTATTCTTGAGAATAGGTTATCTTTTTTCTTCTCCGTGATCTCTCTACTTTTTGAATATGCTGCATGATTTTTTTTCCCTTTTTAACTCCTTTATTGATTATACTCTTTTCCCATTTATTTCCAAGATGAGCAATAAAGTGGGTATTAATAAATATAGTTGGTGAGCAATAAAGTGGGTGCAGATGGATATTTTTATACAAAGAAAATTTCAAATTAACATTCTGTAAATAAGGTTTGAATTATTGCTGGTGTTAAATGGCCTTGTTTCTACTTTCCAAACAAAGTTTGAAAGTTATTCAGTTGGTTGAACAGTTTTTTAAAAATTTGGAGAATTATCAAGAAAAGATGGATATATGTATATATAGAAGGACACTGTTTCGATTAACATTGATCTTTACATTAACCACTTCATAATTATAAACAGTACAGGACGCCCTACGCATGTAGTGCAGGTCATGTTTGGCTGACTTATTTATATTATGCATTAGTTGACTTAATTGATTATTTTTTTTACTTAATTAAAAATTAGAAAAGAATACAACCTCTTTCTCTATCAAAAAAATCATGATATATCATTGTTCAAAACATCAAATATTTAATATTGAAGAACAACAATATACATCTCTCAGTATTTTGACGTCTGATCAGTGTAAAAGAAAACATCCAATTACTTAAAATTACTTCTTTTACTGAAAGAACAATTTCTTTTGAAAAAAAAATTATACTTTGAAACTACTGTTTACAAATTACATCTATCTGATAAGTATCAAAGTATAACACCCTTTAAAAAATCGTATATAAAAGCATATTGTATACAAAAGATACCAAAAACATAAAAAAATATAAATGAAAATGAAAAGAAGAAATTATGCTTCAAGATCTTGGGGCCTTGAGACACTGGAACCTCATTGTCTTCTCTACAGCAGTAGCAAGCATACAAGATGAGCTGAAGCAGTCCAGAGACTGCTCCAATACTGTTACTGATCTGCAAGAATGAATCACAAAGGTAAAGATGCAAAAGGAAAGAGAAATGATATACAAAGTTAAGTGAGGGATTAATTACGAGAACATAGAGGTCGAAGGGGTGGATAAGAGCATATGTGGTCCAGCACACACCGTTAAGGAAGTTGGTCAGAGAGAGCCAGAATGGCATGAATTTCACGCTCTTCCTTTTGATAACCTTGGCCTGAGACCATTATAACACTAGTAGAAAATTAGGCTTCAACGTCTCCTCATTAAAACGGTTAAATCAGCAAACGACGTGGTGAAAAATACGGTGACATTTTTGTAAATAAATAAACATAACCACGTCGGTTCAAGAAAACAACCGTCCTTAAAGTATTTATAAAAAAGGAAAAAACCAAATTTTGAATTTTTAAATACGCGTTTAAATCCCATGTCGGTTGAGAGCTCCCAACCGATGTGGGACTTTTACTCACTACGTCAGTTGCCTAACAAAAACCGACGTAATGCACACAGTGAAAAAATTGGGGCAAATTGACTGAAATTAGGGTACACACCACGTCGGTTCTGGGCTTTGTAACCGACGTGGTGTGTTAACAGTAAATTTTTTTTTATTTCACGGCATGCACCACGTCGGTTGGGAGTCCAGAACCGACGTGGTGCGTCTATTTTATTTCAAACGCGCCTTTTTACTTCGTGGTGCGTCTATTTTATTTCAAACGCGCCTTTTTACTTCACTTTTCTTTTTCTTCACTGCGCGCGTTCTCCCTGGTACTGTTCCGGCGTCTTCTCCTTCACTTTTCGACCTCCATTTGCACCTCATTCTACTCCATTTTTACTTCCTCTTGTTCGCGACTTCGAGAGCTTCGATTTGAATGCTTCTATTTCGATTTCAAGTCCATTAGAGGTGCGTTTCCTTTGAAGCTCTGCGCTCATTCTTTCTCTTCCATTTTCGATAAGTTTTGCTTTTTATTCCAAATTATTCTCACTCATCACTTGATGCTTAAGTTTGTTGATTACCCCGGATGATGTTACCGATTGTTGTGGGATGACCAGGTTGATCTAG
>Ga0099824_1003571_pt1 | contig 22709 bp, 8 predicted proteins | sample SiratrowhiteBW_FD_76837 | JGI IMG/M metagenome (GOLD analysis project Ga0099824, IMG submission 76837) | Root nodule microbial communities of legume samples collected from California, USA - Siratro white BW | ecosystem: Host-associated > Plants > Roots > Nodule | place: USA: California... | reverse complement strand
TTTTTTTTTTTTTTTTTTTTTTTTTTTTTTTTTATTATTTTTTTTTTTTTTTTTTTTTTTTTTATAATCAGATGCATAAACTTTTGCATTCATTCTTCATCCTGTGTTTTCTTATTTTTCATTATAGAATATAACCGAGGGGAGTATTTGGCCCACGCTTGCTCAAGAAAGTTTAAAGGCATTAGGCGGATTGGGTCTGCTTTCTCTTGGGGCAAAGTACATTCTCAGAAGAGTTTTTGAGGTCAGTATCAAATATATTTCAAGAAAGATTTATCCAAAAAAATAAAATGTGTCCAAACTCATTTGTTATATGTTCTAGGCAGTAAACTCTTGGTCAAATTCAGGTTGTTGCAGATACAAGGAGCTCAGAGGCTTTTGTTGCTCTTTGCTTGCTGACAATTGCTGGGATTTCACTAGGCACACAGAATTTGGGCTTTAGTGACACGGTTCTGTATTTTCCAATGCTCAGGGTTTAAATTTGAGACTTTTGAACAATCATTAAATTGAATATTAACTTGACAATTGTATGTAATATCATAATACAGCTTGGGGCTTTTTTAGCTGGGGCTATTTTAGCTGAGACAAACTTCAGGACCCAGATTGAAGCTGACATAAGACCATTTAGAGGCTTGCTGCTTGGATTGTTTTTTCTTACTACAGGAACTTCAATTGACATGCAGGTTAATATGATTATCATTCATGATATGTGTAGCATGGTTTTTTGTACTTCTAAGCATGGTTATTATGTTAATTTGACCATTGTGTCTGCATATATGCAAACTTTGATTATCAGGTACATCAAACTACTTACTACAGAGGCCCAAGATTTTGTTCACCAGTGATGTAATATAACATTCTAGTAACATACGGAAGTTGAATTTGGATAAATTCAAATACGGGAGTTGTAATATAACATTCTAGTAATTTCCTTGAGTTATCTTGAAGTGGGGATACTCATCTACCTACTCACTCACACATCCGTTGTGTATTCTATTAAATCCCGTACTTGTTTTGAGTGAAATATAAGTGATTAATCTGTTTTCATGCAATTGGATCCATGAATTTATGAAGTTTAAACGAATAGTCGTTGTTAGATATATGAACTAATATATATATATATATATATATATATATATATATGTATGTATATGTATATGTATGTATGTATATGTATATGTATGTATGTATCCTTGACAGCTTGCTTTTTGCATGAAATTATGATATTTGCACACCCTCCACTATTAAACTACAGATGTATATTTACCCTTCATAATTATTAATTTTGTTGCAGCTACTTTTACGAGAGTGGCCAAATGTACTTTCACTCTTGGGAGGTTTAATTGTTATAAAGACATTGATCATAACTGCAATTGGTCCTCGTGTTGGGCTTACTTTACAAGAAAGTGTAAGAATAGGATTGCTTCTATCTCAAGGAGGCGAATTTGGATTTGTTGTTTTCTCTTTAGCAAATAGGTACTTAATTATCTGATATGATGCATTGATGTTATTTGAGTGAGAACATTCAGATTGTTTGTAGTTATAAAAATTTGTGGCTTCTTGTAACAGGCTTGGGGTGCTTCCTCTTGAGCTCAACAAGCTGCTTATTATTGTTGTTGTATTGTCGATGGCTTTAACCCCATTTCTGAATGAAGCTGGAAGAAGGGCTGCTAGTTTTATAGAAGAAAAATTTGATGCTGACAATGTATGTCTTTTTTTTTTGTAAGATTTATAATTTTGGAAGTTATGTGCACTAGGACACAAACACACATCTGTATGGATATAAAGATTGCAAGTAGCAATGATGAATATTGGCGTATTTGAAAAAAAAAAATCGTATATAAGAAATGTAATTAAAAAAATAGAAGAAAAATAGTTTGCTGTATTAAAGTAGAGGTCCTTTTGGCACAAAATTCATTCTCTGTGGATTTTGTTGTTCAAGCCATCAATTTCTTTTCAATTATTATTCTTTTATCAACTTAATGTGCTATAGGACAAACTATGAGACGTAAAAAACAATGTACAATTTTTTCTTCAATCTTATGCCAGTGATTTCAATATAATTGCAACTGTACATTAAGTACTAAATTATTTGCAGAATCAGAAAGCTTCGGAGAGTGTTAACTTCAACGTTAGTGAACCTGTTGTTATCCTTGGATTTGGACAAATGGGCCAGGTAGATCATCAATACATTGTAAAACCTGTCACTTCTATCACTCATTTCTAAAATTTCTCCTTCTGTTCTTTATGTAAAGGTCCTTGCCAATTTCCTGTCCAATCCATTAGCTTCAGGAGATAGTGATGAAGTAGGATGGCCTTATGTGGCATTTGATGTGGATCCCAATGTTGTAAAGGTCGGTGTATTTTGAGCATTGTTATGGCTATTGTCTATCAGGATCTTCATGAGACCCTTTTCTTTTCATTTTCTGAGGAATTATTTGAAACTCTTAGGTAGAGGATCTGCTGTTTAGAATATCTGCAATATTTAGATGTTGAGACATTGTCTCTGATGCCTTATATGAAGCATGGAATAAAAAGACTAGCTTCTTTATATGGTCAAATTCTCTATTTATATTCACACCTGATGCACAGTTTTCTCTTTTAAAAATTAAAATTTAACAGATATTGTGAATCAATCATTCATCTGTCTTTGTTCTTGTCTTTTCATTTTCTTTATTTTATTTAAGAGAATGAAAGCATTATTTATGGTCATTTCTGACCCTTCATATTGCAATATCTTTTATCCACCTTTCTTTTAATTTATTCTCCCATCTTTAACTGCTGGACAGGCAGCTAGAAAACTTGGCTTTCCTATAATCTATGGGGATGGATCACGTCCCGATGTTCTTCAATCAGCTGGTGTCTCTTCTCCAAAAGCTTTTATGATTATGTACACTGGAAAGAAGAAGACAATTGATGCTGTTCAGAGGCTAAGATTGACATTTCCTGCAGTAATAATCTATTACCCCCCTACCCTCACTGCCTCCCCCTTTCTTCTTATCTCAATTGGTTGAGAGAGCATGCATTTATATGTTCACGAGGGGGGAAGTAACGGGTTTCTACAATTGAAAGCAACTATGACAGTATGATGTGATTAGCTTAGTTTTAATTTGTTTATAAAATGAATGGTGATAATCTCCAATATGTATCATAAGAATCCCTTACCAAGTTATAAAAAGAACCAAAGGGTATCTGTGCACTAGGACTAGTACTACTTGTTAGGTCTTTATTAAGTGTAATGTGGCTGATAAAAATTTGTAACTGTGTTTCATATCTTCCTTTACTCCTGCTGTCTTATCTCTTGGTTTAATTGTATACTTACTGATGAAATTCCTCAGATCCCAATCTATGCCAGAGCTCGTGATCTAAAGCATCTATTAGATCTGAAAAAATCGGGTGCAACAGATGCCATTTTGGAAAATGCAGAGGTAGTGCCAAAAAGTTTTTTTTCCCTCCCCTGACACTTGGGAAGGAAACTGGTGCTAAATATTTTATTCTTGCAGACTAGCTTGCACCTGGGTTCTAAGCTGCTGAAAGGCCTTGGTGTGATGTCTGATGATGTGGCATTTTTGAGTCAGCTTATTAGAGATTCCATGGAGCTCCAAGCTCAAGAAGCAAGCAGCCAATCTGAAAATCGTGGATTAGATATTATGAAACCGCTGCAGGTACTTCAAAACAATGATTTGGCTTGAGTAAATGCTAAATTATGGCTGTGTATGAGCTGTCTTGTGGATTTATCCGAATTTAATAGTATATCTAACAAAAGGTGGAGGAAAGAATGTAATGAGTAATAAGTTTAAACATTAGTACTTAATTGATTGTGCTTTGCGTTGATGTTGCATTGTGTGGTTTCCTTATGTTTGACCGTAATATGGCCTTGTTACAAAAGTCACTAACACAACCCCGAATCATATCAGTTAGCTGGTTGTAGGAGCTGATAAAGTAAATAAGTGACATCTTTAACATTCTCCCTCAAGTTAGAGGATATGTATCATATAAGTCAAGTTTGTTACAAATGTTGGAGGGCATGCTAGTTGCCAAAGAGCAAAAAGATGCTTGGTGATCACGACAACTATCCACTATCAAAAAGATGCATGGTGGTTGTCGGGGAGTAGAAATGCTCGGAGGCATGGGGCCTACCGAGGAGCAAAAGTGCTTGAAGTTCGTAACAACTATAGACAAGAAAAAAATGCTCAAAGAGTGTGGTAGCTTTTGATGAACAAAAAAAGCTACTTTGGGAGCACAGGGGAGCAAAACGGCTCAAAGGCGTGGCAATTCCTGAGGGCACAATAGCCACTAGTATAATGTGGTGCCATCCGGGGAGCAAAAAAATGTTCAAAGAACATGGTGGTTTCTGGGGAGCAGAAAGGATGACAGCTTTAACAACGGTTGAAGAACAGCTTAACAAATAGGGGATTATGCAGCAAAATTTTGGAGACTTATGGAAGTTCCAATTCTGTTGGGCCAGTTGTTTTGTGGGGGAAGATCTTGCATCAAGGACAGTTGGTTTGCTGATACCCCCCACAAGCTGGAGGTAGGAAGATGTCATCTAGCTCAAGCTTGGAAAAGTTGCCACCGAATGCTTTGGGCAAGAGAGCTTTAGTGAAAAGGCATGCTAATTGATTGAAGGATGAATCACAACGCAATCACATGAATCATCGTTGACTTTTCTCTGAACCAGTATGACAATCAATATTCAAATGCTTGGTCAACATAGATTTGCAGCTATATGTAAAAGACTTTAATTATCACAATATAACACATTTGGTTAAGAACAAGTGACATGGAGATCATTGAGAAGGTTAGTACGGCATTGTTTCTTAACCTTCCCTGTGGTGGAGGTAAGAGCTCTATGTTCTACCTCAGAAATGAGAGAAAAATTATGCTTTGTTTCTTAGCCTTCCATGAAATTAGCGATCTACCATGAAAGAAACAATACCCTATGATTGACTTGTGTGAATCAATACATGTTATCCAATTTGCATCCTCTAAATCCACAAATGTAAATGGGAGTCTCTACTAAAATGGAGTCCCTTTCTTGGACATCCTTTGAGATATTTGATAATACAAGTAATAGTAGAAAGATGTGTTTGAGTTGGTTGAGACACAAATTGACTTGGCTATTGTGTTGCAAAGGCAATGTTGGGACGTTTGTTGGTGAATTATATCAAATTACCAACCAAGCTTCAGTGGGGTAATGTTGGATATAAAGGGTGGTACCCATAGGTGTGGAGATTGGTTTCGAACCCAATAAATTGTAATTAATGATTAAGTCTAGACAATATTTTCCCTAACAAAGAGGAATCAGTAGTTGAATTTGAAATTTAACATGGTTTTAAATCTATAGCTCATCTTGGTAATTGTCTATTCTGGTAGGCTCGCCAAGTTTGACAAACATCATAGGAGGTTAGTGTTGGGAAGTCTCACATTATTTGCCTCAATTCTTTAGTGCGACTTATATATATTGGGAAACTTTTCTTAATGTCAATTGGTTTTAAGATTAAATTTGACATGGCAACCGAGCCTGTATCTCATCTAAGTAATCACCTATTCTAATAGACTCGTCTATTTTGACAGACATATGTGGAGAGGAAGTGTTTGAAAGTCTCACATCGCTTGCCTCAATCTTGGAGTGTGGCTTATATATCTGTTGCACAACTTTACTTAATGATAATTGGTTTTAAGTTGAAATTTGACATGGTTTTAGAGCCTATAGATCATATTGGTTATTGCTTCCTCTGGTGGGCTCACTTGGTTTGATAAAACATCTAAGGGGATTGTTGGAATGTCTTAAATTGCCTACCTCAATTCTTGAAGTGCTACTTATATTTATTGGGGAAAACTTCGCTTAATGCCAATTGATTTGATTTTAAGATGAAATGTTATACTTTCAAACCCAAGAAATATATCAAGGTATTGAGATCCTCCATGTGAAAAAAGGAGAGTGTAAGACTTGCTTAATGTGAGTCAACTCATAAACAAATTTTCCCGTCAGCATAATGCCATCAACACTGCTAGTGAAGTATCGAGGACAAAAAATACAATATATACCTATTGATATTAAAAAAAATGCAGAAATATAACTGTAATGCAAAAAATAGTGAAAGACAGCCATATAATTAATAATAGTAGCAAGTCCAGAAATCCAAATAACAATAAAATCAAAGAAAAACACCACCGAGTTCAAGTTCAAGACTTGAAATAACAACAGAACATAAGACAAATGTCCTAAATTTCTAATCATCTGGCTCTTCTTCAATCCCCAACATGATTATCTTCAGTGTTATCCAATGAGGTATATCTCTTCTCCTCTACCCCTTCAAAGTAAGTCTTGTAAAAGTTAAATAACTCTTTAGTTTCTTCAGATTCAAAGTTAGAGTAATCAAATTCCAATTCATCCTCAATCACAAAATGAATCTTCTTCATCTGACCTTTCTTGGAAGCATGGGAAGATCCAATAACAAAACCACCACTTGATAGTTGCTTTCTTTTATTGTTTTCATTTCTCCTTGTGTAAGTTCTTGGTTGTTAATAGAGGTTCGATAGGAAGAAAGTGAGAATACACGACAAAGAATCATTCATCAAGTCTTTTGAGAAAGTAGACGATGAAGTCTTGATTGTGATATGTTCTAGCTAGCTGCACAGGTACAAGGACTCATGGTATAGTAATTATCTAGTTTTCTCCAGATTGATTTCAGCTTGGTATAGTACTCGGTCACCGGGTATGAGCCTTGTGCAGTCAGTATCAACAGAGCTCCAGTAGGAGTTCTGATACCACAAAACAAAAACGGGTATTGGAAAAACTGGTTTGCTTATAAAAGACAGTATTGGGAAAGTCCTTTCACATTTCTTAATCATTAGCAACATACTGGGGATATATGTAGTCTAGTTATTGCTGCTCGTCAAAAGGATAAGATAGAATCTAAGAGACAAGAATTCAAAGAAAACCAAATGTGAAAAATACACTAAAGATGACAGCTATAACAACGGTGAAAGAATAGCTCAAAACAGATAGTCAACAAAATTCTGTAGACTTATGGAAGTTTGAATTCTGTTGGACATGCTGTTTTGTGTGGGCTGATCTTGCTTGATGCGTTGTTGTTTTTCGATAGATTTGGCTCTTCTAACTGACCAAGTGTGAAGTAAGTAATATTAGTTGCTAATTAAGAAAACTAACTATTGATATTTCAACGTATCCATAATTTGTTCTCCATATGCTTGTAATTTTTACAGTTGACTTTCTCTTCAATGACTAGTATTTGTTACTTTGCCCTCTAAAGTTTATTGGTTACTTTAGAGGAGCCGAACCCTTATTTTCTAAGTGCCTTATTAATTTATTCTCAAGGAAATTAAATTATCTTTCGATAACTAGATTTCAAGATAACTTTCACTATGTCCCCGTTACTAATTTGTTCTTTTTAATTTTATGGTTGCTATTGCTGTGATAGAAACTTGCATAACAAGAAACTGTGTATCTGTAATGTAAGGTGAAAGCTTCTGACTTGAGGGAAGCACGTGTTCCGGTGGCAACAAATTCACCAGAATCTGAATTATCAGAAATGAATCAGAAAGATGAAGCTTCATCAGTTAGAAATCAAAGGGAAGTAGATCCAGAAGAGCAAGAACATGAAGTTAATGAAGCTGTGAAATTAGAAGGAAATGGTGTTTTACTTAGCAAACAAAGTAGTGATGAAAGCGCAATGGTGGTAGACCCATCAATTCCTTCTTCCCATACTGTCACTGAGGAAGCCTGAGTCAGGCTTCTTATTTATTTTGCTCCTCTAACCCCAATAAATTCTGAAAGATTCAGGAAGTTTTCATTTTCATTGCAGAGCTAACAATATATGTATAGGAAAGAAACATCCCAATGCCTTGTAGAACAGCATCATTCCAACTCTGATGCTCACTTCAATTCTTTTGAGAGCCACAAAATGTATAGTGATTTAACACCTTTAAAATAGTTTTTATTTCTTGTGGGAAAGTCAGAAACAGTTCAAGGTGGTATAAACATCTGCTAAAAATAGCGTCCTACATGTTAAAATTATTTAGCAGTGTTCATAGTGTGCAGATTGATTCACTCTTGAAAAATGATGATGAAAATAAGTGTTCAAATTGATTCACTGTCGAAAAATGAGAATGAAAATAAGTGGAATGTCAGAGAATCTTTTGACTGAGCATGTCCAAATTGCTTGTCACATGCCAAGTTTAAATTGAGTATCTGACAAACCAGTTGACGTGTAGTTTTGCAGAATCACATGTTGCTTACTATACACTGCACAGAATTCTTTTGGGACTGTGGCTTTCATGAAGTCTTGTAACTAATCATAATAGGCCTTTTCCCCTTAAAATAATTATTTCCAATAATGTAAAGTAGTATTTCTATTTGTATGATTTAATTAATAAATATAATAATAACATATTTTTCATTTTCCTTAATCTAGAAAAAGTATTTTAGTCTATGTATGTATGTATACATACACACAAATTTGTTACTTCTTCTATTCCTTCTTACCGTAAAATTATTTTTTTTAAGATATAATCAAATTACTAAACTTTTATAGAAACTATTTTATGTAATTTCTTTAAAAAATAATGAGTAACTTAATTCTTACTTTAAGAAAAAATATTTATTTTATTTTATTCTCTTATAACTTTATAAAAAAATTTATCCAAACTTAATCTTAAATATCAATCTACTCATATATTTAAAATCAATAATATTATTTTGACACCACTATTTTTAAAATACAACCACCGTATAACTATATTATAATAAAATAATAATTTATTTAATTATTAAGTAGTTGCAATTTATCTTTTTGGTGGTAATAGTCTAAAATTTACATCTTAAAGAATGAAACCCCTACTTCACTGTATTCAATTAAATATTTTTAAGATTTTCTGCTTTCTATAACAGCCATATACTTATTTTTAAAAGACAATGAGAATATAGAGTTGACTTGAAATTAGACTTTACTTGTAGTTAATACGTGACAGTTAAAATATAATAATGCTATAGTTTTTAATGGTATTAATTAAAGGTTTATTTTATCAGTTTCTTATAAATCTTTTATCATTATCATTCTAAATCAATTATATTGTTATGGACTTTCACTGTTTTAGTCTCACCATAATTCAATCATATAAATCTTTTCTTTAAGTTCAATTTTCCCACCTCAATCACTACCATTGTTATCATTTCAAGATTCTAACTTTACCAACCTATCATCGCAATATATAGCTAGTTCAATTCTTATTTTTTTAGCGACAGAAATATCAGGGGAGATTATATATTATGATAAAACAGATACATATTCTTATTTTTTTTTTCCATAAATTTGAATAAAAAAAAGTTATTAAAATTAAAAATATTTAAAAATGAGCTTCAAAATCTAGAGGTCTCACCCAACCGTCTGCAAAAAAAAACAAAAATTCTTGAACCTTAAAATTCGGAAAATTTTAAGAAAAATAACAGAAAAGGAGAGAGAGTGAGTGAGTAGGATAAGGATTCGGAATCTGAGTTCGTTGTTAATGGCAAACCCCACCTGTCCTCAACTTCTATTTTGGTTACTCATGAAAAAAGGAATCCCTATTTCTCAGCAATTCTGTTCATTTGTGATAATAACCAAAAGTGTGACCTCATCACGTTGGTGAAACTTGAAACAAGGAAGAAGAGGAAGAAGAAGGATATGAGAGCTTGAGTGGTGTGAAGGAAGAAGAGCAAGGCCACTTCTCACTCTTCGACCATCGCTCTCATTCCTTCAACTACCTTTCAATTTCCAATCTTTAATAAAAGGGTCATTGTGAAACTATATAATATATTATTGCGTTAGATATTATATATAATATTGGTATGGAACCGCAACAGGAACATGAAGAAAAGCCTGAGTTGCCGTCGTCTTCTCCTCTTTGTTCTCAGCCTCAACCTTCTTTGGAGCCAGGCGCGGACACCAAGTCCACCATGATTCCCTCAACTTCATGGTTTACACCAAAGAGGTAAATTTTCAATTTTTAGATCTGCGCTAGGAGAAAAAAGTGGGTAAAGGGAGAGAATTTTGAATTTTTGTGATATGGGTATGTGATAGGGAGGGGGAGTAAGTCTGGGTTTTTCTTTTCTATTATCGTTTTTTGTTGATTAAACGAAAGGGACTTTTTTTTATTCCTTGAAGTATATTTGGGGTGTTTTTTCTACTTTTTTTTTTTGTTGGTCATGGATTTGAGTTACTGAGTTTCATATTATTCATGCTTGATCAATGCAGCTGTAGATTAAGTTGAAATTCGGAAATTCAATGCTTTTGTGTATTTGAAAAATTCTTGATCTCTTAATGTTGTCCTGTAGGTTGTTGGCTATATTTTGTGTGATTAACATGTTAAACTATTTGGACCGAGGAGCAATAGCAAGCAATGGTGTTAATGGAAGTCGAGGGACTTGTGAAGGTGGCATCTGCAAATCTGGAACCGGAATACAGTAAGTGTAAGATATAGTAGGGTATTTGACATAAATAGTGAAAACAATTAAACATAAACTTTGGTATTAAATTTATACCCAGCAAGTTAACTATTGCCTGTAACAGCTTTTCCTTTTGTTTTGTGCCATGACATATTGTACTATGTATGGAGCATTAGATTTTCATAGCTTAGTAGTAGTAGTCTTGGCTACATCGTTTTCTCCTTCGATACAGGGGGGACTTTAAATTGAGCAATTTTGAGGATGGAGTTCTGTCGTCCGCTTTTATGGTTGGACTTCTTGTGGCTTCTCCAATATTTGCTTCTCTAGCAAAGAGGTAATGGCTGTTTGTTTTGAAATTGTTGTTTCATATTTCTGCTCGATACCTTTAATAAGCTGGGTCCATAGTTTGGTGGTTAAGTCTTAATATTAATATCTCCTTATACTGGATAGACTTTGTCATTTGTCTTGTTGATGGGTCGTAGGGAGAGTGAAATACGGTAAAATGGTCATTTTATGATAACTGATTTGATATGTCTATCTGGGATTCCCCATGTACCATATCCCACTTAGATGCCACAAGGTGAAGGGGATAGGAGGGCACAGAAAAGTGCTGTATTCACTTCCTATTTGGCATGAGTATGTCAAGGTCCTGTGGCATTTTTGGGATCAAAGTTGTTAGATGTAACGAGCTTAGGCGCATATCTTTATATTTTCTTATATATAAATACATGACCCTATATGCTCAATATAGTAAATAATCTACTTTAGACAATAGTTAGTTGAGTTCTTCCAACTCAATTGTCAAGCTTGGGTTAATCCTACTTTAGACTCAGTGATGCGAACAATCTTTGGTTTTTATCTTGGCTATATAACTACAGATTTGTTATGGTTAAAGGATTAGCATACTGATAACCAATTTATGATGTACACATTTAAGTCCAAGCATAAAGGCTACTAATATTTTTAGTTTAGTTTTCTTGAACTATACATTAGAAACTGCTTGTTTCTTCATTGGATTCTTTTGGGTTTATTTAACTTAAATATTCAACCTTTCATGCTTCAGAAGATAATTTGAGAAGTCATGACATTATGAAACCTCCGAAAACTGAAGAAGCTTTTGAACAACCAACTGATCTGTTATATTGAAGCTCGTAACGTCCCCTTAGTTTGACTTTTTACCCTTTTAAATTAATGACTGCATATGTCTATTTTTGCAGCATATATTTAACCACACTCGTAAAATTAAGCTACCCATGGTTTACACCTATTTTCCATTAAATTTAGGTTTCCTATGTTTGTTAGACATAATCATCTAATAATGAAAATTTGTGATCTCTGCTGTGCAAACGGACTATTGTTTATCTGATTTGTAATTTCTATCATTGGCTTAGATAAATGTTTAATCATTATATAATTCTAATGTTTTGCAGTGTAAACCCATTTAGACTTATTGGAGTTGGATTATCCGTTTGGACTCTTGCAACCTTGTGTTGTGGTTTCTCTTTCAATTTCTGGTCCATTTCGGTCTGTCGCATGTAAGTGTCTTCCATTATATTTTGAACTCCATGGTTTTTGTATACATACATATAGTACAAGATGCAAAAGTAATCTTATTTTTCTTCCTTTTGTATTTGTATTTATCTACAGGCTAGTTGGTGTTGGCGAGGCTTCATTCATAAGTCTTGCAGCACCTTTCATTGATGACAATGCCCCAGTTGCACAGGTTTGTTTCTGTTCCTGGTAATCATCTTAGAATGTTTCTATTGTCTATTATGCTCATGTGTATCGATCTTGTACACATTAGTGATTGAACTCTGAAGCAATTTTTATGGGATCCTGGTTCAATTATAGCTCCATGTACAAAAATGATGTGAATATATGTTAACTTCAGTATAAATTCCTTTAAAATCGTGAAGCTATTTGCTTTGTGCATTCACATTTTGGATTCAATTATTAAAATTATGCATTAAAGTATTAGAATATTTGTTTAACAAGTTGTCATTGGTGTTCCATTTTGGCAAAACCTGTGGAATATTTGCTTTAATCATTCTGGAGAGTTGATCTACGTTAGTTGTATGCTTGCTTCCTTTCAACATTTTAATAGTTTATAGATACAGTATATTATAAAACTGACTGATGTTTTCACTACCATTCTTGGTAGTTGAAATTGTTATGTGTCATTGTGATTGTTAGATGTGTTCTTTATGGTGGAAACCTATCTTACATTGGTGTGTGTGTGTGTTTCAGAAAACAGCTTGGCTTGGTACATTTTACATGTGTATACCAGCAGGATATGCAGTTGGCTATGTCTATGGTGGTTTGGTAAGATTTCCTTTGATTTTATTTGCCAGTATTAAATTGTAGTTGTAAAACCTGTAATACAGAGGAAATATATAGTTTCGATAATATATATAGATAGAATTACAGCATAGTTTTTTATAAATTTGAAAACTGAATGAGAATTATAAGGTTTTAGACAAGAAAAATCTTAAAGGTAGAAAGGTTGTACAAGTAGTCCATTGATAATAAATACGGAATGACAACTGTCTCGCCCCCTTTCAATTACATTAGAAACCAAATGTTGGACCTGTATGTATGTAGGTAAAGGAAATATTTTCCTGTATCAGTACTTATACTCTAGCAACAATCTTGTATCTCTTCTTATTTTACTTGCTTTTTATGGGTTTTTTCTTATTTTATCCTTTCATTGTCTATAAATAGGTTGGAAGCCATCTTGGTTGGCGATATGCATTTTGGTTGGAAGCTATATTGATGCTTCCGTTTGCTATTTTGGGATTTGTTATGAAGCCTTTGCAGTTGAAAGGTGCGCATTTTGCCTGCATATATTTCCCGTAGTTCCCTAACATTGTTTCCCATCACTAAACTTCTTGTGCATCCAGGTTTTGCCCCTACAGATTCAGAAAAGAAATTGACACTTGAGACAGCTGTGTCAGAAACTCAAGGTACCATTATGTTTTAGAGTGGTGCTACAAAGCCAAAGAAATTCCTCCATATCGCGTCTAATACAAATTTATGTAGATGAAAGTTCTATAAAGAAAGAGTAATGTTAATATATACATGGCAGCATATCTACCATTGAACATAAAATTTAAAACTATAAATGTGTGCTCTGTGAAATTTAATAATATAAAGATAGATATGAACATGATAAGCCCCTAAGCACTTTGGAACCCACCCTCTGAAATTAGCTATTAGTGATGTGTTATCCTCTATAAATTGAATAGCTCCATTGTGGTCTAAGCACAGAAATTTATCATTTGTCTTCTTCGTTTTTGTCTTTTCAACAAAATTAAATGATAGATATTCTATACTAAGTCAACTCTATTCAGTTTCATACAAAATTAATAAATGTTACTTTTTTAGCTGTTGATTGTAACCAGCTTATCTCTCGTAGGATGTGTCCATCTCCTTCATATACAAAATATCCTTAATTGCTTCTTTAAACTTATTTTTGCCCTAGTTATTTCTCTTGTCCTATGAAATACCTTTTCTTATCTCTTTATTGGAGCACTCCCGATCCTTCTGTTTTATATTTCAGTGGTATTATTGTGACTTTATCTGAAAAAAGGTTAAAATCTATTCCTCACCCAAGATGCCCTAGTTGTTGAGCAGACTTTCACATGAACAACTAGGTTTACATGTTTTCTTCAGTTTTCTCTTGCCCTTCCTTTGAAGACTAGTAGGGAGAAGAGACATTTTGCTTTATGAACTACAAAGATGTAAACTTGTACTAATCAATATTCTAAATTTACATGTTTTCTAAACCATTGCCCTGTTTCATGATTGTTTAGAAATCAATATGCATTTTCTCTGGGACAGGCTCAATTCTGACTAAATTTTTTCAGTTCAGTAAAGTTTACATTTCCGTTTTATTGGTCTGCTCTGATTCACGATATTTTTATGTTGAACTTGACAAAATTCACTTATTTTATGAAAAGATGTGAATGCTTCAAATGGAAAAGATGAAACGTTGTCCTTGAAGGCAGAGTTCAGAGACAAACGCTCACATGAACCTTCCAGGTGAGAACAATAACAAACCATTCTTGGTTTATTGAGTGCTGTTCCAATGGAAGCATTTTTCTCATCTTTATTAAGGATAAAATCCTCTCCCTCCACCTGAGGATGATTACCCCCACCATCCTTCTATACTAATTTCTTTTTCCCTCTATTGATTGACTGTGTGTGTCTGATATAACTCACTGAATAATGTTCATAAAATTATATTCTGTTAATACCTGTCTTATCTTAGGACAAAATATGCAACAATATTAGGTCAGCTCTCAAGATTTCTGCAAGACATGAAAGAACTGCTTCTTGACAAGGTTTTTGTTGTCAATGTTCTAGGTACTTAGTCCTCCTACTAATCTACTATGTGCATCTACTTGTTTCTTGTGATCTAGTTTGTGGTGTTAAATTCATCTTAGAAGCTGGCGTATACCTTACTTCTGTGGGAATTTCATATACCCATATCCTCTACCTATATTATACCATGTTCAACAATCGTATTGTTTTGCCATAATTTAATTATGTCACATGAATGTCCATTTGCAGGTTACATAGCATACAACTTTGTAATAGGTGCTTACTCGTATTGGGGACCCAAAGCTGGTTATAGTATATATAACATGGTGAGATTTTATTTTGTCATATGACCACAACTATACATAAGATTTCATTAACACGGTTGTTCCTTCTATCTATGTCATTTTACTTTGTTTAAAATAAGTATACTCCTGGTAATTTTAAAATTTGCAGGTGATATGCAATATTATTGCTGTACTATTATTATATTCAATAATTGTATTAAGAACAATTTACTTTGGCAGACTAATGCAGATATGATGTTTGGAGGAATTACTGTTGTATGTGGAATATTGGGCAGCTTAGGAGGAGGCTTTCTTCTTGACTTCATGAATAGCACAATATCAAACGCATTTAAGGTTGGTATTTGAATTCAGAGAGTGAATTCTAGCATTTCTTTTGTACAAGTTTATGCATTGCCTAAACTGCTCTGCCTGAATCATTGCCCCTAACACAAACTGTAGTCACCTATATATATGAAGTGACCTCGTTTTAATTGACCAAAAAGAGAGGGATTTTGCCTCATTAATAAAATCTTCTGTAGTAGATTGCAGTAAGATGTTAGGAGTATATGTTGTTGTATCTGAATAGGTAAATTTGTTTTCAGTCACATCTGATTCTTAATTGATCAAAGTATGCCTTGTATATGCCTTTAGCATCATGATTTCAGTATTAAAATTATTTTCCTGTGTAAGAAATAACTTCTTCATAAAATAAGGGAACCCTTTTATCAAAGTCTGCTGGCAGTAAATTTCATTTATGAATTTTTCAAAGAAAGATTTCAGTGTTTTTTAACTCTCTTTTTCTCTAATACACCCATCTAAAGTGTACATGTGTTCAAGCTGTAATGGGATAATTAGTTAAACTGCATGGCCCTGCATACGGACTTATTTTGTGATCTCCACATAACACTCCTAAAATTCTCACAGAAATTTCATTGCTCTTTCATGAACATTTTCAACTTTTTTTGCAGCTCCTATCATTAACAACTCTTGTTGGTGGCGCATGTTGTTTTGGTGCCTTCTTATTTAGAAGCGAGTATGGCTTCCTGGCTCTTTTTGCTATTGGTGAACTACTTGTTTTTGCCACTCAGGTACCTCCCTTCTCTTCGAGAATTTCTTCGTGTTTACCTTTTTATATTATCACATGCTAAACTATATAGATGCTTATCATCTTAAGAAGCATTTGTTTCACGGAATCTTTTTGCAAAGTGGGAATGCTTATTTTTTATTAGAAGGTTATAAAAAAACATTTCCGGGTATGTTTATTCTCAGGAAAGTTATTTTCTGAACATCATTATAACTTCTATTCTTTTATTATTTATTTTAATTAATTTTGAATTTAAAATATATTCCCAGGAATATGAAAAGTTAACCAAATGTATTTTAAACTATGCATAGGAATAATTTTTTGAACATAATGTATAACTACTTTTGGGTATAATGTATTTTAAATTAATCAAATTTAAAGAATGAGTGTTCTCGAGCTAATGGAATTTCTTGGGGTTAATGTTAAAAAAAATTAGTTTTGAGAATGAAATAAATATTATCGAAACTTTTTAACAAATTAATTTAAAATATTATCAACAATATCAAAACCATTATCCTGGGAAAAACCATGTAAATTGACGTCTGGCTTAATCACCACTTCATGAGGTGAAAATTAATTATGCTCCGAAGCTGACCAAACATAAACTTGGCAGCAAAAAATGATGGTGCTCAATGCACACAGTCGTTGCACAGTGCGCACATGGTGCATCTGAACTTCCAAACTCTCTTTCCTGTACTTGTTTCCAGAGTAATAGTTTTTTATTCATTTTTCTCTTTTATCTATTGGTTAGTATACATATCCTGTTTCTTTAGCATGATGCCTTAAATGATCAATTTTTTAATGGAAATTGAATAGAGTTTGTACACTACGTCTAGCTCAGATAGTTATCTGCTACATTATTTTATGTATAAGCTATAGTTTGTGATCATTAGAACTCATGGTCCAATTACTTCACACTTTTTTTAATTTTACCTTGTAATTTTGTTTTTAGGCTCCTGTGAATTATGTGTGTCTCCATTGTGTTAAACCAAGTTCGAGGCCGCTGTCTATGGCTTTGTCTACTGTTGCTATTCATATCTTTGGAGATGTACCTTCCTCACCTCTTGTTGGAGTTATCCAGGTTGGTCTTTTTTCTTCAAGTTGTGTTCATTACAAATTTTAAGGGAAAATAGTTACTTTTCCACAAAATGCCCTTGTGCCCTTATTTTGTAAAACTTAAATTGCACATTAAGTACCAGAGAACCACATAGGCAGAAAAAAAAAAAGTTTTATATCATGAACATTGTACAATACAAAATGGTTGTTATATACATATTGATAATGCAGGACAAAATTAATAACTGGAGGACGACTGCGTTAATTCTTACAACTATATTTTTTCCATCAGCTGCAATATGGTTTATAGGTAAGTCATTATGCAACTTCTTATTGATTTGCTACAATCATATCACATTACTAATTTCTTAATCATATCATAAGAAAAAGGGGCTAGACTAAAGCAACCTTGATGATTGTAGAAATCATGTCAAACCCAACCTTAAGGTAAATGAGAACAAGTCACATCTAATCATATCATGATGGATGTGAGAGATTGGTGTAGTTAGTAATAATAAGATTCATATCTTACAAAGACTTTGTTGGTGGATAATTTATAAATACTTGATATTGAAATGTATTCTAACCCTTACGTACCTCACCTATACTTCTGCACACCAAAAACAAAACACCATGATGGATCTTGCTTGGCCATTAGAACTGGTTAAAATATCATGGTCATAATAAACTCATAAATGTGTAATATATGGAAATGGAAGAGCTTTCTGAATGGAGTGTGTCCTGGAATTATTGTGCATTATTGCAGGAATATTTTTGCACACTGTGGATAGATATAATGAAGATAGTGAGCATGAAGTATCAAGCGTGGAAAGGACAAGCACAGCACCATTGCTTGAAGAGAACACTGCTAAAACATCAATATCTGGGAACACTGCTAAAACATCAATATCTGGTCAATCCCAAGAATGCTGATTTCTTTATGTATTTTGATTCACTTCGTCTAGAAATTGTTTCGCACAATGATGGCATTGGTATTGGCTATTGAAATGTTAATAGTATAGTTCTTTTCTATATTATTTTTTTCGAAATTTTTCTTTATTATTTTTTTGTGTAAATAGCTTTATGCTTTGGGTGAAATTAATTGATAGTCTATTTTGGTAACGTGTACCCTCTTCTCTGGTAAAGATTATTTAGAACTATGTTGTTGTATTTCACTATCTTGGGCATAACCTTGTAAATATATGTGATCAATTTGTCCAAAATTGACTTTGTCTTGTAGTGCATCTACTTACCCTTCTGCTTCTGCAATCGTTTTACTAGCATAGTGATGAGACTAATTCATTGGGTTAGGATGATGGTTGAATAAAAGCTTTGTTCTAAGTTGCAACTCTAAATGAGTTAGGGTTTAAATGTTCATTACTACAATGGTTTGTTAAGTACAAAATCATGTTCCAATGCAGACTCACTCCATGGCATATTAGATTTAGGACAATTTCCTTAAGCGCAGTATATAATTTAAAATATATTTTTGGATGTAGAATTCGTATAGCCTTTCTTCTTTTTTTCTAGTTGTCGTTTAATGTCAGTTGACTTGTTTTAGCCCTTACAATTAAAACTTAATTGTTTAGGTCTTAATTTTTAATTTATCGTTACTAAATACAAAAAATTAAATCGCAATGTAAACCATTATTTATATTGCGATTATAATGAAAAGAAATAACAAGTATTATCATAATCTATTTTTTATATTTGATTTCTCTAAAATACATATACATTTTTATAGGTTCTACCATTTTATTTTGTAAAATATTTTTAATGTTTTACTTATCATATCCTTTTAAATTTATATTTCTTTAATTTTTATCAACCATGTGTGAGTGTTATTATGTTTTTTATCATATAATTTTCTATTCTTATTATGATAAAAGTGTTATTATTTACTGCTTAAGTTCTCATTTATAAACAAAAAAAATATTCTTTTTTTTTAAATATAAACAAATTTTAACCACTTTTACTTTATTTAAAATGATATTAGCATATGTGATTTTATTCCCGAGATTAATAACAAGTACACTTTAAAACAAATATTAAAAGATTAATCAAATTTAATACATTAAACAGTAAAATTAATTTTCTTATAAATAAGATCAGACTGACTAATAAATAAGTTCCTTATTGAAATAATTTTATTAAAATAACATTTTTCTCTCAATAAATACATTATTTTTCTCTTATAGCAATACACGTACTGACATAATTTATTTAGAGACAAGATAAAATAAAATAATTAACATTTTATTAAAACTAAAAAGTAAAATTAAATTATTTTTTAAAATTAAATCTATAATTATTTTGTATAACTGTTTTGACATGCATTATTGTACTACTTAAAATTTATACAATTAATTTGAAAGTGGCATCACATACATTGATTTTAATTCTTGGAAAAACCAAGTCCTTGGTCAACTTGGTTGTTTGACCTCGAATTAATGGTGGTTTGGCTTTCTATCCTTCTGGAAGCTTATATGGCATTTAATTCATGATTAAAACTCACTCTAGTCTTCTCTTTATGCGAAGAAATACCTCCATCAAAGCTTTGTTCTTTGTGCCACTATGGTTGGTTTGATGTTCTTTGTGCCACTATGGTTGGTGCTGATACAAAAGTTAGATGCTTGATGATTTAATACTTCTAACCATATTAAGTTAATTGAGGCTAATATAGTTTGGTTATTGGATTGTGCTTTGAATTGTAATTTTCATATTTAATCTTGTGTACATATTTCTTCTCATTTTTTCTTTTTGACTTTTTTCTAAAATGGTACAATTTGCACTAATATTGTTTAAAATGAGTAAATTCTTTTTATTACCAAATTAGGTAAATGATGCTAGCCAGACACAATTTTATTGAAAAAAATCGTTTGCGGGTGACAATTTCACTTAAGGAATAAAGAAATCGTGCATAATAATGTAAAGTAAAAAACGTATTCTTCACGTACGATTTCAATTAAATTATCAAATGAAATTGTGTGTAACTGGCACAATTTCTTTATCCTTAATACTCTTCCTATTTATGTACACACTTTAGTTTTCAATACTTAATAAAAAAATTTAAATAATTTATGAAATAAAAGAATTTATGAGAAAATATTTAAAATAAATGTTATAAATTTTAATAAATATGTATTATTTATTATATATAATATTTGATATAAAAATTTAGACACTAAAACGTAGAATTGGAAAAATTAGTTTTATCTAAGTTATGTTATCCAAAGAGTTTTATGCAAAATGATTTATATTAAGTTGCAAATCGATGTAACATTTCTTTTTTTTTTTTTTAAAAAAAGTCTCTCTTTTTAAAGAAAAATTTAATGGGTTGATAAATGTTTAAACCATACAAAACAATACAAAAACAAAATTTAGAATTTTTTGACAAGTATATATGAAATAAAACCCTAAAATGTAAAAAAAAGAAAAACTCAAAAATATTAAAAAAGTAAAAAAATAGTAAATAATAAAATTTTGGAAATTGGGAGCGCATTTGTCACATAATTTCCCTTTTATTGTTTGAGCGTTTCATACCGAGTTTTATATAAAAAATTATGATCGTTTGAAGTTTTTACCCCAAAAATTTTGACAACTCAAAATCTATGATTAATTTATACAATGTAAAGGACTCTACTATCAAATATACATTACAAAAAGTTATTGTTAAAAAATTGGATCAAAAATAATTTTTTAACTATTTTTAATAAATTTTAACATATTGTACAGAAAAGTGAGAAGAGATAGAAATGAAACCAGACATTCATATTCATATTTCAAGTAAAATCATTATTATGACACCAATTTTACTTACTCATTAGTTTTGTTTTAAATTTAATTGTTCATTACAGAATTATAATTAAAAATATTACACATTTTATAACAAAACCTAGTTAATAATAATATTTATCATATTTTTTTCCATTTTAATATTAATGTTTTTTTATTTTTTTTAATTCTGCGTTTCAGTGTCTAAATTTTTAAATAAAATAGTACATATAATAAATAATGCATACTTATTAAAATTTCTAATATTTATTTTAAATATTTTATCATCAATTTTTTTATTTCATAAATTATTTAAACTTTTTTTACTAAACATTGAAAACTAAAGGTGTGTGTGAATAGCTAGTGCGAATAAGACGTTTAATAAGGTCAAGGAAATCTCAATTTAACAATAAATAAATTATATCAGTTGGAAACGATTTCATTTAATAATTTAATTGAAATTGTATGTGAGAGATATAGTTTTTATTTTGTACGAAAATTTTATATATGTTATTTTTTCTTCCTAAAGTGAAATCGTCACAGACATAATTTTTTCATAATAAAATTATGTTTGACTGACATAATTTATCGTTTCGATAAATAAAAAGTTTTGTTCATTTTAAATAATATTGATGCAAATTACTATTTTAGAAAAAAAGCGAACTATTTTCAGAGTTGTAGAATAGGTGAAAAAAAAGAGTTTGTATTGAATTGAAAACATAAATATGCTTAAAGTTGCTTGAAATGTGAGGGAAAAAAATTATTTATAAATATAATATTAATTTAAATACATTAAAATTTCAAATTAATCCAATAATATTTTATTATTTACAAGGAGGAATAAATTTTAATAGACAAAATTCAATTTTAATGAATTAACTCTATCAATCATATATAAAACTTATCTCAAACTATTCTTATTTTATTGAATAAAATTTTATTATTTTTTTCAAATATTTTATTATTTTTTCAAATGCTTGAGAAGAATTCACTTATTTAAAGATCTTCTTGTTTTAATGGCCATTAATAATTGTCATGTATACTAACTACAAAGGGATTTTTATTATGTAAAGGAACTTTAATATACAAGTTGACTGTAGAACCATTTATATCATTTAAAAAAGTTACCAACCTCTTTTATATTTCTGACATAAGAATAAAAGGCATGTTGAGAGTCTTAATGGTCTTATTCAAGATACCAATAAAATAATAAAAAAAATAATCTTACATAAAATTACAATATGAATTGCACAAGTTTTTGCTTCTTCCAATATTAAGTGTTAAATATTATATTATCTTATATATATATTATTATTGTAAATCTTTCTTTCTACAAAACTTGTACAAGTTTTGTATCATTCACAAGTTGTTTTCAAAAACTTTAAAATTGATTTTAATTAAGTAGTTGATTCTCTCTAAACCGTGTACCCATCGTCATTTTGCATGTATTAATTTCCATTCAACTCCTTTTTCCTAGAACTAGCATGTTCTTTTCAAGTTTTTTAGTTGAAAAAAACATTTTTTTTAATTTCTTTACAATATTAATTGCTTAAAGGATTGGTTGAGATAATCGTCTTAGAAATCACACTAATATCCTTCTTTCTCATTTGTTCATCCAAGTCTTTTTCAGTTGTTCTTTTTTTTTTTTTTGTTGGTGTTTTAGTTTTTTATCAGACTGTTAAGGTGTTTCTTGTGATAGATTATAGGGTTTAAAATCTTGGTATGTGTTATTTTTATATCT
>Ga0099824_1003569_pt1 | contig 22715 bp, 15 predicted proteins | sample SiratrowhiteBW_FD_76837 | JGI IMG/M metagenome (GOLD analysis project Ga0099824, IMG submission 76837) | Root nodule microbial communities of legume samples collected from California, USA - Siratro white BW | ecosystem: Host-associated > Plants > Roots > Nodule | place: USA: California... | reverse complement strand
GAAAACTATAAATTTTTAAAAGTTTTTTGTTATAAATTTTTTTTTTTTTTTGGAAATTAAATCTTTTTCATTTTTTTTTTTTTTTTTTTTTTTTTTTTTTTTACTTTTAGTTGTATATAGTTACTGTTTTAAAATGACTTACGGACGGCAATATTGTTTGTGTTTTTACGTTCAATTTGCTATAATTTTAATGAACATATATATACAACTTGTTTAGGTCAAATAGTATGAACATATATAGATGTTTTTGACATTAATAAAATTATTTTTCATCCAATATTAGTTAGGTTTGTTTTATTGATGTTAGCTAAACTTGTGTGATGAATGTAAGTAAGGATTTTTTTAGTCAACGTTAATAATGGTTATTGCGTGCTTTATATTAATAGGATTATTTATATGTTAAAATATATTGATGTTATTTCTGAATGCACTTTCTTTTCGAATAATGTTAGTGGGTGTAAATCATATTTTATTTTTTCATTAAAATATTAAATTTTTTTTATTGATAATATGAATAAATAAAAGAAAACACTTGAAGTGTTAGAACCTTTTTTTTAAGAAAACTTATATACACATTTGTACTATTTGGTAGTAATTTTTGTATTTGGATAATAATTGAAATCCTCTATTCAAACAAAATAATTAAAATATAATAAATTTAAATTAAATTTATTATTTAAATAAAATATTTTAAAAATTAAACAATTTATTGAAATTTTATAAAAATTGTAAAATTTTCTATCCAAACATAAACAAAATTTAAAGGAACACCATGGCTCAACTAAAAATGTTGTGTTTTATAATTGTTTTTGGTGTCTTTTTTTAATTATACTCTTTACCCTTATTTAATAAAATATATAACCCCGCAATCTTTTAACTTAAAATTAACTTTCCGATCACTCAAAATTTACCAAATTAATTTTTTTATATTTTTTAAATTATAATGTTTTCATAGAATAAAAAAGATAATACACAAAGTAGATGTGTTTCCACTTATATTAACAATTAATAATAATAATAATAATTATTATTATTATTATTTTTTATGGTTCAATAGTAAAACTACTTTAGAACAAAACTAATTTGGTACTGAACAAAACTACTTTATGACTATTTAAGTTTTTTTTTTATTATTACTGAAAAAATTGATATTATAGGTTCATTTACTTTCTAGAACTTTTAACCATACGTTGACATGATATATTTATGTTTAGTGGCATAATTCTTTCTCCAAATTTTTTAATCTTAAGTATACATTCTATTCTATTATTTTAGACTGATTTATCCTTTAAGGATTTTATCAGCTAATGACAACCCTTCTTAAAGTGTTTAAACCAATAGTTTATTAACATTAACTACTTGACTTAAGTTATTAATATTTCAACCCATTCCACCAATTATAAATGATGGCCTATATGCTATCATATGGACATTGATAGTTGCAATATGGGGGTTGAGTTTATTTTTTTTTTTGGTTCAGTATTTTGTTATGACTTGGACAGATTAAGCCTGAAAGGTGGTATAAATTTAAATAAATGTGTAAAAGAATTAGAAAACCTCAAATGTTTATATTTATTTATTTTTTATTTGATTAAAAAAGAAAATTTTATAGTTGCAATATATTTTTGTTCTGTTGAAATGGTAGGTGCAATATTATATGGTAAAAGGACAAATGAACATTTGATTGTCAGAAGGGGCAAGAGAAACAACTTGTAGATGGAAAGATATGATTAAATTTTGATATTCTACACAGTAAAATATACCATTTTTATAATTTAAAAAATTATTAATTATATAATAATAAACACTTATTTTATTTAATAAAATATTATATAATAATAAAATAACAATTTGTTTCAATATTAAATAAATATATTTTAATGTGTACAATTTCATAAATATTAGCACTCTTAAAAAAATTGTAAGAAGAAATCTTACAATATTAAATAAATATATTTTAATGTGTACACTTTCTTTATGATGAAATCTACACAACACCAATTTTCAGTCTTGTCTCATAAAGTCATACGGATGTTTTTGGAAGTTTTAAATATAGGCTAGGTGATGTTTTAATCAGATTTCGAATGAATATTGAAAATAAATACGAATATAATATTCATTAGATGTCTGCTTTTGTAAATGTTTTTAGAATTGATTTTTTAAAACAAATTTTGATTTAAATTTTATTTCTATGTGATCAATTTTATAAATTTTTAATATATAAATTATATTATAATAAATTTTATAAAAATAAGTGTTTTGAATATATTTGATTTATAATTAATAATTTAAATTCAGAGATAAAATTATTTGGATTATTGAATTTTTCAAGAAAAAGAAATTTAATTTGTGGATAAGGATAAAAGAGATAAAACAAAAAGAAAGATAATTTTAGATGATTAAAGGACTCAAACATAGAAAAAAGGCAAACAATCGGTTGAATTTTCATAATAATAACTTTATAATGATTGAGAACAATGACAACGATGAATCTTTTCATATTGCAAGATCTGTTTAATTTATATTGATTTATATTAGAGATGTGATTTTTTAATGAATGACAAATTAAAAAAAAACTATATAATTTTATAATTAATTTAGAAATATAAATTTTTAAATTTTCTAAGATATGAATTATAGACATTATACTCTTTTTTTTTTAATTCTTCTAAAGGAAACATGGAAAAAACTTATCATTAATAAGAATAAATTTATATTTTATATGAAACCATTATTTCTAATTTAAGATTTTAAGATAATGATTTAATAATTTTTTTCTTAATATATTGTCCCTCTTACCCATTCCATGTAATATAAAACTTTCAACTTACATTATTTAGTACGAGGAATGATGATTGACAACCGGGGAATGAACGATTGAAAGTGTGTTTAAAATTAAAGTTGGTTTAAAATTAAAGTTGGTTTATTGTTATAAAAACGTCACTGTATTATAAAATTATCTAGTGTCATAAACAACTAAAACTTGATAGCGTTATTTCTTAATGGAAGTATATTATGTAATGCTAGTTGTGAAAAGCTAACAAAGGTCATCTTCCATAGGGTTGATTAATTTATTCTAACTATTGTCTATAAGTAACTGTTAGCTCACAAACAAAGTCAACAGAAATTAAACACCATTGGTACAGCTGAGTGAAGTAAGTAAAATGTACTCGGGGGTGAAAGCCTTGTTCAACAGAAGCAAGAAGCTCAAGGGGAGGGTGGTGCTCATGCGCAGGAATGTGTTGGACACAGAAAACATAAGCAGTGTGAGAGGGCTTGTTGAATCTACCAGATGGATAGTTGGTTCAACATTCGACACTCTCACTGCCTTCTCCGGTCGATGTGTCTCTCTCCGCTTAGTCAGTGCTACCAAGGCTGCTCGGTTGGCTCCAATAATAACAATATCTTTTAAAATCGTTTTTTGATTGTTTTTTGTTGGATAATTCAAGAAAAAAATACTGGGGAGATCTCACAAGAATGAAAATTGAGCCAAACTCACACAAGGGAATAATACTACTTTCAACCCAAAACCTTAAGACATTGGGTTTGTGGGTCTATTTTTTTATATGTTGCTCAACTTTCTTATTCCTACTCAATGTAAGACTTAGACTCACACTTAGATAAACATTTCTCAAATTATTTTTTTTCTTGTTGTTTCAAATGCTTCAAATTTCACAATTTGAGAAAAGGATCTTCCATTACTTCAATAATTAAGTGAATTTAGGATTAGAATATACACCAATATACGTCCGAATTTAAAATTACCTTTATTATAATCAAAACTGTACTTATAAATGTAGTCATCGGTGCAGAAAGTTGAACTTTTTCTCTCGTGTTTTACTATTTGTTAACATTTTATATTTACCTTTTTTTCATGTTATGCGTTTTAAGTATTTCTCCATAAGATCTACGGACTGCCACCTCAACTCTAACCCTAACCTTATAGTACACTATTAAAAATTGTGGCTTAATCAGAAAACAATATTATTCTTAAATAATTCTGAATTTCTGTAGGAAATGGAAGTGGAATAGTTGGAAAGAAGACTTATTTGGAAGGAGCTATTACCACCATACCAACCTTGGGAGTGAAGGAATATGCATTTGATGTTCATTTTGACTGGGACATGGAAAACATGGGAATTCCTGGCGCATTTACAATACAAAATCATCTGCTAGTTGAGTTCTTTCTCGTGAGTTTGACTCTTGAAGATGTTCCTAATCATCAAGGACCAATGCACTTTGTTTGCAACTCATGGGTTTACAGTCATAACAAATACGAAAAGGATCGAATCTTCTTTTCCAATGAGGTAAACTACTATTTACAACTACCAGGTATATATATATATATATATATATATATATATATATTTACATATTATAAAATTATAAAATACCATTTTTCAAACGTCTCCGAAACAATTCAAGCTTTTTCATCATCTTCACCACAACACATAATTATTTCAATAATGAGCATTAAATAAATATATATATTGCAGACATATGTTCCAAGTGAAACACCAGTACCACTAGTGGCTTACAGAGAAGCAGAATTGCAAACCCTAAGAGGAAATGGAACAGGAAAAAGGAAGGAATGGGACAGAGTTTATGATTATGATGTTTACAATGATTTGGGCAAACCCGACAGTGGTGAAAACTTTGCTCGCCCAGTTCTTGGAGGATCTGTCACTTATCCCTACCCTCGTAGGGGAAGAACTGGAAGAAAACCCACCAAAAAAGGTTGCACTTTTACATCTTAAACATAACTCAATTTTGTTTCTTTTATTTTATATAATAATGTAATTATTTTTTTATAGTACCATTGTAAAAGTTAATAAACTTGATATTCATAAATCTACTTAAGAAACTTTGCCTTCTGTAGTTCTTGTTGATATAATAATTTATGGTGCTATTCCATTCCTGGCAGATTCTAAGAGTGAGAAACGAAGCAGTAAAATTTATGTTCCAAGAGATGAACATTTTGGTCCCTTGAAGTCATCCGATTTCCTTTCTTTTGGGATAAAATCTTTATCACGAAACGTTTGGCCTCTCCTGAAACCTCTACTTGATTCAAATATTTCAAAGGATGAGTTTGATAGCTTTGATGAAGTACATGACCTCTCTGAAGGTGGAATCAAGCTGCCTCTGGATACTCTCAGCAAATTTAGCCCTTTACCTTTGCTAAAGGAGATCTTCCGCACTGACGGTGAAAATGTCCTCAAGTTTTCAGTACCTCACGTAATTAGAGGTATATCATATTATATATATAATATTTGTATGCTAGCTATATATAACGTGAAACTTAATAATCTGACAATTATTTTGTTTATTATTTGGAACAGTTAGTAAATCTGCATGGATGAGTGATGAAGAATTTGCAAGGGAGATGCTTGCTGGTGTAAATCCTTGCACAATTCGCCGTCTACAAGTAAGTTGAAGTTGAAGTTGAAGTTGCACCAAGCCTATGGTCTTTAATTTTTCTTGATAAATAATCTTTAATGAAATGACAGGAGTTTCCACCACAAAGCAAGTTGGATCGCTCAGTCTATGGCGATCAAACAAGTAAAATGACTGAACAACATTTGCAGATTAACCTCAAAGGGCTCACAGTAGATAAGGCAATGATAGTGGTGTTCCACTTCAATGAAACACCATACTAGAATTTGTTCCATGCTAAATGTTAACATTGTATCTTTTACCATATTCTTTCAAATACACTTCTTACTTTTTACTTGATGAAAAATTCATTAAAATTGAGATAAAATCTGGAATTGTTTTGTAGGGCTTGACAAATTTCGTGTCACACAGTATTGTTAGAATGTTTTAGTTTTTGGCATAATGAAACTAGAGTCGTTAACATATTATATTTGTGGAACAGGCAATTAAGTGTCACAGATTATTCATACTAGATCACCATGACGTATTTATGCCGTTTTTGAGAAGGATAAATGAATCTACATCATCAAAAGCTTATGCTACGAGAACAATCCTTTTCTTGAAAGATGATGGGACCTTAAAGCCATTGGCCATTGAATTAAGTTTGCCACATCCAAATCAACAACTAGGTGCCTATAGTAAAGTGGTCTTGCCCGCAAATCATGGAGCTGAAAGTACAGTTTGGCTATTAGCCAAGGCTCATGTTCTTGTGAATGATTCCTGTTATCATCAGCTCATAAGCCACTGGTTTGCCTGAACTCTGTCACTGAAATCATTACACATATATAATTATTACATATATCATACGAAATTATTTCTAACCCTCTTTATCATATGGGGTCACAGGTTGAATACTCATGCTGTGATTGAGCCCTTTATCATAGCAACAAACAGGAATCTCAGTGTTCTTCACCCTGTTCATAAACTTCTATTTCCTCACTATCGTGACACAATGAACATCAATGCACTTGCTCGACGATCACTAATTAATGCTGATGGCATTATAGAAAATTCCTTTTTGGGTGGAAAATATGCTATGGAGATGTCTTCAGCAGTGTACAAACATTGGATGTTCCCTGAACAAGCATTGCCAGCTGATCTTATCAAGAGGTATTCTATATGAGTAATATATAAACTCATCTTTTCTAAAACCTTATTCCAACTCATCTTTTGCGTGTCTAAGGGGAATGGCTATTGAGGATTCATCTTCTGCCTATGGCCTCCGTCTTGTGATAAAAGACTACCCTTTTGCAGTGGATGGATTGGAGATATGGAATGCTATCAAAACATGGGTCCAAGACTATCTCTCCTTGTACTATGTCACAGATGATCTGGTTAAGAAAGACCGTGAACTCCAAGCTTGGTGGAAAGAAGTTGTTGAGAAGGGTCATGGTGATTTGAAAGAAGAGTCATGGTGGCCTAAAGTACACACTCGTGAAGAGCTTATTCAATCATGCTCCACCATCATATGGATTGGTTCAGCTCTTCATGCAGCGGTTAATTTTGGACAATATCCTTATGGAGGGTTCATTCTCAATCGTCCAACTCGTAGCAGAAGATTGATTCCGGAAAAAGGAGCACCAGAATATGAAGAGATGGCAAAGAATCCTGAAAAGGCTTATTTAAGAACAATTACACCTAAGTATGAGACTCTTGTTGAGCTTTCAGTGATAGAGATATTATCAAGACATGCTTCTGATGAGGTCTACCTTGGAGAGAGGGAGAATCCATATTGGACCTCTAATCCAAGGGCAACAGAAGCCTTTAAAAGGTTTGGAGAAAGGCTAGCAGAGATTGAGAAAAACATTTGGAAAAGGAACCATGATCCTAATCTTAAAAATCGAACTGGACCAGCTCAATTGCCTTACACTGTGCTTCTTCCCACCAGTGAAACGGGGTTGACTTTCAGGGGAATTCCAAACAGTGTCTCTATCTAAATTTGTACCTTTTAAAACCAGACTCAAGCTTATGTGTATTTAAGGTTGACTTTTACATTACACATTTGTTTAAGTAACAGTGCATTTAGGTATCCTTCGTTTGTAGTTTTAAGAAATAGGCTGATGCATATATAAGGCTGTGCATTAGTCAATTTATCGTCTGGCCGCAAATCCTTTTACTTAATTATTTTCCTCTCTATTATTGTTATAATTATAATTATTCTTTTATCAACAATAAAAATAATATAATTGAGGACACTTCATAATTAATCCAACCATATAAAAAAACATAACTAAATTTCTTTCCATAAATTAAAAAGCTAAACAAACCTAATTACATTCAAATCTCACTATTATATTTATTGTGCGACAGTCACAAATGTCTTTCCCTTATTATTATTATAATAGTCGTTATAATAATAATAATAATAATAATTATTATTATTATTATTATTATTGTCTGACAAATTTTATCGATAAATAATTTAATATTTAATTTAATGATAGATTTACTGATAATTAATTTGATAGTTAATTTAGTAATTTAAATAAATTACCTATGAAATTTTATATAAAAATAAAAATCAGTATGTAAATTATAACATTACATATGAAATTTTATAATTTAAATATTATATACGGAATATTACTACACACGAATTTAATGTGGTGTTATTATTTAATTTAGATAATGTAGTGTTAGAACTTAATTTTGGACTATGTGAGTATCCTTAGACCATTATTTTAGAATGTGTTACATGAGTACAAACAAATTTAGAATATTTGTAAAATATTTTTTTTATCAAAAAATTATTTACATACGAATGACTTTATACATATTTACATATAGATCATTTACATATGAGTTTATAAATAGATCAATAATTTTTTTTAATTTGAAAATTGTTAACTAGATATTACTTACATAGGAAATTTTTCCATATGTAATACACTGTAGGATTTACATACAACTGACGTTTTTGTATGTAATATGTTTAATCATTATTTATGGATTACATATGAATTATTCTGTAAATAAAATATATCTAAAAGATATTCTATAAATAATGTACGGACACCTATTTACATACAAATTTTTTCATATATAATTTGTCATACGAATTTTGAATATTATATATGGATTTCTTTCCTAGACAAACTTGATTTAATTTTTTTTTTAATGTTTTGAAGTGAGTTGAAAGTGAAATGAATGGTTAATTTTTGCATGTGTAAATTATTATTAGATGGTCAATATATTGAAATAAAGAATAATTATAAATTAAGATTTAAAACTTGATAGAAGTATTATATTTTTTTTATTGTATTAAGTATACTCGGATGTATGGGAAATTTGTAATTGAATCTCATTAAACTTGATATTGAGTCTCAAATAATCATTTTGAATTAAAATGTTTGAAATTTGTGTAATAGGTAATTTTATTTGTGTATTATAAACTTTTTGGAATAAAGGAAATTATTGTTTTGAGTATTGGAGCTAGTCGTTATAAGAATCATAATTTCATGATTAAAATCACTTGATGAATTTTATTTCACTCAAGTTTACGCATGGAATGAATTCTATTTTAAATAATATCTTTTATTTAATTTTGTGAACTAAAAAGGAGTTGAAATGTTAATCTATATTGTGTGCACATTTATATAGAGATTTTACATTATGTATTTGATTGATGTAGGATAATTATAATTGATTAAGTCACATTGAATTTGTGTATTGTGTGTATTAATTACAACACATATTTTGAATAAAGATATCCTAACTTCATTAAATATCTAAATTACTTGGATTAAACATCACTAAGTATCTAAATTACATTTAATATGGGTCTTTACGTTAGTTCAATCTATAATCTAACTCTTAATTAATGTACTCAAAATTTAAAAGATTAATTGACTAAATGAAGAGTTATAAACTTAAATTAATACAACATCAAATAATTTATTCTCCTCAGCCATGGCTTCTTATCCAAAACTTTAATTAATTTAATAACTTATAAATGGTGGCCATGAATGGTTGCAATGAATATAAGACAGATAAAGAGAGTCAACAAGACTATGTACATGCCATTGTCAGAAATAAAGGACAAGATAGATGAACATTGAAGGAAGAAGTTAACAAATTAATAAAAAAATGTTAACATCTCTTTCTAAAATAACTATACTTAAATGAGAAAAATACAAGTGGCTAAAAACTAGGTAAAAATTATGTCTGTCTTTCTGCTACACTTTACGCAACACGTTTTCTAATTCCCCAAATTTTAAATAATAAATAAAACATATATCTTACACGTTTCACAAACATTTTTAAAATTAGTTTTGTAAAATAAACTTGGATTAAAACTATAAAACTTTATAATACTTTTAATATGTAAATTATGTTTTTATTTATATTAAATCATTTAAATTGTCATATGATTTATTTTAATTATAGAATGGATTTGTTTCAATACGTAAATTATGTTTTTATTTATATTAATAAAAAATTGTGATTTATCCAAATGTTTATATTGACTGCAAAAAATAATAAATGGACTTCAATGCTTATCGCTGCCACCAACAAAGCTTAGGTAGAAGCAGTGAAAAAGCCAAATCAAATGTGAAATGGAGAAAACCAATGTACGAAACCAAATTATGAATACAGTTTTCTTCCGATTACCAGTGCACTCTGACCAGTATAGAAGAGATTGTAATTTTATTAATATTATAAAATATTTTGGTCCTAATATAGCTTTTCTATAAATAGTTGTTTTTGTTAAATAATTTATTTGTAATATCTTCTCTGTTGTTCTATCAAGACTAGAAATTCTAAATCAAATTAGACATTTACATTTATGATATTTTTTGAGACTGTGTGTGATATATATTTTCTATTCTTACATATCAATTCTTTTAATTATTTTAAACTATTATGTTTCCACATTTTTTAAAATAAACTACAGTAACACTCTCGAATTAATTAATAAAAAAATATTATATATTTTTATAAAAAAATATTTGAAAACATAAACAAAACATAAATTAATATGAAATCTAAAACTATTTAAGATATATCCATATAATCTTCTCAATATTCTGATACTTGTGTGTTGCGATATCAAGTACAGATGATGTTTGTGACCTATTTATTTATTTATATTTTAATAAAAACTATAATATATTATGAGTTATACTCGCATTAGTGTTAGCATAAGAATATGAAATAGAAAAAAAAATAGAGTTGTTTAAAATAAAAAAAATGAAGAGAAAAAGGATGAAAAATTGTATCTTAATAAAAATTTAATAAAAATAAGTATGAATAAATTTAAAATATAATTAATTACCAAGTAATTATTTTATAAATTTTGAAATAATATTAAATTATATAATAATATAACATTAAATTGCATAATAGTATAATATTATGCTATTTTTCTTTTAATGTAAGAAAGTAAATATCAAACCCAATGTATGGTTAATGATTCAACATAAATAATGTATGTTCAATAATGCTGGTATTTTTTCTTACAAGTATTCAAAATTTATCAAATAAAATTAATGCTTACTCATCCCTTACTTCTAACTGAAGTAAGTTGTAACCACTCTCTTAATCCTATTAATTAACTCCTACAACAAACTAATTTCCTATTAAAGTTCAACTAAAAGATAAGACAAGATTCCCAATTTAGTATAACGTTTCCAAACTTATCCTATCTCGTAACTTCTATACATGAGATAAAAACACTTTATCATCATTCATAAATATTATGATTGAGAACATAGGTTGATGACATAATAAATTATCTCCTCAATCATAATTAATTAGTCATGTTTTTCAATCATTTGTGAACAATATTCATTCAGAACAAACCCTAAACAAACACAACAGTAAATAATCACTTGTTAAATCGACGTCAGAAAATAAAGATATTTGGAGTTGGTTGATTTCAAACAGGTAATAATAATAGGGAAATAGCAAGGAAAATGAGATTATAAAAGGAATATATTTAGGGGGAAATTAAAACTGGTAGTAATTAATATTAGCTTATGGTATGAGAATATCAAAACACACGGAAAAAAATTAATTTTATATTATTAAAAAAAAGTACGTCATGAAATTGACAACATAGGACAGTTTTTAAAACTCAGCAGAAACAAAGAAGAGAAAAATATATTGTAGTTGTGAAGAATGAAGAATTTGAAGCTACCTCCATTATTTGATCTTACATGAGTTTGTCTATAAATAGGAAGGCAGAAGGGTATTAAGTTTCAAAGAGAAAAGAAAAATCACAGAAATGTATTCAGGGGTCAAAGGGTTGTTAAACAGAAGCAGGAAGCTCAAGGGAACAGTGGTGTTGATGCGCAAGAATGTGCTCGATATCAACGCCATTAAATCAGCTAAAACCGCCACCGGAATCCTCCGTGGCGCCGCCGGTGTCGTCGGTGGTCTGATGGGAACCTCGGTCGACACTTTCACTTGCTTTCTGGGACGTTCTGTGGCTCTCTGGTTGATCAGTGCCACCGCTGCTGATGGTAAAACTTTCTTCTTTTCATTTCGATACAAAAAATATTAATTATTTTTAGTTTTTGTTTCAATCGAAAAAACAAGGATATTAAATATTTTCTTACGTTTTTTCAATATTTCTATAACTTAGATTTGAACTAACTAAAAAAAATCAACTTCCAAAAGTTACATCTTATTTTCATACTTTTTTCTTGTTTTCCAAATTTTATTTCCAGTAAATATAAAAATTCAATTTCTTTTCCAGTAAAGTTTCTCTCTTTCAAGGGATTTGGTTCCAGAATAATAATATGGTAGAAAGTTTTTTTTTTTTTTTTTAAATGAATATAGTATAGATTTTGACGTTAGTCTAGAATTTGAGTGAATTTTAAGATAACTTTTTTTTTTCAGGTTTACATCTATTAAACATATAACTAAAACAAAACATATAAATTTTGGCGTATACTAGATTTGTTTGATGAAGGTGAATTCAAAGTCATATTTTTAAGAAGTGTAATTGTAAGTAGAAGATGTATAACTTATTTGAAATAAAAATAGGATTAAGTAATCTTTTAGTGGAAAATTAATACAATTCTGCGGTGTGTTTCAAAGAGGGGTTGTTCGTACAAAGATTTCATTGCTGCCACAAAATAAAAAAGAAAAATTGGTTTATAATACTTCAAAAACCATATAAACTTTTACGAAAAATACCTAATCCCTTATTTAAAAATCTAAAATACATGAGCTTTTACAAATTGTAGTGATCTCCTAAGTATTTTGTATTTTGAAAATATTGTATATTGTATTGTCAATACTATTATAAAAACAGATATTATTTTTTAATAAAATATTTTTTTCTTTTAATAAATAAAAAATTTATTTATTTATTCATTTAATAAAATAAATAGTTTAATAATTTTTTTAAAATAATTAAATACCTTCTTTTTTAAGAAAATATCTGTTACGTAATTTTTTAATAAATTATATATATATATATATTAAATTATATTATTTTTAATTATTTATTTATAAAAATAATAAATTTATAAAAATTTAAAACTGTAAAAGATTTGGATACACATGTACATATATTTTCCTTAATAACAATAACAAATTTAAAAGTAATAGTAAAAAAGGATAGTGATTTTCTCTTTCTGTTTCTCTTTCTCTATGAAACATTCTCACAATGTTTGATTATGTTAAACTCTCAATAAGTGTTTAATATCAGAGAACAGAACAGAAAAAGTCTAAAGAAATAAAATTATAAAATATTAATTTTAGTTTTAAGTAGTAAAAAAAACCTATCTACATATTTATATATTTACACGTAGTCATCCCTAAAAAAACAAGAGAAATGGCATTCATAGGTAACTTTTTTTTTTTGAATAAAAATATTTAATTTTCTTTTACATTACTATTTAAAACTTTTTTTTTTCAACTTTGCTCAAGGTTAAAAGCATCTATACAATCGATCTACAAGATCATGGTAGAATATTTTTCTTAAGTTATATAACATTAAAAAGAAAATTGTTTTGGATATACGAATACTCATAGAATATGAGTATCAAATTTCTACACATGAAAATAAGAATCTAGATAATTTTATTTTTCGTCAAAGATAATCTCTCATTAAAATATATATTTTTTATACTTAGAGGGCCTAAGGCCATTTAAAATACAGATATAAGCATAAACATTTTAATTCATTCACCAGTCATTTTATCATCCTCATCAATAAGACAATCAGGTTTGATTAGCTCACAAATCTCAGAACAACTAAATTAGTTTAAATAAATATATATATATATTAATGAAGAATGAAAAAGACTATTATTTAGAAATACTCTTAAATTAATAAAATTATGTAATGGAAAAAAATTGAAAAGCCAAGCCCTAAGTAAGAGAAAGAAATTTTCTTTTTACAGAGAAACCAGTTACATAAAAAATGAAGGGCTCAGAAGCAAAAACTATGATACTAAATATTACTGTTGAAAGTATTGGTGAATCAAAAGACAATATTCTTAGATAGCTTTGAACTTTTGTAGGAAATGGAAATGGAAAAGTGGGAAAGAAGACATACCTGGAAGGTATTATTACCTCCATACCAACTTTGGGAGCTGGCCAATCTGCATTTGACATTCATTTTGAATGGGACACTGACATGGGAATTCCTGGAGCATTTTTGATACAAAATTATATGCAAGTTGAGTTTTTCCTAGTCACTTTGACTCTTGAAGATATTCCTAATCATGGAACCATGCACTTTGTTTGTAACTCGTGGGTTTACAATTCTAAAAGTTACCAAAAGGATCGAATTTTCTTTGCCAACCAGGTAAACTGCTTCTTTTACCAAGTATATATCCATGTTGGTGATTATCATAAAAAAATAGTAATGTAGTTCGTTTTGCAAGATCTTTGCTTTGATAATGAACGTTAAGTAAATATATATATTGCAGACATATGTTCCTAGTGAAACACCAGGACCACTAGTGGCTTACAGAGAAGCAGAATTGCAAACCCTAAGAGGAAATGGAACAGGAAAACGCAAGGAATGGGACAGAGTTTATGATTATGATGTTTACAATGATTTGGGCAAACCCGACAGTGGTGAAAACTTTGCTCGCCCAGTTCTTGGAGGATCTGTTACTCATCCCTACCCTCGTAGAGGAAGAACTGGTAGAAAACCAACCAAAAAAGGTTACATATTTCTGTTTCAGGAACATATATGTAGTTTAATTCTCATTAGTGTAAAGATTTTTATGGTATGAATAATTAGAAACATCTAAATTTATTCTTAGAGTATTTACAATTAGCTAGAAAATAATGAAAATTTTTCACTGCAGATATATATAATACAAATAGAAAGTGTTTGTGCCATGCTTAAGATTGTTTTCTTGTGTAGTTCTTCTTGACATAATTTATAGTATTATTCCATTCTTGACAGATTCCAACAGTGAGAAACCGAGCGATAGTTTTTATGTTCCAAGAGATGAAAATTTCGGTCATTTGAAGTCATCTGACTTCCTTACTTATGGGATAAAAGCTTTATCTCGAAGCTTCTTGCCAATTCTCAAATCTTCATTTGACTTAAATTTTACACCAAATGAGTTTGATAGCTTCGAAGAAGTACGTGAACTATGTGAAGGTGGAATTAAGCTGCCTACAGATATACTCGGCAAAATTAGCCCTTTACCTGTGCTCAAAGAAATCTTTCGCACGGATGGTGAAAGTTTCCTCAAGTTTTCGGTGCCCCATTTAATTAAAGGTATTTTCATATGTATAGATTTTTACTTTTACATAGTATGTACATATACAGTGAAACTTAATAAAATCATGTAATCTATATATTTGGAGCAGTTAGTAAATCTGCATGGATGACCGATGAAGAATTTGCAAGAGAGATGATTGCAGGTGTAAATCCTTGCGTGATTAGCCGTCTACAAGTAAGTCCAAATCTTTTATTCTTTACTTTCAGTGTTGAAGTTGTACCTGTATAAAACAGTGAAAGAAAAATAAAAATTTTGTTGTCATCTTTCCTCATAATATTCTTTAATGAATGACAGGAGTTTCCACCACAAAGCAAGTTGGATCCCTCAGTCTATGGTGATCAAACAAGTAAAATAACTGAGCAACACTTGGAGATTAACCTTGAAGGGTTTACAGTAGATAAGGCAATGATAGATGCTTCTTTTAATAGTACATTTTTTACCTCTAAGGATGTGAAATTGTTTTGTTAGTCTCAGTTAATTGTAAAAAATGTGTTGAAGGAGAATATTTAACTGTTGAATTACAAGCCTTATTATCTGACATTTGAATCCAAAAATCTGGATGTGTTAACATTGTGCTTGTGGAACAGGCAATTGAAGGCAAGAGACTATTCATATTAGATCACCATGACGTGTTTATGCCGTTTTTGAGAAGGATAAATGAATCTACACCATCAATGGCTTATGCCACGAGGACAATCCTTTTCTTGAAAGATGATGGGACCTTAAAGCCATTGGTCATCGAGTTAAGTTTGCCACATTCAGGTGAACAACAACTTGGTGCCAATAGTAAAGTCATCTTGCCAGCGAACCAAGGAGTTGAAAGTACAATTTGGCTATTAGCCAAAGCTCATGTTATTGTGAATGATTCCTGCTATCATCAGCTCATAAGCCATTGGTCTGAACTCTGTCACTAATCATTTACGTAGAATTTTAATGTATGTATACGAAGTTATTTCTAACCTTTTTTTTTTCATATATATAAATGGGATTACAGGTTGAATACTCATGCTGTGATTGAACCCTTTGTCATAGCAACAAACAGGAATCTCAGTGTTCTTCACCCTGTGTATAAACTTCTATTTCCTCACTACCGTGACACAATGAATATCAATGCACTTGCTCGAGAATCACTGATAAATGCTGATGGCTTTATAGAGCAAACTTTTTTGGGTGGAAAATATGCAGTGGAGATGTCTTCAGAAGCTTACAAAAATTGGGTGTTTCCTAACCAAGCATTACCTACTGATCTTATAAAGAGGTATGCTATCTCAACATGAAATAATTTTATGCTATCACATGCCCGAGTTTTAAGTGACGTGTTCCGTGTTCGACATGCATCATGTCCGACACCTACGTATATAATATTCGTAAGACACGTATTGATAAAGTGTTCAATTCAAAAGTGGATGGTGAAAATGTCATATATCATATTTTTAGCATTCAAATGCACAAGGATTGATTACCTAGTAGCTAGTTTATCTTAAGGCATGCCAAAAAATCACTTTCTTAGAAGTTAAAAACACAATGTAACACATTTGTTAACTGTAAAACACATACAATTTTTCTTTGGCGAGAGACAAAGCTACGGAAGATACTTTTGCTGTTAATAACAATTTTTCTTTGCCTGATTCAGAGGAATGGCTATTAAGGATTCATCTTCCCCCAATGGCCTTCGTCTTGTGATAAAGGACTATCCCTATGCTGTTGATGGATTAGAGATATGGAACACTATCGAGACATGGGTCCATGATTATGTCTGGTTGTACTATGTTACAGATGATGCAGTTAAAAAAGATCTTGAGCTTCAAACTTGGTGGAAAGAAGTTATTGAAAAGGGTCACGGTGACTTAAAAGATCAGCCATGGTGGCCTAAATTACACACTCGTGAAGAGCTTGTTGAATCTTGTAGTACCATCATATGGATTGCTTCGGCTCTTCATGCAGCAGTTAATTTTGGACAGTATCCATATGGTGGCTTTATCCTCAATCGTCCAACTCTAAGCAGAAGATTGATCCCAGAAAAAGGAACACCAGAATATGAAGAGATGGCAAAGAATCCGCAAAAGGCTTATTTGAGAACAATTACGCCTAAGTTCCAGGCTCTTGTTGACCTTTCAGTGATAGAGATATTATCAAGACATGCTTCTGATGAGGTCTACCTTGGTGAGAGGGACAATCCAAATTGGACCTCTAATCCAAGGGCAATAGAAGCCTTTAAAAAGTTTGGAAAAAGGCTAGTAGAGATTGAGACAAAAATCTCAGAAAGGAATCATGATCCAAATCTTAAAAATCGAACTGGGCCCGCTCAATTGCCGTACACTGTGCTTGTTCCTAGTAGTGAAACGGGGTTGACTTTTAGAGGAATTCCCAATAGTATCTCTATCTAATGAGTGTGCTGAAAATTTAGATTTTTCTCAACTGTGTAACAAAACATTAATATCTCTGTGTATTGCTATATTTTGCTTATACTTGTTCCAAAGGTTTGTTGTGCTTATGGTTTGTTGCTTTTTTTTTTTCTTTTTCAAATTTAGCTATGGTTAGATTTTTGTTTTTAAACAACTTGTTATATAGTATTTCAAAACTGAGTTACAAAATTTGAAATACTTCAGTTAGTTCTTTACTTCTCGGTACACATTTATATTTGCTAGGTTATGATTTACAACCTTTATTTTACACATATCTTATATTCTGATATGGGTAAAGCAGACTAAAATTATGTCAAGTACTGGTGATTCAGATGAAGATGTTTTAACGATTTGAAATAGTTTATATTAAAGTTTGATTTACTTTGATATACTTTGATGAATAATGTTATAGTTATTATCATTTTATCATGTTTTGGATACATTGATTGCTTTTACATAAGCTTTTTGCAATTTAATATTTTGATACTTGGATGTGTTTCATCAATTGTAAAGAATGAAAAGAAAGATGCAATTTACTAATTTTTTTGTTCTTGCTTGTATCTTGTTTTGATGGTTTTGTTCTTGTTCCTTTCTATGTTCTGTTTGTTGATCTAATTCTTCCTCTGAAACAGACTAGCTTAGAGAATAGTGCATTGTGATAAAATCTATCAGGAAGCAATTATCAAAAGGTGACACTTTTTTCAGTGAATTTTCTATTTAATGTCAGTGGAGAATCTATTGCATGGTAGAATTTCAATTCACATTGAATAATTACTAATTAATTCTACTTTGTGTATAGATATCAACAACATGTACATCTCTGAAAATGAAAATGCTAACATGGATCATGGCATGATTTGCTTATGAACAAAAATATTTCTTGACAACTCAATAAGTGTCATGGTCATTAAATGGTTGAATTCCTCAATTGAACACACAATAATTAAATATAACAATCATGGACCTCAAATTTTTCACACAGTGATGATAAAGTAGGAATTAAGTGCATTCCAAATATGTATATCTGCTTGTAAGGGAGATGCCAGATCGAATTTCAACTAAACTAATGATATGCGAATTTCAACTAAACTAATTAATGAGATGCGATCATAGTATGTTATTTCACCAGTTGCAGACTTCCTAATAACAACTACATATTAGATATATGTAGGTAATATAGTTTTATAATTTTTTTCTTATTTATTTGATACTATACTAGGGAATAATTATTTTAATTATAAATAATATGTACATATATACTTATATCTCTATTATTTATAGAAAAAAGGTAAAAATTTAATTTTTATTATATTTATTAAAATAAAAAATATTATTAATTTTATAAAATATATATTGATAAAGTATAATTATAAAATAAATAATTTTTATAATTTTGTTATAAGTAATTTTTATTAAAGGTAATTAGTTTAAAAAACAGTTAGAAAACATAAAAGGTAAAAAATAAAATAAGTTACATTGAGTAAAATTGATAACGAATTGTCACTATAAGTATAAGAAAAGATAAAAGATAAAGATGACTTCCAAATTTAGAATGGAATATTAAAAATATTTAATTATTTATTTTGTTAAATAAATAATTTTTATTTATTAAAAATAAAATCATTTATTTAAAAGATGACATAAAAAATTATCAAATGAGATATCTATAAATTATAAATTATTATTATTATTATTATTATTATTATTACTTTTATTTATATTAAAAAATATCACTACAATACACGTTTTTCCACCAATGTTGAGGAAAAAAATAAAACACGTTCTGACCTCTTCTCATTCTCATGCACCACAGTATAAGATCGTGGCTGCCTAGGATTCTTTTTCTATAAGTATTTTTTATTTTAAATGTCAACCATGTCAACTTTTTTTAAGGTAATATAAAGATAATATAATTTAAGTGTAATTTCATTATACAATTTAAGTCTATTTATAATTTCACACTAAAAACATCGAATATAAAAATAGAGTAGATCTTATAAATAATTCAGATGTTATTTTCAAGGAGTAAAATTAAATTCAAATCAATTTTACAAAATTGATTTAGGAAAATAAAATTTACATATACTTATATATTATAATTTAACTATATGATCAGAAAATATGAAAATTTTAATAAATAATTTAAGAATCCGCGTGCTAGCTAAGACTGATAATAGTTATTAATTTCCTGCATAGGATAATTTTTCTAACCTTCCCTCTAATAGAGACTGCATGAGTATAGAATAAAATTCAAAGCCTGGTTACAAGATTTTTTGAAATTATGTTAATGAAATTTTTATATTTATAATAAAAATAATTTTAAAAAATAGTTATATTCAAATATATCTGTAAAGTTCTTTTCAATTTAGCCCTTGACATTGTATATAAATTAGCTATTTATTCTAAATTTGTTGCATGCTATTAATTTTTCAAAAAAATATAATTAATTATTTCAATTAGATAGGTATAAATACCCTTAATTGCTTAAATAGTTTAACTATTAAATTACCTTATTTAGAGTAAAATAAAATAAAAAGATTAGAAATGTTATAATGTCTAAAACACAAGCATATAGAAAATTACAATATAGAACATAAATTATAGAAAATAGGTATTCAAAAATAATTAAATATTAGAATTGAGAGAATTCAGGGGCACGTTAAACGAAAAGATATTATAAATCATGAAAGGATTACATCATCTAAATATTTTAATATAAGAAATAAATTAACTTTTTGTTTTATACGTATTGACATTACGCATCTGATCATACACACTACCCAAATTTATAGAAAATACGTATTTGGTACAACTACCCTAATTCAGAGTTCATTTGGTTTCAATTCAATAATTATTTATAGAAAACATATCCCAAAACAAAATTATCTCAAAAATATTGCATCAAACATGGATTTTTTCATATATTAAAATTGACTTAAACCGCAATCAGTTTCCAAGTAGCTACTAACTTCTTTTACTATTGAGGCGTCACATTTTACTTTAGTAAGCAACAAACATTTTCCTTGAATCACTCCTCTTTTTAATATGGGAAATTTTATATTTATTTTCACCTATTTTTCTTTTTGACTTTCCATATAAGACTAGGGTGACAAGAAAAAATCTCACTATTTTCAGAAAATACAAATTTTTCAAATGATTTTCTCGTAAAACTAACAAGTTCATCAACGAACTTACGTGTTTCTTTATATTATACTAATTTAATAATATTGAAAAAATTAAGTTTCAACATTTTTAAATTATAATTAACAGGTTAACACATCAAACGGATATCAAACTCATTTTTTATAGTCACTTGACAAAAATGAAGATCATTTTAGTGTTATTTTCTTAAATATAAATTAGATTACTATTATATTTCTTGTATACTTTGTTTTAATGTGACTGATACAACTTTTTCGATAAGAAACCCTTTACTCAATTTCTTGTTCACAAAGTTTTGTTTCTAATGTTTCTACATCTTAGTTAATATTTTTTTCTTGGTACCCTTTTTATCACAAAATGGAATACACACATTTTTCATATAAAAATTCATTTCCTTGCAATAAAAGATTAGATGAGTCACAATAACTAATAAAGTCATTACATTATATGTGAATATTATACTTTCTCAATACATAATTAAGTTTTTATTTTTTAAATTTGAAACATTGAAGTTGTTATTTTATTATATTAGAGATCTCATTAAAAATGAGATATTTCAATAGTTTATAAAATGAATATAAATTTATTTTATAAACCGATTTTGTAAGATTAAATTATATTTAAAGTTACTTTTAATATATTAGTAATAATATTCTGATATATTAATAATAATATGAAACCTTGAATATTATTTGTTTTAAATTGTTATCAGTCACATTTATTCTCATTATAAAATAAAAAATGATTTGTAGAAGAAAAATTGTAAAGTGTATTATTATTCAAAAGAAAGTACTTCCCTCCTTTGCTATCAAGTAAAAAGAAATATGTCACTTATGAAGAGAAAAAAGTGAAAACTGTAAAAGGATTAGTATTTTTCAAAATTACGCTTCTCTTTTCATAATAATAAAGTGTATGACTAGCATTCTATTCATGCAATTACTTAATTTTAATTAATTTATTAATCTGAAAACGGCTTAATTATTTTTCATCCTATACACATATCAAAGGAACCCGTGATGAAGCTACTATGCCAAGTGGTAATAATAAATATATTTATGTATCTATTAGGTGCCCAAATAAAATATTGTTTTGATTCATGACCAAAAGTCTATATTTAAGAGTTTTAAAACCTTAGATCTAGAACGTGACATGAGAAATAAAATATCAACCAAACTCATGTAAGACGCGTTCATATTTACAACAATATAGAAAAGAATATATTTGTTTACGTACTTTCCTTATAATTTATTCTTAATTTTATAATAATTGTTTTATTATTCTGATAAGATAATTTTATTATTATTATTATAAAAAAATTAGCAATACAGTCACAGTGTTAATAATGACAGAGTAAACTATGTAAATATGGTGGTTTAAGATTTGGATATAATAAAACCTTGACTTGACTTTTGGGTTTTCTTTATTAAGGAAACATGTTTTGACCTGTTCTTAGATCGTGGTTGAGTAGGATTCTTTTTTCCATAACGTTTTCTCTTAAATTGTTTTCTAAATGTCAATCGGGTGACTTCTTCTGCTTTAAATCTTTTTGGAAGGAAATCTAAGAATCATGTGCTAAAGATTATGATATTAACTCATTTCTGCTAAATAACTTTTAATCAAAATAACCTATTATTACATCAGATAATTAATTATATGCGGATTAAGTAAAATTCATACTTAACCTAGTTTCAGATAATTAATAAACTTAAATAATTAATTATTATATTAATTCGAACAAGAAAAACATTTTCAATGTACATCTACTAAAAAATATCTTAAAGATTGAATAGTATTCTCATGTTCAATCATTTCAAATTAATCATGTAATACTTCCAATTATAATACCTAAATTATATCATGCAGATATATGTAACACCCCAAAAATAACATACATAAAACTAAACATTCTACTAATCATCATTAAAATTCATCAACATACAATAATCCTTTAAACTAAAGTATTTAAAATTTCTACCTTCAGAATTCTACTAAAACATAATTACAAATTATCTCT
>Ga0099824_1003567_pt1 | contig 22721 bp, 10 predicted proteins | sample SiratrowhiteBW_FD_76837 | JGI IMG/M metagenome (GOLD analysis project Ga0099824, IMG submission 76837) | Root nodule microbial communities of legume samples collected from California, USA - Siratro white BW | ecosystem: Host-associated > Plants > Roots > Nodule | place: USA: California... | reverse complement strand
TTGGTAAGAGGCCTTTTGGGAGGTGCCCAAGAGCAAAACCATGAGGGCTTAAGCCCAAAGTGGACAATATCTTACCAATGTGAAGATATGTGTATGTGGTAAATTCCCCGTTGTTCCCAACACAATAAACCATACAGAGAAGGTAAGCAACAAGCAGAACAGTTTATAAGCTAAACCGCATTAAAAATTCTGAAGAACAAAACAGGGCAGAGAAGAAGCACAAGAAAACACTGCTGCAAACAATTACATAGTTTCACAAATTGGATAGTTAATACGAAAGTGAAAGCATATTATTTATGGAACAGTGTTACTATTAAAATTGTTGACATAAAATATAACAGTGGCTAATAAATAGAGCACTTTTGCTATTTTTTATCAGATAACCAATAATAAATTGATCACATTGTTCAGCATTACTATTCAAAGTATCACAGCAAGATTAATTTAATCAATTCAGTTCCCCACCAGTGGTTAAAGCAATTAAATTGCTTATTAAAGCGAAAACTTCTAAACTGAAACTAAATGAAACGAAGGACAAATATTCAAAACTGAAATAGGGACTGAGCAAACCAGACCTTTGGCAAGTTATTAGAGAAGAATCAGGTGGTAACCCGTTGGCCTCTCCAAAGGTGGCCAATTGGTGTCCATAGAAGGCACCCAAAGACGGTATGAGAGGATTATCGGTGGTGGCCCATACTGCTAGGTTCTTTAAGTGATCAAATCTCAATTTGGTCTTGGTGTTAGTGGTTGCCTTGGTTTTTATTTTTCCAGTGGCTTCTTCCCTCAATGATATTGGAGCATGAGACACAGACTCCACTTTTTTTGCCCCTCCTTTCTTGCCCATGAGTATGGTTAGGGGGAATTTCTTCAAACACCTGGTACGCACACACAAACTCGCACAAAATATAACATAATATTGACCTGAAACGAGACAGTGTGAGTGGTTTTGTTTGTTGTTAAATAGTATAACGAATCAACCAATCTTTCTCTTAAGTGATTCTTCCTGCACCTCCATGACGACTTCCTGCACCGCATACTAATTATGGTTTTACAAAAATACCCTTTTCAAAATTTTTAAAATCCCATATTACCCTTTATACTTTCACCCTGCAGATCTCTCTCTCCCGCCTCCATCCTCCCACCTACGGCGACCCTGCACCTCCATACGAACGTTCCTGCACCTCCGAATTTTCTTAATGTTCGCTTCCTCGTTGGGATTCTCCATTATCATTATTACTAAATGTTCGTTTGGTCATGTTAGCTCGCTGCACTAATCGCACCAGAACCACTTCTGACATTGGTGGTCGGAACTCAGGCTCCGGCTGCCCAAAAATGTATAATGAACACATTAATATACGATGCACAAATATTTTTTTTCTGCCCGAATGGTTAAGCTTAGAAGTTAAGAAGGGAGACAAACTCTCCCAAAATATCCAAAACACGTTAAGGTTTGCAAAACCCGCAACACGTTACGGGTTGCAAAATCTGTAAAAAAATTTCAAAAATAAATTATGGGTTTTACAGCCCGTAATATAAAATTTTTTTCAAAAAATATTAAGGGTTGTATAACCCATAACATAAAAATATTTAAAAACGGTTATGGATTATATAACCTGCAATGTGTTTTAGAAAACTTTTTATATTGCGGGTTATATAACCCGTAATTACTTTCAAAAAAATTTATTTTGCGATTTGTACAATCTGCAATAGTGAAAGTACAGGAAAAATGATTACGGGTTATACAATCCGCAATGTCTATTACGAGTTGGAGAATCCGCAAATTAAAACAACCTTTCTTCTCCCAGCAACAACCTTCTTTTTCAGCAACCCCTATAACGATCTTCTTCTACCTCTATAATCTCTTTAAATTGCTCTCATATCCCACCTTTAATAAAGTTTTAACTGTTACAAATAAAACACCTCTTCAAAAATCTCTGTGTGCCTTAACCTTTTTCTTTTATGACAAAAGATATTATAGTCTCTTGATTATGTCTAAAATAAGAATTTAAAAGACTATGAAGAATCACTCCTTTCTCTTATGCTAACATTAGTGAGGCCCATTAATGATCCAGTGAGGCCCAAAATTGTTTTTTATCCCTTTACAACCCAACTTTGTATGGAATCTTCAAGGCAAAAACTTCGTGCACTCATCACTTTTGACCTGCACCGCATACTTTTAGAAAATCTCAAAAGTACCCTTTCAATAGAAATACGTTTCAGAAAATAATTTTAAAAAAACCTTTCTAACATATAATATTTATATTTTAGAAAACGTTTTCCACAATTTATTTTAAAAAAGTAATTTTTTTAAAACATGAAACCTATATTTTGAAAAATACTTTTGTAATATATTTTCAAAAAATATTTTTTAAAACGTAAAGTTTATGTTCTAGAAAATATTTTGTGAAAATTTTCTGAAAAATATTATTTAAAAACTAACGACGATGGTATTTTTATATTTTTGCGTCTGTGATGAGATACACGTCAAAATTAATTTACGGGGTGCATTAAGTTTTTGCCAATCTTTAATTATTAGTCCCTAAAATTACATGTAACCAAAACTATACCCACATTACATTTGAAACGATATAATCTCATAAAAATAACCCCCTCACAGTAATAGATTATTGTGAAGAAGTGATTAAAATAATTAAAATGTTCAAAAATTATAACATGATCAATCTTTATCTCCTCATTTTATGAACACTAAATGGTCAAATAGTATGAACAATATAATTTTCATTTCCACATAACAAAACCAAACACGAGAACCTGCGGCAGCCACGAAAATCTCTTTTTCCATATCCTTTCTTAAAAATTGCTCAAACATGTCAGCTTATCTAAAACGGTGATTTTTTTTTTTTTTCAGAAAAAAAGATCATAAAGTAAGCTGTATATACGTTAAAGTTTGTTGCACGTGACAGTTTTGTAGTTTGAGACATTGAAACCAAAGTTGTAATCAAATTATAGAAATCTTAATCACCTAATAGTGAAACCCTTGACTTGAGCGAATCTAATTGGCCTTGTTTGTGTAGAGCAGAGCAAGTAGAACAACAGTTTCAAATTATGTTCCAGAACTTTCCAATCATTTCTGATGCTGCCATGTTATAATTCCACCAAGCATGCTAAGGAAGCCAAATCTTTGTTTTTTAATTAAAGCAAGAAAAAATAATCAAAGAAAATTGATTAAATTTTAATTTAATTTAAAAATATATATTACTATATTTATCTAAATTTCATCTTACTGAATTATAAAGCTGTAAAATAAAGTCGTTGTCAATACAATATTTACATTTTATAATAATTATAGACAAAAAAACTTATACAGTTTTGGATGCTACTTACACATAAATTAAAGTAAATAAATTAGTCATTAACTCATAAATTAATTTTACTTAGCTCGTTTTTTAATATATAATCTGTAAATTATTTTTAATTAGTATAACTCATAACGCGTAATTTATTTAATCTTGGTAATTTTAATATTTTTGTTTTTAATAATCAATACTTATTAAATTAACTATTTTAAATGAAATAACTTATCTAAATTAAAAATATGTATAATTTTAAAAAATTAATTAAAAATTATGATTTTTTTAATAATTATTTTAAATCTACCATTATAATTGTATAATAATATTTTTTTTGTTTAGGAAATACACTTTTTAATTATATAGTAAAACTTATATAATTTTCTTTTACTATTATCCAAGGTATTTAATACGTTTACTTATTATTATTAATTTATTATACCTATTATTCTTTATTTTCAATTTTAAAAAATAATTAATTATTGCACTATTTTTATATTAGTCAGATTATTTTTTAATTTTGTATTTAATTTAAATGAAAAAAAGAACTAATACTACACGTTGATGTATATATGATAAAATTTGTAAAAGATAAATTATAACACTAGTTCAAATTGAAAATAAAAAAATACATTTATAAAAATAAATAAAAAGTAATATCTGTCCTAATATAATCAACAAAACATAAAAAATCATCCTTCCACACCCGACCTAAATAAAACTCCAAAATGTAAAACCATATTTCAAATCTTATGGGGGTGCAGGAAGCAAATTCGCTGAACAATGGATTACACTTAGTTTGGGCTTTGTTACGTGTATTGGGCTTAAAAGGGCCGTTATCAGAAACGGGTTTTCCGTTGGGTCATGAAGTCAGACTTATCAAATGCATTCGGGTTACATACTTAACGGGTTAACCCGCAATTCAATCTGTAAAAAATAATGAAAACACATTGAAAGGGTTTTAGAACTAGGGCTTCTTTAGTTCTTCACTTCTGAATCCACCGCCACAGCCACCGCGAGGCGTGGACAGAATCGGAGTACAATCATAGCAGCAACAATGTAAGTGCAAAGCGATAGCTTCAACTTTGATATTTCAATTCCAATCTCGTCGATATTATCGTTATTGTAAATGTTTAGAACGAACGATGTTATGTCGATTTCCTTTGATGGTGTAATCATTGTATGTTTTTACATTTTCGAATGTTATAATTGAGATTAGGACGATGATTAATAGGGTAATAAGGTTATACGTATACTGTAGTAGCGTAGATACTTTTTCTCTGGTACCGCGTAAAATGAAGAACAATACTTTGCTACTGGTGCCCTCAATTGTCTGTGCTTTTTTAGGGTTCTTCTAAACAATAGTGTTTTTGGCAGCTCACGGGATTGGTTTTGTTGGATGATGTTTGTTTACCGATTAATAGTTTCTATTGCATATGTAGTGATTCAATACTTCTTGATTCTGTTTTATATTTTTATTGGCTCCTTAGGGTATTTAGCTGATTAATTTTCTGCCAGTGATACTTTGGTGATATCAGTAGGAGCTAACAAAATATATATATGTTATATGTGTGTGTATATATATGTGTATGTATGTATATATGTGTGTGTATCAATATGTCATCTGGGGCATTCTGCTATAGTATTTTATATATATCTCATTGTTTTCTGTTGTGGATCGTTTACTTTTTGTAGTGAAGTGCTGCTCTATTCTGAGGCACAATGAGATTGGAAAAATGCTGGTTTTGCTCTTCAACCGTATACCCTGGACATGGAATCCAGTTTGTTCGCAATGATGCAAAGGTAAAATGAAGACCACTCTTTCAATAAGTTCTAACTCTTGAGTATTCTACACTTCATCAATTCATCCTCTTCAGTATTTTATATCTTACTGATTGTTCTTGTTATATCAGATGAGATTAACTGTTATTTTTTTGCAGATTTTTCGGTTTTGTAGGTCTAAATGCCACAAAAACTTCAAAATGAAGAGAAATCCCCGCAAGGTAAAATGGACCAAGGCATATCGTCGTGTGCATGGAAAGGATATGACACAGGTAATTTATTTGGTTAGTAGGCACCCTCTTAATTTAATTGCCTTGTTCTGGGCAAACTTAACAGCTACTATTTTTTGTTTTAGGACTCGACCTTTGAGTTTGAGAGAAAGCGAAACAGGCCTGAAAGATATGACAGGAATCTTGCGGAGAATGTCCTGAAGGCTATTCCAAAGATTGATAAGATCAGAGTCACCAGAGAGGAAAGACACCATAAGAATAGGTCATCTTTGATTCCTTATTTTTTATATTGGTAAGCTTTACAAAGTATTTTCATTGGCCTTTTGCTGATGTTGTGTAAAAACTTATATAGGATGAAAGGCAAAAAGGAAAAGCTTCTGAAGGAGGCAGTGAGAGAGTTGGAGCAGGGCATCAGTTTGGTCAAAGCTCCTTCAGTGCTTCAGCAGGATCCATCTCTTACTTTACCAAAGATCAAGGTCAAGGTTTCTCAACAGCAATCCGAGGAGAATCATGCCATGGAAGAGTAGTTATATCAATGCTGCATTTAGTTTTTACTGTTTTAATATTTGTTGCTAGATAGTTCCCCACAAGGCCCTGATTACCAGTTTCCTTGTGATCATTGATGTGATTTTGATACAAGAATTTTGGGTGGAGTTATGATGTGTCTGTGTCTTAGATGACGGTTTTGTGAGATAATACTTTTAAAGAATTATCTGAAGTTGGAAAATCAAGTAGTTTTCTCTTCTCTAAAAAATAAGCCAAAATTAAATGTTCACTGAAAAGGGCATATCTATTTTGATATCCTTTTTTTTTGCTGATGTAAAACTAGTTATTTGTGGAACAATCTATATTAACTAAAAAATAAAGATGTTAGAAAATTTTATGGAGAAGGCTGTAAAATACTGATGATATGTTGAGTTTACTATAATGGAAGGCAATATAGATCGATAGCTCACTGAATATTGATTTCAAATTTAATTATCCACTTCAAATTTATCCAAATTATTTTGCAATTGTTTCTTTCGTTTATTGATGTAATTTAAATATAGAACATTGACGAAGAACTTAAGGGAACATTTTCTAGGATCCTCTATTTTTCAATTAGGAGATTGGAAACGGAACATAATTTTAATACTTGCCAATCACGGTTTGAAATATCTTTTAGTTAGTAATTGCTATTTAGATTTCTAAACGAAGTATAAACATTTATCGCATTAGTTCCTGTCATTATTTCTGTTCTCGCATGGATTTGTAAAACTAAGCTTTTCATTTATTTTATACAAGTTTTTAAACTTCATAATGTACTATCAATTTATTTTCAAAATATGTTATAATTATTTCCTAAGTTATTTATTTCGAATTTTTTCTTATTCTGGTTATAATATTAAAAAAATATTTAATATTTTCTTCAGTGTAAAAGATTAATGTGACAATACACTTTTTAACCTAGGCTAGTAAAAGCCTTTTTCAGCAACAAAATACTTATTTTGGGCTTCAACTTTAGTGTATCACCTGGCCTGGTCCATTTCTAGAAGAGGTTCCAGTAACTCAGTTTTCCTTTTTGCATCTCCTCCATCCTCTCATTCATTTCAGAATGAATTTTCTAGAATGTAAAACATTCTAAAACAATTGAGAGATACCTTCAAATTTTATGGAATGAAAAAAACACTAATTTTTTCTGTTTTCATTAGTTTTTATGTAATAAATAATTCAATATTAGTTTACAACAATAAAATTTTCACATATATTATTACTACTTGTAATTATAAGCAAAATTAATTACTTTTACACTAATTAATGTTTCTTCACATATATTAAATAATATAATAAATATTCTTTATTAATATAATAATAATGTATCACATTCTTTAAAGCATATTTGAGATGTTGAAGCATTGTATCCATTCTCATCTTTTTTAAAATCATGTTATTCCTTTTATTTTCCAAAATATTTAGAGGGGAATGGAATTAAATGCACTGCATTAAATAAGATTAAGAGAATTGAAAATTGGTGTACTAAACATACCCCATTTTTTTTCTGAAATTTGAATCAAAATGAAGTAATACCTATCCTTTATTTTAGTTGAGATATACCATTAAATTTTTCTTTCATTCACTAATAGGGGGCCAACATTATGCAGAACAAAATAACTAATTTTTAAATTATTTCAGGATATTTGTCATGGAAATAAATCCGAATACACAAGACATAACCAAACAGGCAATCTAAATAAGAATTGCATTATATATTTTCAGTTGCACATGTTGACTTTTGGGTTTACAGCTAAAATTGTATAGGAAATGAAAGGCAAATCCATGGTGATTATTTAATTCTATTAGAGTTTCAATAAATTGAACTATGGATTATTCTGCTATTAAAATAATTGCTCTCAAGTTCTAGTACAATTTTTATAACTCAATGGATTGTTGGCTATTCTGTTAACAGAACACACTTGAATTCAATGGTGCAATTTTCCATTTAATCTGCTAATCATTCAAAACTTGTTTTTTGATGTTGATGTTTAATTTTTTGCTTGCCTATGATGTAAGACAAAGATTTTCTTTTATCCTTAAGGAAAATTTAGGGGGTTGAAGGATCCATTGGAATTTCTAAGTGTCATTTTCATGAATTAAATTAAATGCAGGTCTCCTTAAGGAGAAAAAAGACTCTTCACCAAACTTCAAAGAAACAACAAAATCCTAACATATATAGTTGTTTCTAAATTGCCTTTCAAAACAAGGCATTTATTATTTTCATTGTGCCTTGCATTTTTTACTCCTCTTTGGAGAAGAGATTAGCTTGCAAGAATAATCTTGCTCTTGCACATGCACTATCTTTAATGAACCACTCATGACCCACCATCATTTACAGATCTTGGCTATGAAGTTATAAACTTCAAGGAAAAAAAAAAATTGAAAATTTGGTCAAGAATTTAGGTCATTTTTATTTCATCTATGAGTTTCCAATATCTTAATATTGCAGCAAAACGTGGCAACTACAAAACATACTTATTTACTCAATTCAGCCATGATCACCAAAGTGCAAGTAGCATAAAAACACTTAATGAAACCAATTGTCTAATAAACAAAAGCAATAGATGTCATGTCACCAAGAAAAGAAAAGAATTGTTTGGTTAATCCACTTTTATTCATGTTGGTAATATGCTTCTGACAAACGTATATCTTAAGCTAATCATGTTTATTGTTTTGAAGAAAACACTTTGAATTATTGCCAAAAGTGGAAAAAGTTGCATCTCTTGTGAAAATTTGTATAGCATGAAAACACTTACATTTATTTAATAATATTCCTTTGAAATTTAAGATCTTTGGCATTAAACTGTTTTATTTGGTACCTTCAGCTGTAGCTGAAACCTCCCCTGTAAGAGAGTGTGGCCCTCAGTGACAGCCATTGGCATTGAATATGAATAGTTCATATAAATTTGTTCACCATAAAGTCCACGTGATGGAACATTAATAACCAAAGTTTTGTTTAGTACTTCAACGACCATAGTGTTAACACACAGCCCAAAATTGCATCTTATTCAGAGCATTATAGTACGGTCAACGAAACAGCTTTTTGCCCTAATGATTTTTATAACACAGATTGTTCTAGATATTGGGACAAAAGCAGATTTAAAAGCTACTACTAGTGTGCTTCTTTTATTTGGATTATTTTTGTAACAACATTTCTATGTTTATGAATGATTCTTGTTCTTGAAATTGCGCGCAATTATGGGCACTGGCACATGAGCCCAGACTCACATGGAAAGACCTTCACTTCTTTTATGAGACCCAACTGCCAAGTTATTTTTATCAGAACCTAACTGTAAAAATAAGATTTTCAGTTACTTATATATTCAAAATAGAAAATAGGTGTTGTGGACGTTTAATAATTTTATATAGTTTAAAAATTAAGGTTCAAGATAATTTAAATATATATTTTTTAATTTTTTTAAATATAAAATTATAATGGAGTTTAAAATTTTAAAATAGATAATACTTTAAATATAATGATTAGCTCTGGTTAATTTATGGAAGATTTAGAGTTTCTTCTATAGTCTTAAATTTTATACCTTTTTTCTTTAATCTCTGAAACACTTTTTAAAGAAAAAATATATTTTGACATCATATTAAAAAATTACTTCCATTTGATACTAATTCTTTTTAATAAAAATATTATATAATAAAAATAATAATAATTTAGTTCAATGTAAAAATGGATGTATTTTAGTGTATACAGAATTAAAGTATTATAACTTCTTTTTAAAAACAAATAAAACTCTAAATCCCAAACTAGCAAGATCTCAAATATAGTAACAACAATATATCTAACGAACCTCCTAATTAAAAATAGATTCTTTCGATATAAATTAGCACACTTAAAAAATTATCAGTGAATGTTAATCTAGAGTAAAACATTTTTTAAAGCATACTAAAATATGAGATTAGCCAGAGCTTAGGACAAACAACATAAAAAAAGAGGGTATTTTACTTCGTGCATGTTGTGGAATTGATATGGTTGTAAGAAGATTGATATTTTAGGTTTTTAATTCTTAAATAAAAGAACCTTGAAGAAGACTTTTCTAACTTTTTTTTTTTTTTTGGTTGAAAAACTTTTGCAGATTAAGATAATAAAGCTGTGATGTCAGAAACCAAAGGGCCACTCTGTCATTCGTTTTGCACCTTGTATTCACTCAAAGGAATGAATTGGCTATGGTACATTGTCTTTGCTCTTTCTTTATCATTCTCACCAACTGCAACTTGTTAACATGCAGATGCAGTTTTTAATGTTGCTTTTGCAACAAGTTTAACATTCTCTTTTCCTCTTTTTTTTTTCAACTTTGTATGACCAAAATAATTATTTCCTTACAATACAACTTTATCCATTTTTCATTCAGAAACAAAAGTATATGTTAAATGGAATTTTACATGTACTATAATATTGAAAAATATATTCAAATATGTTACCTATAATTTGATACATAAACATGAAGAGAGTTTTAATGGGATCATGCAATTCAAAAGATGGATTCTTTGTGGACATGTTTCTGAAGAGAATTTTTTGGTATTTACATAAGGCCAAAACATAATAATTTCCTTTTCAGATGGATTCTTTATCCCTTTTGAATTGTCACCTTCACGTTTAGATGTATTTCAAGCTTTGGAATCTTCATTCAACTAAAGTTAAATTAACATGAAAAAAGAAGAAGAAAAACAGTGGGATCCTACTCGTCTTCGAAGCCATGTTAAAATTGAATTCATTAGCAGTGAGGGAAAAAGAAGCATTCGTAATCATATCCACTACGAATTTACCAAAAGTAGCTTATATAGTGTATTAAATTGTTAGCTATTATTTCAAAAGTTTCAGTTCCACTTACTTTCCTTATAATTCTCAAAATCTTCGTAAGTTAACTTGTGTTTTGAACACATTATATAAGATTTTCTCAATTAACTAAGAAGAAAAATAATATATTTATGTATTTAGATTCATCTGTGTTTCTATTTATACGTGTTAGATTGATCTATGAATTTTTTTTAAAGAATAATACGAGATATTTAACACTAATAAATCATAAACAAATCTAAAATACCATGAAGTCATCATAATAAATCTAAAATTTATGAATATCTTTTCTTTTATTTTCACTTTATATTTAAATACTTAACATGAACACTTGATTGAGTAAAAAAAAACCTATAATTAATAGTCATAATATTAATTTCTTTTTAATATAAAGTAAATTTATATAGGATAAATTAATGATCCCTTTAGTAAACATTTTATCCACCTTAATTTTTTCACGAAACAAATTACATAATTTGTAACAGTTCATATTATATATTAAAGCATTTCGGTAACATTTTCTGTGAGCATCTGTCAATCGAAAATCATAATCTAATAACATAATTAACAAGTATCACATGATAGATAAATCACAATGAAAAAGATATTATGACTTATTTTGACCTATTCTATTCATTGTACAGATAAAAAACCTAATAAAATTGATATAAATAAGTAAATACCATGAAATAAAAGAAAATAAATCTTTAACTATTATTATATATTCTCTTTATATTGATTGAAAACTAACTTTAAGCGTGAAAATGTAGTCATAGTTATTTCTATTAAAAACTGAAAATCAAAACTGACGGAAGATTGAACCCATCGAACTTAGGGAATTATCAAACTCTGAAGTTCCTTTACCAAAAAAGGAATTCAGATTCACCAACTACTTGATGAACTTACGTTGATGAGAAGAAATGTATAATTTTTGGTTCATAACGAGGGGTGTATAAAAAATATAGTTGAAATTTAATGAGGACATGGGGTCCATAAACTCAATACTTATGGCTTCACACTTGTACCTCAATACACGAACCAAAATAATGATGTCCCTGTTTTAAGTTCTGTATGACAGATTCCCCATTCTTTTTCCATTCCTCATTTATTTCTTCTCTTATCTCATTACATTCTTATAAATCCCAACATAGTACATAACATCGAGTTAGACAAACTTATTTAACGTTTTTCTTTTCCATTAAACTGATGAGCGAATTTAAAAAAAATTATTATTTAAAAAAGTTGTTGCCAAAAACACATCTATATATTCTTTCACTTTCTCTCTTGGCTTTAAAAATTGTTTGGGGCATTTTCAACTAAGCCTCATCCATGTTATTCTACTAATCATGCCAACTTGTTTTAAAATGTTTAATGTGATGAGATGATGAAAAGGTCAAAATTTGACTATTTGTAAATAATTATAAAGTTGATTAATTAATTTAACTCTCACTTGAGTGTTCGGATAAACTCAAGTTTCCACTATAGATTTTCCATTTAATTTTGATAGGAGCAAATAAAAAATAAATTTGGAAGTTTGGTGTGAATTGTATTCATCACTAAAATAGTGATTATTACAGATGAAATTAAAAAAAAATGGAACTCTTGACCAAAGTTTTTAAAACGGGCAATTCTGTATCCTTTTATATTTTCTTCTTCAACAATTCTATCATTATTTTATAAAGGAATCACTTATCAAAACTTCAGTATTTTAAAAACGTTGGAAACATTCAATACTTTCTTCATTAAACAATTGTAAAGAACATTAAGAAAATATTAGAAGACTGCTTATAATAATTATTTAATGATCATTGGCTTGCAATGATTCATATTGAAATGTCTTTCTTTCTCAACTACAACAAGTAGAGGAGGAGCACTAAATAAAAAAAAAATAGTTCCACCCCATTATAAAATGATATTAAATATTTCATTATTGGTTTTATTGCATGACAGTAAATAATAAATAAATGAAAAAAAAATAGAAAAATTGTTTTGTCTTGTAGCAAGTGTAGTGCTTTTAATCATAGGTGTATAGGGAGTAGGGAGTAGGGTTTGGTGTGTATTCAGGCCAAATTTATTTTGTGGGCCAACCTTTATTCATGGTTTCCCCATTGGCGTTTTCATGTTTTTGGGTATCACAATAAAGGTAAAAAGTTGGAGCCAGAAAATGAAAGGTAAAAGAACCAAAAAATTATATTGCATCCCACAGTTTTGTTTGCTTCCAAATCCTTACCTAATTTTGGGGTTTTGATTTTGGTTAATGGGTGCGTGGAAAATGGAAAATTTAGCTTCAAGAGTTTTCAAGATGCTTTACCAACTCGTGCAGAAAATTAGGGTTGATAGTGAGACTTAAATTAAAAGGTTATCAATATTAGGTAAAGATTTAGTAGTAACAATTTTAGGATCATGACAAAAACTGAAAATTTCGTAGTAGCAAGTGATTATCAATTATAGTTTTGATAGATAGTATAACTTGAAGTAGTAGAATTTACCAACAATGTACTACAGTTACCTAAGTCCAACTAAGGCTTTCCATTAATGAAAAATCATATTTTACATATTTGAAGAAAAATATATACTTTAATAGCAATTTTATCATTATTTTAATAACACTATCTAGTTTATACTTTTATGGAAAATTTTACTTTGTTTCTATCTTTTCGAATTGATAAATTAGGTCTTACATTTTAAAAAATTAAGATTAAAAAATTTGCTATTAAATGTTAAATTTAAATATAGAGAAGGATTAATATTGATTTGAAGATACGTAAACTAAAATGAAGTTAAAATAATAAATAATGAAAGCCCATTTCTAAATTAATATGGATTCGATTATATTTAATAAGTTAAAATTAATTCTATCGAATTCAATTATACTCATTTTAAAACTGTTTGGTTATTATTAACAATTCTTCTACGTGAGTATTGCCGAATTTAATTTCTCCAAATAAAGTCTTACAAGTGTTTTGTGAATAAAGAATAAGAAGTTTCGCTAAATACTCTTTCGGTTCTTTTTTTATAATAAGAATGTTTTTTTTTTTCTATTTGAGATTTTTTAAAATTTGACCATAATAATGTTTTCTAACTATATCCATAATTTAATTAATATAAAGCTAACAACTAGTTATGATAATATTGAGAAACACACACACACATATATATATAACACATTAAAATATAAAAAAAAACTGTAAGAAATACGATATGTAACTTATTAAAGATTATATTTAAAAAAAAAGTTAAATATTTTATTTGGTTTATGTGAAAACCCTTTAAACAACACCAGGAAGTATAATAAAGGAAATCCAACTAAAAGCTACGAGGCAAATTTAATCTAAAAATGAACCATGCACAAGATTGGTTAATATTTTATGGTGAAAATTGACGAGTCACACTGATAGAATAGAACGAGTTGAAGTTTCAAAAACCAAAAGGGATACATTAATTTACTTTTTACAGTTGGGAGTAGTTATCAATGGGTTTAGTATTGCAAAACATTTTTCAAAAACTAACGTAAATTTTTCATAATTCATCAATGATATTGGTCCCTCGTAACTGGTAAACTACTGATAGATTCTTAACTAACGTGAAATCCCAGGTGCAAAATAATGCAGCATTAAAGAACAGAGTAATAATAATTCATGGGTAACTAAATAGTGAGTTCATAGTTTATGTATTCTAGGACCCCCTTTATTTCTCTGTCTCCATCTTCTTGTCACACAAATATTTATAATAGTTTTGTAAAGCATGGCATGATGTCAAAGAAAGTACTGAAAAAGAAGCAGAGGGTAGAGAGAAAGATAAACTTTTTGGTAAGCCTTTTTTTCATCTTTTTCCAACTTTCAAATATAATGTGTAAAATAATTGCAGCTATTAACTGGCAAAATGGATTAAAAAAGCACCCCACATAGGTTTTTGTATCATCATTCTTCTATTCTTTTCTTTAGCATTTTGCTAATATCATTATTTATAGGTATGCAGGTACATAGGTATATAGTTTAAGGTAAGAGAGAAGCTAAAGTCATGGTAATGGAAATTAAATGGTAATGGTCCTTTTCAGGAACAACATTGTCTTCTTCTCTTTCTTCTCTTTCTTTCTTCTCCCTACCCTTTTTGTTGATTTTGCTTCTTCCTCTTCAGAAAACCAAGCCAGCACAAAAACTCTTCAAATCTGTTCTCTGAGCTCATGATTTCTCATTAGATTCTGAAAAACAAAAAGCACCCACCACCCGTTTGGTCCAAAGTTCAAATCTTCAGATCTCAAGTTCTAGTTGGTTTTATTATGCAAAAATGAACATGGCAGATATAATCTCTTGCTTCAATGAGAACGCAGTGAATGTGGCACACTCTTCGTGTTCTAGCTACTCGAACAACGCGTGCATATCTCCCAGTGTTACACCTTCAACACAAAACTCTGTTTCCTCTGTTTACAAAACCACCCTCTCCAACCAAAAGCAGGTTCTGATCACAGTCACGTGGTGCAGGAGCCACTCCAACCAAGGACTCACCATAACCTTCGGGGAAGAGAACCCTTTGGCGCAGTCTTTCAGGCTCAACACAAATTCGCGGTTTTTCAGGAAAAAGAAAGGGAGCAAGGTGCTGGAATCGGAAGATTCTAAAGTTGAAGTCTTCTGGGACCTCTCGAAGGCCAAGTACGAGACTGGTCCCGAACCTGTAGAAGGGTTTTACGTGGCGATTGTTGTTGATGCGGAGATAGGCCTCGTTCTGGGAGAAGAAGATGTGGTGAAGAAGTTCAAAACGAGGACCCTTTTGGCCAAAGTTTCGCTTTTGTCGCGGCGTGAACATTGCTCCGGCAACGCCGTTTACGCCACCAAGGCTCAGTTCTGTGACACCGGAACTTGGCACGACATTTTGATCCGTTGCGGTGGGGAGAACGAGGGCCTGAAGGCTCCTGTTTTGTCCGTTTGCATTGATAAGAAAACGGTGATCCGTGTGAAGAGGCTGCAGTGGAATTTCAGGGGCAACCAAACGATTTTTGTTGATGGGTTGCTGGTGGATTTGCTTTGGGATGTTCATAACTGGTTTTTCAATCCTGCTTCTGGGTATGCAGTGTTCATGTTCAGGACCAGAAGTGGCTTGGATAGCAGATTGTGGTTAGAGGAAAAGATTGCACAGAAAGATAAAGATAGAGTTGAATTCTCCTTGTTGATCTATGCATGTAAGAGCACGTGAGCAAAACATCTTTCACAGTTCGAGTATTCAACACAACTGTATACTACTAAGAACTCAATCTCGAACTCAAGAGACTACTTCTTAAGATAAGGAACATGTTCCTTCTTAAATTTTTTAACATCTTTTTTGTTTCTTGTGTATTTTTTTTTTCAATTCTTGCTTTGACTCTTTGTTTGTTGAAAGGATACATACTAATTATTTTTTATCATAGGAAAAAGAAAGCAAATAAATTTGAGTTGCAGAAAAAAATTTGAGTGATATTATCAGAATAGTTGGTTGAGCATGTGTGTTGTTTCTCTGTTTTGATGTACTGATATTTCGTTTGACTGTTGGTTCTTTGAGTAGTGTCTGGTACTGCATTTCTACCAAACTTGGTGGAGAAAAAAAACAGCACTAATGTTATGATTTTTTGAGAGAATCTGAAAAAGAGTTGTTGGATTAAGACATGAATATAAGTGAAGATTTGGTAAAAGGGCAATGAGATCTTGGTTGGCATAATTGAGTTGCTTTTAGACTTTACAGGAGAATAAAGTTGAGAATCTTGAGAATGAATTGAAACCACCTTATTCTACCTTGTCCTTTGCAATTTTGTTTGTAGTTGTTCACTGTAAAGGTTCTAAAAAAACTATAACCATACACTGTGGAAACAAGTGCTCAACAACAAGGTATGGTTTAGTTCCACTTGCTTCTCAAAGGAATTTACACATAATCAAGCTTCTTGCAGCAATTTAAACACAAGTTCAGAAGCAAAATAGTTAGGCTTAGTATCGAATCATTGAAACAAAGCTTAAACATTTTAAATAATGTTATTGTCTTTGGTGTAACCTTCATTACATGATGGTCTAGTCTAGTCCAATGTCCACAAAAGCCATGACATGGATTCCTTGTTCCCTCAATTCTCTAATCCACACGCAAAATTCAATGATTGCCACCACTGTCTGTAACATGGTAAAAAGATAGAAATAGCTTTGTTAGGTGGAAACAATGATCCTACTCTTCACCTTTGTTCTCAACAAATGCAAAGATATGGTAGGAATCTACCAATAGTATAAATAGGTATCATCATGTTATTTGACTGAGTTTGTAATTCAGTAATTATTTCTTACGTAAGAGAATGTACTGGAACATAAGTCAAATTTATTTACTTTCACATATTCCACTTAATATTGAACTAGTACAAGAGTTCAAATTTTGTAAAATCGTTATTAATGCAATGACATTTATACCGCCACATTAGAAATGAAAATCATTGTTAGTGTTTTGACAAAACTTATTTTGTAATGCATAATTGATTTTGATTGTACCTGTTGACCCAGAAGAGCCATTCATCAGAAATTCTCATAACTTATGAAACAATCTGCATAAAAAATCATATCATTAGGTTTAAGATTTTGATTTGAGATGGGGTGAATCCATTTTACAAGGATGGCTCATGTCTGATGTTTGTTAAATCGCTTCCAAAGACCCATTATTACTGACATTAATATCAGTATATAAGAGTGCCATTGCATCAATAGCAGTCTTTTCAAATTGCTTTGAAACCCAAAACCTAAGGTATCTGTATTGCTCTCTTACACATTAAGAAATACAATAAATGATTTTGATCTCTCTCTTTTCTGATAGAGGTATAATTGAATAAAAAAGCTATTTAAAAATTAAAATGATAGATAGAGGGAAATATTTATTTTTAGAAAGTAACAGATAATAAAATTAGAGACAGTAAACAGAGGAAACATGATTTGGGGCTTTTTTTCTTTTTGTGAACACAAACTATGGGTCCAAGTTTTCTTAAAAACCAATACTTATTCGGCCTTTGTTAAAGATCCACAAATACACAACATAAGATCGCCATAACATTGATTAAATTGATGAAACCATTGCAAGCCACATCAAAATTTGAAGTCCCCAAAATCATAGTTCTAATTTCAATTGCTGCAAACTGAAAGATGATCATGAAGGAAATTGAGCAATAATACGTAGAAAACACATATGAACTCACGGGTTTATACTAATCTGCTTTAAACTGAACGAGTTTAAAGTCAAACCCACTCTGAAAATGAACTGAACCTGTTTTGAAACAATTTTAGTTCGAACCATAGCTGGTTTCTGAAACCACCCCTCGGTTAACTCATATTATACATAAGTTAATATCTTTTCTGCTATTTTATGAAAAGTACAATTTAAGTTTAATGTTTAGTTGAAATTTCAGTTCCAACCCTTCATAAATATCACATATATATTTATATAAAATTTATTTTAAATATCTCACGTCTATTAAAAATAAAGTTATTTTAAATTATAAAAATGAATAAAAATCTTAATTTATAAATTGATTTTTGTAAAATTTAATTAAAACTATTTATTGTATGTGATTCACAGAACTCGGTTTCTCCTCTCCTATTTATATTTAACTATTTTATTGAGTTATAATGTTGTATACTAATTAATTTGATATTTAACAAAATCTAAAACTGTTAACATAATTTAATCTCTGAATATGCAATTGACTGAAGATTTTTACTTTTTTTTTTGTGTGCTTGGTGTATAATGTATGTACTAAACTTAAAAAATTTAGTTCCTTTTGTTGTTTGGAGACTACTTCTTATTTCCATTTATTTTATTACACTCATCTGGCTCTTATATGTTTAATATTATTTTGATGTAATTATTTGGTAAGTATAAGTTTGCAAGATAATTCATGCTGAATTACTATTTTCTATGATAATGGAATTGAACAAGTGAAGTGATGAAAGTTGATTTCATTAGTGAAATTAACTGATTTTAAATTTTTTAATCTTTTCTTTGGATGTTGGTTTTTTTTATTTATTTATTTATGATATCAGAACTTATTCTAACAAGATTATTGGGTCTATCAGATTATCCGCTATCGGATCGCTATAAAAATATTTTTATATATAAGTTTTGCGTTCGAGTTGAGGAGTCTTAGCGTGAGGGGATGCATAGCGTGAGGGGATGCATAGAGATCCCACTCAAAGTCATTTCAATAATTTATAAATAGGATACAAACCTCACCTTTTAAACTGATTTTATAAAGTTAAGTTAAGCTTAAAATCTATAAGATTTATTTTTACTATAAAATTTATTTATAAAATTTAAAACGACTTAAAAATTTAAGGAGTGACAATAACATAAAAAAACAAATGAATTTGTCAATTAGAATTCCTTCCCTCTGTATATCAATCTTAATCATTCTTATCCTATAAAAAGATAAATATTATTCTTAAAAAATGTTTAAATTATATATAATGTTGATATTTTAGTCAAATGATATATCAAGACTAAATTTAATCATATATAATATTAATATTTTGGGTTGAATGATGGACAAAATTTGTAAAAATGCATAAAAAAAGATAATCATATTTATTAGATGAAATATAATCACACTCAGTTTTTTTTTTTTTTTTAAATTACGTGACTGAACTTCCTTTTTAACAATTATAACATTATCTGTTATAGGATATGAGATATGTTTTTCAAGCGATAGAAAGTTAGTATAATAGTGTCAATGTAATGGTTTTCAAACAATCAAGCGATACGAGGATTAAAAAAATAAGAGTATCGAAATAAATTCAATTAAATATCAGAAGTACAAGTAAATTTATTTTAAATATCTATTGTTAATAAGCACCATGATACTTATGAATAAAACCATACGTCACACACTTTGTATATTCAAAGTAATAATTTTTATAAAAGTAAAATTTAAATTTTATTCAACCTTATAAATTTGACTTGATAACGTGAGTTCTATATCTATTCGTGAAAATCGACATGTCGAATGTAAGACTAAGAAAAGATACAATAATTAATGATATGATATATTTCCATCATTGACTCATATAATATTATAAAAGTAAATTTTAAATATTTAATTTTAAAATAATATTTAAGCCCATTTATATAATATAAAATCTATTTATATATTATAATTTTTCATATCTTGTTGATAAGAATTTTCAACATACATCATATCACTATCAAAAATTAAACATCTCAAATATGAGAAGATGAGAATAAATATTTACAGTAATTTAATAATAAATGATATAATAAACCAAATAATTTCGCTAGAAAGAAATTGTGATAATATCTTCCCTATCAATCATTTTCGATTCAATAATCATTATTATCTTATTCATACATTATCTAATACATTAAATTAAGTTAAGGAAAAGAATATTAAATTTATTTTGACTTATATTCCCAACTAACTTTTGGATAATGACTGCTAATCTTCAACGAAAATATAGTTATGGGATTGGTGAATGGATAACTTGACTTTGCATATTGAACGATCAAAACGACTGCATGCTTGATTATTTTCCCATTAGTAAAAATAGTACATTTCCCCCCTGACAAATAGGAAAGTTCCTCATAAATTGTGTTTTAATGATTTAATTTTCTCAACTCAGAATTACAAATTTTAATACCAAGTTCAATAATTCGATAAAAAAGATTAAGAAAAGCTATTGTTGTAAAGAAATTCGTGATTGTTGATATTCACGACTTCGGTAAAATAAATTATAAACTAAAATTATGATTCTGTTAGAATTTTCATTATTCTATTTATTTTTTATGCTGAGATTATTTTTATTTTGAAGATGATAATTTTATGTATAAAATAATAAGTGAAGATTGCAACTTGATAGCTACAATTTCAATTTAGAAATGGTAACTCACTTGCACCACCTTTTTCTTTTTCAAAATCAATCTATGTAGTTAATTACCAAATTGAATTCCCATTCTTAGCTATAAATAAATAAATTTATCTTATGAAGTAAAAACCTATAAAATAAAGATTGCTTTCAGAGACGGAATTAGTAGCATTTAAATTAATAAATCTATCACTAAAGTAATTAGAGAACAAATTAAATTCTAGTTTTAAAAAGTAACTATATTATTGGTCACTAATTTAGGAGACTAATTTAAAAACCATTTTAATGATTAATTATATAGAAATTGAATAAGTGATAATTATTAAGAATTTGGTTTAGTAAGTGACAGTAAAAAATTAATTCAGTAACCAATTATAATTAAACTTGATTAGTGAATAATTAGAATAATTAATTCAAAAAATAATTATAAAGAAGCTAAATTAATAACTGGTTACGTATAACCGATAATCGATGATCAATTATTCAGAAATTTATATAATGATAAATTATTTAAATCAAAGTTGTGATTCGTTTTATAGGGACTAAAAATAGTAACTAAATTATAGTGAAACATTTATAATTTGAAACTATCATTAATTATTTATGTAACCACTTAAATTTAGATTTAAAATCATTAAATATAGCATAAAATAATTAACACTCTAAAATCTCAAACATCTATATTTTAATTTCATAACCCAACAAGTCATTCAACTCTTTTATTATATTGTCAGCCATAACCTCGATACTTGTTCATGAAAAGGGTAAAAGACAAATACTTGCTCAAGTGATAAAACAGAAATTAAAAGGTGATGTTAAAAACATATCTAAATTATTTAAAGGAACACATGTTTCATATGACACATTTCATAATATTTATAACATGTTTATGATATTAATTATACTAATATTATCATATGTTATTAGTTATGAATAAAAATGTAACTAAAGGAAAAAATAGTCTTCGATTTTCCTTGGAAATAAAACAGTAAATTTATGTTATTCATTTTATATTATTTCATTATATTGTTAATATAGCAGAAAAAAATTATTTATATTATACTATAAGTTTTATACATGTAAAATTCTAAAAATGAAAGCCAATTATGATTCCTATACATTATACTACAATTTAAGAAATTACTGTTTATTGCTTATTAGTTTCTTAATTTATTACAAGTATTTACACTATATTTACTGATAATTCTATTTCTATTGGAGACTAAATTTCGGTCTTTGATTCCATTATAACTAATGAGTATCTAATATATTTGTAGTGACTGGAGAATAATCTAATTATTTTTATATTAGAAACTAAAAATCAGTCTATATTCTCAATTCAATTTGAAACCAATAAAATATACTAAATAAATAACAATTGAAACTTTTTCTCTGACCATAATTAATTAGAAACTAAAATAAAGAGTCTTTAATGGAATAAATATAATTTCTAATGACTAGTCTATGATAATATATTATTTTTAATAACTATATCTAAGTCTATGATTACATGCTTTTAGTCTCTAAAAATCTCTAAATCATTTTCTACAGTAAATATTATTTTCTATAGCTAAATCCATGTTTACTAATATATATATATATATATATATATATATATAGCGTAAGTATTTGTAGTAAACACACTTTTTTAAGAAACAAAATAGAAATAATTTGATGCCTATAATGACAAACTTAAAGTAGGTTTTGTCACGAAACAATGATTAGTTTCAATTTTTTTATCATATTATTCGCAGTACTATTGTTAGAAGATTTATTTTCACTCTATCTCAATTAATTGCAATATAAATATTATTTTACACTATCTCTTTTGTCTTTTCATATCTATGTGATATATAGTTAGATATAATTTATTCACAGCACGAAAACTCCATTTTTTCTTCAGCTCTATGCTGACTGGCTGAGTTTGAAAGTAGAGTATATTAGTATTTTTTTAGAGTGACGTGTATTATTAAACTACGTAGAAGTACATCACATGATTAATTATATATATAAAAAAATCTTACTGCAATGATTAATATGAGTTTATTTTCTTATATTACCTTCATTAAGTCCACATCTAAATAATGTAAAATTTCAAACTCATACATTGAATTTTCAGTACATTTACATTTTCCATTGAAGAAGTCAAAATTTCAATATATATATATATATATATATATATATA
>Ga0099824_1003560_pt1 | contig 22736 bp, 12 predicted proteins | sample SiratrowhiteBW_FD_76837 | JGI IMG/M metagenome (GOLD analysis project Ga0099824, IMG submission 76837) | Root nodule microbial communities of legume samples collected from California, USA - Siratro white BW | ecosystem: Host-associated > Plants > Roots > Nodule | place: USA: California... | reverse complement strand
TAAAAATTTAAATAATATTTTTTTTAAAAATAAATAAGAAAAAAAAAAAAAAAAAAAAAAAAAAACATATTCAAAAAAAAAAAAAAAAAAAAAAAAAAAAAAAACTTCCACGATACATAAACGTTTACTTAGACGTCAATTTGAGTAAATAAAATGTTTATTTTGGATATACTTTTAAAGATCCTTGTGAAGTAAATAAATAATAAAGAGGATTTGGTCGTGAAACTTTATTATATATTGATGTTTGTCTAAGTATTGTCATAACATATATAAAGATGTAATAATCATTCTCATTATTAAAGATGTAATAATCATTGTCATTATTATGGTATATGATTTTCATCCTTCAATGGTCACATAAGGGTGGTGACACCGCTATTCACAGTCTACTTCCATTTGACATTATAAAATATTATTATTCTATTGATATATAATATTTATTAATATAATATAGTGTTAAATAGGGTTATTAGGAATAATAGTGTCAAATTACTATTTTCCCAATGGATGATACTTAGTTTTTTTCAACTCAAAAATGTTTTTTTTTTTTACTTTGGTGTACTTTCTCAAATTAATATCTAAAATGGGTAAAAATTATTTTTTTACCAAAATGAGCAAAGTGTGTCATTTAGATAGGATTTCAAATTAAGAAATCTTTCCAACTAGGCATAATTTCAGGTAGGTCAGATAGAAGTGACATGCTGTTAATTCAATTCAAGACATTAATTAAAATCATTTTTATATGTACCATCATTTTTTAATTATTTGGCACTATGTTTGTTAAGTTAAACAATTAACTAAAAATTAATAATAATAATTAACAAAATCTTAAAAATAATTAAGCCACACAAATTTATTTTAAATTAAAACAATAATATAATGATAAGAAAAAATTTAATGAAATTCATATGAATTTAATTTAAATAATAATAATAAGAATAATTTTAATTAAATTCATACAAATTTAATTTAAATGATAATAATAATAATTATGAGAACAATAATTATAATTAAATTCATAAAAAATGAATTAAAATAATAATAATAATATTTAATAATAATAATATAATGATTATTTTCTAAGAAATAATAATAATAATAGTAATAATATTCTAACAAATCTGATTAAAATAATAACAATAATAATGATTACTATAATAATAATAATATAATAAATTTTATAAAAAAAAAATTAATATTCAATAATATAATATTAAGTATTAAGTGATAATAAGTGGATCTAGTACAGTTGCAAGCCACTACAATTAATATTTTCACTTATCACTACGAGGAAATAAAGAGAGACTCTAACCATTATTGTATCAATTATTTATCACATCATAATAAACCAACTCTTTTAATAATAAAAATTAACAAATTATTATATTAATAATATAAATTAATAATAATAATTAAATAATATAATTAACAAAACCATATGAAAAAAATTAAGACATACAATATAATAATTTGATGATATTGATTTATTATGATGTGATAAATAGTTGATATTGTAATGGTTAGAGTTAGAGTGTTTGTTTATTTTTTTCTTCCTGAGTGAAAACATTAATAGTAGTGGCCTCTAATGCCAACTTGATCCACTTATTTATAAAAGTCATTATATTATTATTATAATAATCATTATTATTGTTATTATTTTAATTAGATTTGTTAGAATATTATTACTATTATTATTTCTTAGAAAATAATCATTATATTATTATTATTATTATCATCATTATTATTATTAAATATTATTATTATTATTATTATCGTTTAAATTAAATTTGTATGAACTTAATTAAAATTATTATTATTATTTAAATTACATTCATATGAATTTAATTAAAATTATTCTTATTATTATTATTATCACTATATTATTTTGTTTTAATTTAAAATAAATTTATATGTCTTAATTTTTTTTTTGTTACAACTTTTTTAATTACTATTATTTAATTATTAATTTTTTAGTTAATTGATAAAGTATCAAACATAATGCTAAATAATTAAAAAGATTATTGTAAAGAAATGATTTTAATTAATGTCTCTAATTAAAATCTCCAACATGTTATTTCATGTCACTTCTATCTCAGTAGCCTCAAATCATGTCTAGTCTCAAATCATGTCTAGTTAGAAGGATTTCTTAAGTTGAAATCCTATATAGCTGACACAATTTTCCTATTTTAGTAAAAAAATAATTTTTTGTCTATTTTAAACATTAATGTGAAAAAGTATACTAAAGTGGAAAAAAAACCCTCAAAAGTCACTCATAATTTCTATTTTATTGTAAAAGTTTATATTCACTACCATTGAACTATAGGGAAAAATACACCATGAAGGAAAATCAAAGAATTGGAACGCGAAAGGAATTAATGAATTCTTTATTAAAATACATATGCTTAGACTTTACATAATTATCAACTTAGACTTTACATGATTATCAACTTAGACATTACATAATTATCAAGAAGTCATTTTGATGATAACAATAATATTAATTTTGGTATATTTAATGAGTTTGTTAAATATGAATCATCTAACATTTTTGAAAGTCTTAATATGTACAAACAACGTCTTGTTAAGAATTGTTGTCAGATGACTAAAACAATGGAAGACATGTAAGTAAAAAACTTAAAGAAGTCTTTTGAAGAATCTATTAGATGACATATGTTTCTATGTCTTACAAAGAAGTATAAAAAAAGTCATCAATAAAAAACTACACCATGTGTCAACACCTAATTTTGTCCAAATAAATAAAAATTATTTCTCAACAAATTGAAAAAAAAGTGTGTTCAATTGATTTAAAATATATAAAAGAATTTTTTTAATTAGTTAAAAAAATAAAAATATTTTTTCTATTAAAAAAATAATAAAATCAAAATAAATGTTTTAAGGTTTTAATGTAGTTTGGGACTAGTCCACTAAAAAAAGAAGAAAATTAAGAAAAAAATGCGTACCTCTGATTATTTTATTTCCAATTTGAGGGTTCTTATTTTATTTTTAATTTGAAGATTCTTATATTTATTTTAATTTGCAGGTTCTTATTTTATTTTTAATTTAAAGATTCTTAGATTTATTTTAATTTGAGGTTCTGATTTTATTTTTTTTAATTTGAAAATTTTCGGATTTATACAATTTAAGAGTTTTGATTTGATTTCAAGATTTTTGGACTTATTACAATTTTAGGATTTTGATTTTATTTTCAATTTAAAGATTTTCATATTTATTGCAATTTAAGGATTAAAATTTGATTTTACTATTTAAGAATTTTGATTTTATTTTCACTTTGAAGTTTCGTACCCTACTTTCACACTATATATATTCACCCACACCCAAATAAAAAAAACACGTTGAGAATTCATTTATTTTTCTCTCTTTCTTCTCAACACATAAGAAATACATTCACAAAGTATCTCTTCCCATCTTTGATTCCAAAAACACCTCAACCCAACAAGGTTAAAGTTCCAACCCATAAATAACACAAAATGTATTTCATTCCATCATCTCTTTCTTTTCTCATCTACCAGAAGCAATTCACAATAGAAAATTATTCACAAATAGTCATTCACAATAAAAGTCATACATAATCAAAGTTGAGAGCATTAGATTACATAAGTATAATTTCATTTGCCTTTCATCTCTTACTCAATTTCAATTTCAATGTCATCATTCTAATAAATAGAAAAAGACAAAAAAGTGTAACAACCCTTCCCATCATTATTTGCACTCTTCTTTTATTTACCTACCACATTTTATTTACTCACCCACTAACTTTGCTGGTTTGTTTATATATATATATATAATAAAAACTAAGTTTGTGCATTTCACTCAATATCTCTATTATATTTTTGTAATTTTTTTATGAATACACCATCACCATATTTTGTTTTCTTTCCATATGCAATAATTAAAAAGAACTAATTTGTACATTATAACTTGTAAATAATGTAAGATACTTGTATGGCCGTACGCATAATCAAGTATTTAATTTTATTATTTAAAATATTTTCATATAATAGAAAACATTCTCGTTTAGTTAGAAACCGCTTTTACGCGTCTTGAAATTAATTCACTTAGCATGACTAAATTATCTAATGAGTGTTGGATTATCTAATGGTCTAACAAAAAAACTCTAACACCAAGATCTACACATAAGTATTAGATCAAAATGAATTCTTTTATGACGCTTATAAATAGAAGTTTTCACAACAAACACATTTACATGCATAAACTTTTATTCTTTTCATTCTTTAAAAAATGCTTATTGTGCTTGAAAAACATAGTATACTATATAACTTGTAAAAAAGAGTGCTTAATTTGTACGTCCTTAATGTTTGTGTGAAATTTGACTCTAGACAAGTAGTGCTTGTATTTTTGTATCCACTCGCTTGAGTGTGAAACTTTTTAAATAAAAATTGCTTTTTGTATAGTCTAGAGAGACTTTGTATATTTTTCCTTGAGAGATATGTACTCATTACTAAACTAAGGGAAGTTTAGTAGATAGCTTGAAGAAATTTACTTGGTGAAGGATCAAGTTAACCGTGAATGAATCAAGTATCACTTTCTTCACATAGAAGAAGGAGTTGAAGTAAGAAAAGTTGGTACAAAGGAGTATGTTAACCAAACTTGTTTATAAAAGCAAGTTCATGTACTGTTGAATTTTTTGAATGTTAATTCTTATAAGCCATCATTTAGTAGCATTGATATGAAGTTGGAAGTCAAGGTGGAGTTTTCTTTGTCATCTTGTGTTTTCTTATTCTAGGAGACCATCTAATAAACATTATTTGAGTTGGAGTATATATCTTTTGTAGCTGAAGTGTTTGTTTAATAGTTGTTATTAGATAGTTACTCTATTTGTTTAGTTAAAACTTTATGTTATTATGTCAATACTAGTTACACGTTGTTGTCCGTTTATGTAGTATGATGTTATTATTGTTCTTGAAAGTTTCAGAAAAAATTGAATAATATATTCTAATATCTATAATTTGCTCTTTTTTATAGTGCCATTTCTATAAATTTGTAAATTAATGTATTTGATTTTTTATGTGTTCATTAAGAACTTGTATGTGCTTACTAAGATCTAATTAATAGATATAATTATTTTTTCTCAAATATAGTTTGATACGTACTCTAGATCGTTTATTATTTTTACATATATCCATGACTTCTTGAATTAATACCGACAAAATTAAAATTTTTTTTGAGTAATAATTTTTTCCAAATTATTTCAAATTAAATTCTTACCATTTTTGTTGCTAAGTGGTCATTCATCATTTTTATATGTTTAAATTTGAAGGTCACATTAATTTTTAATTTTGTTTATAATAATATTTTCAATCTGTTTGATGGTTTAGAAAGAAAACACGTTTTACATCAATTTTGTGAATTCCTCAACATCAACATCAAGTTAGTACCGTTAACAACACTGTACACATAATAGTATTACTCCAAAGTCAATGCAGTAGCTATTCTTGATGTACACTAAACAATCAAAATTGACATAAAGAAAAAATGAGTTGTTAAGCCCAGCGAATGTTTAACTTTTCCAGAATGAATGCTCAACTATACGCGTCTAGTAGCTGGAGACAATCAGAAGATATTGAGACACTGGTTGCATAGTCAAAGCAAAGTGTCATGTCCTAATATTATCAAATCTCAAACATTTCAAAATTTCAGTACATTCTGGAAACTCAATCTCCAAACATATAAATTGTAAGTTTCTAGAACCAATTTTTCGAAAAAAAATGTATTTTTAGAAATTAATCGCAAGGGAAATAAAGGAAAGTAAAAATACAATCCCCTGTTTCTCTGAGAATTGAACTATGTTTGAATAAGTTTCTCCAAAATGATTTTTTAGGAGAGCAGATAAAAAGAAAAAATAAAAAAAATCATAAATTGAAATTAGTTTATGCTAAATTACCGGTCCTCTCATACATATTTCTCTTAAAGTCTCTTATTCTTATTTTTATCTTATGTCTCTTCTTGGAAAAACTGGTTGGAATTTGTCCATTTAATTTTGCACAAGCCTTAGCTAAGGTAAATTCTTCCTGCACCATCATGTTTTTTTTTATCCCAGATTACATTATTCATAATATAATTTTTTTTTATATTATGTAATGGGAAATTGAATGGCAAAAAGAGAAATGGTGACTCTGGTGATTCGAGCAAATTTAGAAAAGGGGTATAAAATCATTGGATAACAGGTTTCAGTGATTTAATTCGACCAATACATTTTTTTTGTTACAGTTCGAAGTGTAATTTTTTTTTATGTTTCGAATTATAATTTAAAATGCAGTTTTTTTATATTTTAAATGGTGTAATCTAAAATAAAAAAATTAGAATATTAGATTATGTAATCTTAAATACATATAATTTATAATTAATTTTTTGTGTTTTTAATTATATACAAATAAATTATACAATTTAAAATATTCTTATTTTTTTATTTTAAATTATACCATTTGAAATAGAAAAAAAATTATATTATAGAGATTAGATAAAAAATATGAAGAGGATAAAACAGTATTTTCCTTTTTCCTATCAGAGTGCTGGATGAAACTATAGAGGTGCAGGAAGAAGCAAACCTTAGACAATTCAATCTTGGCCCAACAAAAATAAGACTGGGACATGATGTTTTCTTGGGCTGCAAACAAGACACAAAGTTAAATGAGCAAAAAATTATAATAACGGGGACAATTTTTGTTCTCTCCTTTATTTTGAAAAAGTGTTTTAAATTTACGCGCGTATGTATAATAACAAGTGATTATTATATTAGTCTTGAAATGATAATAGTGAGCCTAAAATATGAAAAAGAAGTGGGTGTTTAAAACTAATAATTGGGAGTCATTTCTATTGATGTTAGATGGTTTGTGAATTATCCTTGAGTACTACTACAAGTCTTTTTGGTCTAATTTGATGTACCACCCAATTCAATTTCTAATCTCGTGATACAACTGTCATTTTGGTTCGTAGCAACCAAGTCAGCCAATGGTTGTCAAATTCAGAGGTTATAATGGTGTTGTTAAATTCAAATATTATATTGTCTTACTCTCGAACTATCTAATTCACTGATTGTTTCGATTTTATGAATTTCAAGGATTAAATTATGGAAAAAATTTAGAAAAATGTCAAGAATGTAACTTTTTCATATAAATTTTGTGTAAATTAGAGTGTCAAGAATTATAGTATATTTTACAACTCATTTAATAATGTGATAAACATAGTTAGAAATTGAACATTAAGTTTTATCCTTTATTTAACTATTATCAAAGTTAGTGTTACTCTTTTGGAATTTGTGAACTAAATTGATGTATGCTTGTAATTCCAATAAATAAATTAATGTGCTACTTCATATATAAATTTTTGCTTATGTGGTTGAACAATTTTTATTCCAAGTATCTTATCTAGTATATGCTTAGCCTAAATCTTAAGATCATATTTTAAATTTCAAATTTTAAACTTAAAGTTCATAGTATCATGTCATATAATAATTAGATAACATTTTAAAAGACAAATGGGCATTTATCCATGATAGATCTATGAAGTGAATCAACTTTATCATTAAAAAAATTTCTTTCTTAATTATGATAATATATATTTGCTCTAATAAATTCATTATAAATAAAATGAGATGACAATCATTATTACATTTAATCATCTATAATCTAAAGTAACAATTAAGACATTATAAAATATATAAATCAAGACAAACACTTGTGGTGCTGACATTTGACAAGAGGAGCACGGGAGACAACAAATCCAACAAAGGTCCAATTAGTTGAATGATTCACATTTAGGTTAGATGAATTATGGTGTGATGGTGAGAAGTTCTAAAAGTTTTACTTGTCATATTCGAATGTATTTGTTGTTTGCAAACATGCGTATCATGATTTTTGAAATGTACATCCCTCCTATACATCTTGGAACAAGTATCTAAGGTGTATGAAACATTTTTTTAAGAACTCATATATAAAGACTATTTGCCATGTTCGCATGTGCTTGTTGTATGCAAACATACATACCACAATTTTTGGGATGTACATTGTCCTCTACACTTTGGAACAAGTATGTAAGGTATATGAATGATTCTTTAAAGAACTTAAACATGAAAACTATTTGCCAACTTATAACGAATCAATTTTGTGCTCAAACTCTTAAATGAAAAGAGTTTCAAAGGGTTGGTGAAAGTTAAGCTAAATAAGAACCAAAATAGATATTATAATAAAGTCGTACTAAAAAATGTTCCTATTACCACCACATACCAAAATAACATATCCCAACATTGTTCTCACATTCACTTCACATCATTAATTTTTTTTTATTTCAACTAATTGTAATTCAAGTACCATGTAACAATTATTTGATCAATACAACTTAATTAATTTTTTTTTATTTCAACTAATTGTAATTCAAGTACCATGTAACAATTATTTGATCAATACAACTTTTGTTTATGTCTTTGATACAATTATTATTTCTTGTTTTTTTTGTAAATTGTAATAATATTTTAAAAACAAGTTAAAAATTTTAAATAAGAATCAATTTCAAGTTCTTAACCTATAATTAACATAACTTTTAATAACACTTTAAAATGATGTTATGTGTATAATATTTTCAAAATCACCATTTTAGTAATAATTTTTATTGCATGAAAGAAAACAATAACAATAAATGTAGTCCAACTTCACAATAAATATTTTGTAAATAATCCCTCATTTAGTATAGGTTAAATCTAGTGAATCCATGATTTATACTATTGCTTTAACAATACACACAGATCATGTTTATCTATCACTAAATTATTTTTGAATTATAAATTGAACCATGTTTAAAATTAAAACCCTCCACCTTGTTCAAACAAAAGTTAGCCCCCAATCCATAATATTCATCTTTATATAAAGCAATTTTGTATTATATATACTAAGAATTGTTTCTATTATATCCCACATTTATGTTTACTAATGGCTAAATCACACAAAATGAGGAAGGTGTCTAATTTCAAATTATTCTCCTAAATTATTTAGGATCCATGCAATTGAAACATCACTAATTTGAAGGAAATAGGTTGCAATGCTTTGGGGAATCTTGAAAGTTGTATTATGGTCAACCTAAAGTCACAAATGAAGATCTAATTAATTATAATGCTTACTAGAATCCTAATTAATGTCCATGTAGCACAAATGATTGTTTGTAAGTCTCCATTTCATTTTAATATAATAATTGCACTACATAAATTTAGAAGATTTATAGAAGAATTTGCCATGTTTCTAAATCCACCTACTACAAACTCTTTCACAAATCCTAACATCATCACTTTCAATGAAAAAAATACTTTACTTTGGATGACTTATTAGCAACCATAATAAAAAATCAAAATGGTTATGACAATATTACAAATGTTACGACCCTAAAATAATGATATAAAAAATAACTGATCTTTCAATGCACTATTTTACAACACTTCGATTCGCATTGTAAATAAAAAATCATTCACAAATCAGTATAAATCAAAATTAAAGTTGACATGAGACAAATTATCAACCATTAAAAAAATAAATAACTTCTTCATCCAAATATACAATGTGAATAATTATGAAAATAATATAAAATTATTTGTCTAAACTAGAAATTTCTACATACCAATACTTAGAAATCCGTCATGACAATTAAAAAGATTCACACGATTATCTTTTTAATTTAAATTATGTAGCTGTTCTTTCAAGTTCATTTATTTTCCTTCCATGTAGGTTTACCTTTAAATAAATAAAATTTCAATTACTCTTATGTAAATATTTCATTCTATTTACATTTAAATATTTCATCATTAAATATAATTTTATATATTCTTTAAATTATTATTTTTTAACTAAACTTAAATTTATTATACTTCATTAAATATAAAAAAATTATATGCTAAATAACTAATTTACGGAAATTAAATGTTTATTAATTATAAATTTATTTAATTTTTTGAAATATTCTTTTACATATTTAAAGTTAAACATCCCACTACATTGTTTATTAATAATTTTTAACTTTTAAATAAAAAATTTATAAAAAAATTATTTAATATTTATTTAAAATGTAATTAATAATTTATGAAAATTATTAATTTAAATCTAAAAGAATTTTATATTCGTAATAAACATTTTAAATCTTTAAGTACTCATTTTAATTTTTTATTATGATTAATTTTCATTATTATCATAATAGACATAATATTTTCTGTTTTATTAAATGTTTTTTTTTGTTATTATTTATTAGCATACACACAATTATTAAAAAAGTGTACTAATAACAGTTTATAATCTAAATCATATTACACAACCAGATTAATATTTATTTATTTTAAATCGTTTAATTTTATTATTTTTAATTGCTGGTATTATTTTAAACTGAAAAACAAAATAATATTAATCATTTATTATTATTTTTTCATTTTTATTATTTATTTTTCTAATTTCTCCTTATTTTTTTTTCAAAAAAATGCAAGAAAAATAGCAGACTAAAATTTAGTGATCGAAGATTCGTTAATAATAAAGACATTCTTAACCGTTCAAAATTCGATTATATATAAACTAAATTTGAATTGAAAGTTTACTTTTATAAGTGTTCTAGTCATTAAAGGTTTTGGCCGTTCTTGGTAAGCTAAAATAGAAATTGTCCATTTACTGAGAATCATCTTGTTTTATAAAATTATTATTTTTCTAAACTACATTAAAGTACTAAATATTAACTACCAGTGAGTATCCTAATTAAATATTTAAATGTTAATTATTTAACTTGACCTCTAAATTGTTGTTCATACTTGATAAATATGGAATTCGTTTTAAAATAATTTTAACAAATTAATCTTAACAAAAAATTATTATTATTATTATTATTATTATTATTAATCGGTAAAGTTATTAGATCCACATTTCTTATAAAATAGAATTAAGGTTTAAATAAAGAGTTAATAGACCTATATTTCTTGGTCCATTTTTAGATAAAAAGATTATACCTTACATCTTTCTTTTTACTAACCACATCCCTGCTCATGAGAAGACAATAAGTAATGTTGAGATTGGTTTATTTGGATAATTTTGTAAAAATGAAATTATTTAGTAAAAAAAATTTCATTTCCATGCTCAATGTTAAATTGTTTGTGACCTTAATCGTTGAGTTTGATTACTATAAGTCTTTTTGGTCTAATTTGATGTACACCATCCAATTCAATCTCTATTTTCGTGATCCAACTGTCAATTTAGTTCATAGCAACCAAGTCAACCAATGGTGGTTGTGAAATTCAAACATTAGATTGTTTATTTTGTAATATGTCTAATTCACTATAATTCTTTCTATTTTAAGAATTTTAAGGATTAAATCATGCATTTTAGGAGAATGTCAAGTATGTAAGTCTTTAACATGTAAATTTAAATGGTTTGTGTTAAAATTTATTGAAATAAAAAAAAAGTTTAGTAGAGTTTACAAGTAAATTTTTAATTTTAATTGGTGATAAACATAGAGAGCAATTGTACATTAATTTTTATCCTTTATTTAACTATTATCAAAGTTAGGGCTACCAATTGTGAACTAAATTGATCTATGCTTGTAATTCAAAAAATTAATTTAATGTATTACTCCAACCATAAATGTTTGTGTGTTTGTGGTTAAGCCCTTTTCCATCCCAAGTACCTCATTCATCACATGCTCTCATTCTGCCTCTGTAGCATTCTTAAGGAACCTAAAGTTCCCAATGCCACCATGCAGTACCCATTATGGATAATGGCCCACACAATGACACCATGCCACTTTTCCACTCATAATTCCAAACCCTTTTTTTTCATTCTCTGCACACTTTATTATGTACAAACATTGTGGATTACAGACACCAAAAACATGATTAATGAAGCTCACAACACCTCATTGATTAAGCCAATAGCCAGAAATCTTTGTGACGCTTAGTAGTAATCATGTATCCTCCACTCTTCTTGCTTTTTCTTCTCACAGCAATGGCCATGCAATGTGCATTCTGAATGCAGTACTCTACCACCCCACCACTCACTCTCTGCCCTGCCCACATCATTAGAAGACGCCATGTTGTGGACCTCTTCTTCTGCCCCAAAACCAGAAGTGCCACCCCTTGCTTTTTGGCCTCCTCCACTATTTTTTGACCCTTTTCCTTTCCCTCTATCACTGCAATCTCAGTTTGTACCTATCACAATCATATAGTTAACCAATCTTTAATTACCACTTTACCTCAAGTGAAGTAATTGCTATGAGTTCACTAAGTACTAGTACATATGCATGCCTCACTTATTAGCATTGATGATTTTCCCACATCATAATTCAAAGGAATTGTGAAGGTGCAATTTTGATTGAAAATCCAAAAGAAATGCAACAATTTTTCACATGGGTCACCTACTTTTTGATTAATTGTAGCATTTTGAGCCACATTAGAAACAAGGTGTTTGATAGGACTAATGGGGTGTTTATAGATAATGATATCTACCATAAGTTATTAAGTCCCTCATAGATATTCAAGTATGAATCTAAGTCACACATTGAATAGAAATGAGAAAGTTGAGCATCATGTAAGAAAAAAGACCCATAAATTTAATGTCTTAAAAGATTTTGAGTTAAAGATTGTATAAATTGAGAATTTCCAGCAGGCACAAAGTCTAAGAGAACTAATTAAGCTCACCTCAGGTCTCTTTACTTGACACATGTTCTTGAAGGAGGAAGCAAGTTCATTAGCCCTTGGAGCTATTTCCTTGCTGGACTCTTCATCGGTGCCTGCTACATTGTGTTAACCAAGTTCAATCACTTTCTTTCTTAACAAATAATGTCAAAGTTGAATGGAAAAACAAGGCCATGGTATGATCAGTTTTTGCACCTTGTTTAGTAGAAGGCTTCATGACATGAAGAAGAACTATAGTGTCCTGGTTCTGAACTGTGTGAGTGAGTGCCCACTGCACAGCACCCTTGGCCTCAAGGCTAGAATCAACCACAATCATGATCTTCCTACCAATCACAGACCCTGGTTTCACCCCTTCATCAGATTTCTCCTCACATCCATTGCAAGAATTCTCAGTTTTCTGATCAATTGTGGTGGCACTTGTGGTGTAGTCATGCTTGTTGGCTTGCACAGGTGGTGAACGCACCCTAGCATGAGGCCTAATTCTGTTGAGGCAGAAGCCTGGTAACCTTGCTCCTCTCTTTCCCATGCCTTGCAATGTAGTTGGAGAAAGACACCAATTATATTATAAGGCCAAATGAATAGAACAACAGAGAAAGAGCAACAATAATACCTGCTGGGGCTGACAAATTTTGTAAAAATGTTGGCCTGGGACATAGCTCATTTTCTGCTTTGCTTTCTCTTTTACTTTTCTAATTATCATTTTCTTAGAGTTCTTGGTTCCTTTTGTTTCCATTTCTCCTTTGTGGGGGGGCCTTGAATTGCTCCACACCAACGTGCTTCTCATCAAGCAGTAGGCCCTTCAAACATGGTTAAAAAAATCAATCTAATTATTAGACCACTTTGTTTCTCCTTCTAACAACTCATTGGAGGCTTGTTCTCTGATTGATTACAATTTGCAAAGTCCCCATTTTCTTATCATTACAGGATGTTTCTCTTTCCCTTTTGCTTTTCTAACTTTATTTGTTTTCTTTAGTTAAGATATGTGAAGGACTGTTAGGTTCACAACCACAAAGCATGTGAACCAAAATAAATGACCAAGTAAATAAAGTTGTTTGCTGTTTTGCTAGCATCTAACTGGAAAAAAAATTAAAAAAAAAAAGGATATGCTTGCACCTTTAACATGCTATGGTTGTGAAAGACTAACTGTGTACCCTTCACTCTAGATGTAGTTTTCTAATCATGCAGCTTTTGGTTATTATACACCTGTCATCCAAATCAGTGATAGTAACAGAAACAAGGTCTACAATGGCAAAGAGATTAGAGACCTTGTTCTTGTCAAAAGCATTGTGAACTATCATGACAAACCTATAACCAGTTTTCTTTTCATTGCATTTTATGAGATGTCTTTCTTCCTACGCTACATGCTCTTCATCTTGATGATACTAATAATAGAATCATGTTCCCCATAACAAAAGGATAAAACAATTATTAATGTGGTAAAGGTTCACCTTCAAATAATGTCAATGACTTCTCTTTCAAAAAAGAGAGCTTCAAAGGTTTTGTGACATCTAAGAAAAATAAAATATATTTCCTCAACTCTATCTAGCTTTATCACTCATAAGGGTAAAAAATTCTGAGAATAACATTTCATATTTTTTCTTATACCAACCAAAATGAAAAACTATGCAGTTTTCTGACATTCATATCCTATAAACAGTGGCACCTGACATTTGTCAACCAAGTTAGTTCTTACACAAATCAAAGCATTACCAAAGGTGATTCTCAATCTTTAATGTGACACAGTTCTAGGATTTTATTCTGTGGTCCAACATCTCTAATTATGAGCTGCAAAATTTTCTAGAGCTAAGTTTTGGCATCCAAGGTGAAAATGTTCATTTGGAGACAATTTAGAAGGAATGAACAAGTTACATGTGATGCATACTTTCCTAACTAAGCTTATTTTTTGTCCATGCAAATTAATGCCACTAAATTGGACAATTAATGTTGGACATGCTCCTTTAAACACCAACATTAAAGAGAAAAAGGAAGAACATGAAAGCTACATTATAACTTCTAAGTTTGACTCTCCACCTAAAATGCTAATCCTCAATTGATTTGAAGGCAAAAGAAGATTCTCTCCCATCTTAACAACAAAACCGTTCTTGATTGGAATGGTAAAGTCATTAGTTTATTTGAATGAAACCAGGTATGACTTCAACTGGTTTCTAATTATTATTTTAGTTATGGTGTCACATTCATAAAATCTTTATCTTATTTTAAATTTTTGTAATGTTTGCTTTTGTTCTAAACAACAAAAATACAAGTCAATTTGAAAAGTGATTATTTCCCTGGTTGTCTAATTTAGGAATGCTCACATTATTCCCTCTATCAAATTGGTGAAACAAATTGAAAAAGGAAAGATCAAAAAGCCAAAAGTGAAGGTCCGACATCTGTTTTTTATTTTTTTTTATTTTTTTCTCATAGGTTTAAATAAGTTTGAAATATATTTTTATTTTGAAAATCTAATAGTTTTTTCTTTGCAAATTAAACATTTTTGAAGTCCTAAATCAAATATGTGTTTGTGATTTTCTTTTTTGAAGATAATGGGACAAATTAGGATTTTAAATGGGGAAATGCACATCACTCTTTTGTTATCTAGGTTGGGAATAACTTTTTATATAGTTAAACCGAAATATCCTTTTCTAGAAAAGATAGATAGATATATGTATATATATATATATATCACTTTATTTAATAAAAAAGATTAATATTGAAAATTATAAATACCACCTTTATAAGTTTATAAACGTAAATTTCATTCTAGCTAAAGGTTTTTTTATCTTTTCAAATTTTAATTTTAATTTTGTATATAAACTAATTATATTTTAAAGAGAAAACAAATTTAAGTTTTTTTTACACTTTTTCTCCTAAAAATCATTCTAAAGAAGATGGTCCCAATATACTCTTAATATTAACATGTTTTTAATGGAAAGAAATTGATTGGCCCGTGTGTATATTTATATATTTATTTAAACATGTAAAATGATGATAACTTGTCAATGTTAATTTTTTAGTTATTTTTTTATTATAAGCCAAATTTGATTGAAGCAGGAAGTGTATGTATCTTACTTACCAAACAAATATTAGAAGAATTACGCAGCATCATGCTTTGCATAATAAGCATATAATGCTGCATATAACCAGTAGGCCGAAGCCCAAAACACATAATCATTATTATAGTGACACTCTCTGTGTCCGGCTTAGATTTTTTAGTAGTTAATCCCACGTTTCTAGAATGTAGGTAATGCTTTTGCTCATATCACAACCTTATGTTGAGAAACTCCTTCAGTACTTATCTTTATCCTAAAGTCATGAAAAACCAGACCGAAACCACTCAAAACTAGAAAACCAATACAACAAACTTGTTTTTGCAAAATTTTGCACATATTCGCGAGCTTCGTCATTGGCAAAACCGCTGATTTCTCATGCTTTGAGGATAATTCCATAGATCACTTTTAATCATCTTATTAATAATCTTATTAGTATGGTTAAAAGACTATTAATCATCTTATTTGGCCAGAACATCTTATGTCCACAGTTAGATTAGGTAAAACTTCTTTTATCTCTATAAAACAAGGCGAGATTAGGAAAAATGTTACTTAATCTCGGCTTCTATAATGTTATATGAAGCAATTCCTAGTTTCAATTGCACGTTTCATTTTTGTTTTTTTCAATATTACATGATAGTGTTGTTGTTTGAAGATGATGTACCGGAATTCATAGAGTTTTGGATGTGTGAGATGGATTACAAAAGTGAAAAAGAGTGGTGTTAGGCTAACACTCTTAGGAGGAGACTAGAGAGAGTCTTAAAAATTGAGATTACTCTAGAGAGAGCTTCTAGAACAAAAAGAGGGATTTGGACAACACTTCAATTCTTATTCATTCAATGCTAAATTTTCAATTATAAGAATTACCTATTTATTAGCTAAATGATGACTTATCTTGCAAGTTTCTTAAAAACGCTCTAATAGAAGCTTGACAACTGGCAGACCATGAGTGGAGAGGATCCTTTTTATTCGGAGAGTGTCATGTATCCAAGATAACTTGTAGCCCAAGCTTTATATCATCTCCAATGAGATAAGGACAATAGTAAAAAGAAGCTTGGAAGACAAGCTTCTATGTAGCGCTTACTTGCCTCACATGTAACACCTTCATAAGCTTGTTTGACACCTTCTTCGAGTCCTTGCAAACCTAAAAAAGTTGACGTCTTATCTAACTTTGATACAAGTCCTAAGACCCAAAATCCTATTTTACTAAGCTCAAAATAAAGGCCCAAAACCTATTCTACTAGCCCAAAATACAAAGTCTAAAATAAATTTCACACTACTCTATACCATTTTTACAAGTAGAGGTCTTATAATAAAGTAATATTTTCCAATTTTGAACTTTAACTCAAAAATTTGTTTCAAGGCCCAACCAAGCCTAATTAGACTCAATCTCCTGATCAAGATTCTACTTCAATGACTTCTTTATTCTTATCTATAGTTTTGGATACAAGATTGTATCACTATGTTAAAAAAATATGTCATCTTCCTCCGTCTTGTCTCCCGTCCAATTCCCTTGTGACTACCACCAAACCAATCTACAACACCATTAAGATAACTTCCGTTTCTCTAACTAAGTTAATATAATACAACAAAACTCTGACTCGATAATAAGCGTATGTGACTATTGATGTTGAGTTTTGTATGATCAAACAATAGTTTACTTCTCAAACTTATTTAAATATTATTGTTATTATTACTATATTACTATAAAATAACTATTAATTAGTTATATATAGAAAGATTATCAAGTTTTTTTAATTGCTGTTCGGTTTCTTAATCGTAATCATTAAATAAACCTTTTTATTAAATATAATTATTATAAGTTTGTGTTACAGTAAATCTACTTATTATAAGTAAAAAAAAAGTAAAACTATATAATTTTTGTTTCGTCTCCTGATTAAACGCTACGTTAATTAGGTTAATCAAGCTTCAATTACTATACATACAATGGAAAATAGTTCAGTCTGATTAAAAAAATAAAAATAATAATCAACATATGTTTTCGACGGATTAACAATTTAAGAAAGAAGTTGTCAAAACTTATATGACATCGTGTCTAATAAAAGAAAAGTTATTATATATATTTTCACCACTTTAATTTCTTATATATGTTTTAATTGTCTTGTTTATCTTTTCAATTACATATTTTTTTTTTTGATATGTCAAAGTCTTTTATTTCACACAAATTAATTTTGTTTCATATTATCTAGTTCACATTTTTGTTTGTTTTTAAATAATTTATTTCATGTTATTTATAATTTGATCAAGTCTTCAAAAATCTATATTACAAATATTTTAACTTTACAATTTTTTTAAATTTATTGTTTTGCAAAGTATATTGTTATGAATTAAATTCTAGTTTATAATTTCAATATTAATTTAAGAATTAATGTTTATGAAATTTTGGATGTAAAAATTTAATTTCTACATCTTTTTAATGATGTAAATGAAGTTTTAATAATTATAAATGTAAGATTTAATTATTTTAATAATGAATTATATATACTGAAATTTGTTTTTGCCAAACAATTATTTCATCTTTTCAAGAGAATTAATGTCTAATTCACAAATACCTTTGATTTGTAAAGAAAATGAATATTGATTGTTAATTTTGAACTATTACTGGTTAACACTCTGAACAAGTCATAGACGAGTGTATGGAAATTACCAACTGCTTCAGATTCTATTATCCGTAAGTATAGTAGTTTTTGTTTCAAATTAATTAATAAAATTTAATCTTTTTTTTTCTCTTAGAAAATCAACTACTGAATATTAAAATAATTTAGTTCAAAATATATATATAAATTTATTTTATTTTATTTCTTATTATAATATTATTTATTTTAATTATATATGTGGTAGAAAATATAAATATTTTATGTACGTAAATATGATAGAAATTAGATTATTTAGTGGGTACACTTAGATTTCAATATAAAGGTTCTCTATATATATAAAGGTTCTCTATATGATAATGGTAACTCTTGCGTTTTTTTTTTACTTATCGATTCATTCAAAGTTTTTATGCTGCTAATATTTTTAGGGTTTAGGATTCTAATCACTTTTTCAGGACATGATGATATAATCACAATTATGTGATAAGGTCATAGTGATGATTAAAATATTAGTCACACTGATGGTTAAATATGAAGGAAATGTGGTCTCGAGTTTTAATTTTTTTTGCAGCGATGTTATTTGATGAAATTATTTTAGTATATGTTGTGTAAACATGTAAAAATGTTAAATTTTGATAGTTTGGTAGTTAAGTATTGTTTTTTAGGCTAGAAAAGGTTTTTGAATGTTGTGAATTAAATGGTAAGTATTGTATGTGAAAGAAGAAAATTGTATGAAATTGATGTAATACATTTGTGATACTATATGAATTATTGTATGATGGTACATTAAATATGAAAAGCCTATGTTTAATAGAGATCTTCTAGCTTCACTGATGAACTACTAAGTCATATAGACTAAGATATCAGGTGGTGAGAAGTTGACGAGGGAGTTCAAACACATCACGACCCACTTAATTAGTATTAGATGTATAAACTTACCCTAATCCTTTATGTATGAATTAGATGTTAGTCTCGTAATGAGTCTTTTCAAAGATGATAGATCCATATACAATCAATATGATTAAAATGAAATAGAGTACTGGAAATTGAAAGAAAATCAAAATACATGGATCTATGCGTGGTTAGTATGACTGAAATAAAATAAAAAGGATTATGATTGAAAATAAATCCTAGTGTGGTATTTACAAATGATGTACTTAGTATTGAAGGTTTATATGTCGGTCTTTAAAGGAATTATTATGAATGACTAATCTAGTTTGTTCTTTTTGCATGTATTGAGTATGTTATAAAGTTTTCTTTTCACTAGCTTACCCTTTATTTTCTTGTTGGATTGTGAACTGCTATGACTGTACTAAGTATACAAGCAAATGAAAATGTAGGTACAGAGGCATCTAAAAGACCATAGGCTCTTATTTTGGGCTTTGTGATGTAAATAGTTGTATTTATTTAAGTTTTAGATGTATAAGAAATATTTTGAAATACCATACCTTGTATAGACCCTTTGTTGGGTTCACTACTTGATAGACAATATATATTTTTGGGTATTACAAGAACAACTCAACATTTAATGAGTGAATAGAAGAAGGGTGTTGAATTGTAATGGATGGACTATTGTTTTTAAGGACAAAATCTATTGTGAAAGAATATATACAAAATGGTTCTAAATTTATGTTTGCAAACTTCTATAAATAAAGAAATTTTGAGTTAAATATTGACCCTATATTTTATATACCATGGTAGAACATATCTTCACTATTAGAAAATAAAAATTTAACATTGGCTAAAAATTTATGTTAACAAGTAAAAGTTGGTATTAAGTCGTGAATAATGTTGGATTTTTATCTTACATATAATGAACTTTAAAATCAAAGATATTAAGTTATTAGTGTTGACTTTTTAATTCATCACTACATTTCAATTAAAGTAGTTTAATATCAATCAATTTAACACTAATCCATTTTATATTTTAAATTTTATTTCATTTAGTATGGATTAAGTTGACCATAAATGAAATCTATTTTAAATATTAATTTAATTGATATTAATGAAATATATGCTAATGACAATAATTTAAAAAATTGTTTCTTGTTCAACACTCATGAATTGAATAGAAAGAATTTTCATGGAGTAAGAAGGATGAACTCAAACTTCATTCACATGGGATGAAGAAAATGAGTGGAGAGAGATTTTTATAGAAAGGAAGAAAAAAAATTGTATGTTTTGATTGGTTAAATCATACTCTTACAACACTTTTGTCACATTTAAATATGGCCTTCTGAAATAAAAATAATATATCTTTTGTATTATATGTCTCAAAGACACACAAAATACTAACATATAAAAAAATTAATATTAGTTTAGTCAATAATAATTTAAATAATATTAAAAATATATTAATTAATATTAATCAAATTAAAAGTAATTCAAATAAATAAAACTAGTGTCCAGCCGATACTAATTTAAATAAATATAAATATTAAAAATAAATATGAGTAATCTAACTAGACCAACACTAATATTATCCATTTTAACATTTATTTTTGATAACTTTGCTAAAACTCTAATCAAATATTAACACATATTTTTACTTATTAAAAAAGTAAAAAATAAATAAAAATAGTTATTATCGGCTTAGAGTTAATTAAACCAACTATACTAATGTATAATATTAAGTAGATTTTATTAACATTGATTAAGTTGATGCTAATTCGATCTTAACATAAATATTTTTATTTATTTTAAATCTTTCATGATTGGGAGTTAATATAGAAAATTGTGATGTCGGGGATAGCCAATTAAAATTAAGACGATAAACTAAAAAGTAAAAAACAAATATAAATTATTTATTTTACAAAACCAATTTTATAACACCGTTAGATTTTATAGGTCGAACCCAACTTACAAATTAACATATTTATTAAGTTAATTGGTAATATCTTCATGTCATCCAATTTTATGCGTATATACTATATATGTATTTGAGATTAGTTTATTTTATATATCTATATATATATATATATATATATATATATATATATAATTTGTTGTGAGATTGAAATTTAATTATAGATCTTTTAAAGTCAAGATTAAGTTATTTCTATTAAATAAAAAATATAATAATTAATAAAATAATATTTATTATAATTAATTAAAAAAATATAATTCAAGATTTTATGAAATCTAAAAAATACTGAAATTCCGTTAATTACTAAATATAAATATTTATATTATTTTATCGATTAGATTGAATCTATATTTCTATAAATATAGATATTTGAATTACTTCATTTGCGTATGAGGTAAAAATCTTATGTATGGTTATGTAATAAAGATGAAATTGAAAAAAAAAACATCATTTATAACTCTAAAGAACTAGATTTGGTAAATAACATAGAGAAAGAATGAAGAAAATATCTTATCGAGATAATCATATTTGCTTCATAATAAAATATATTGAATAAGATCAAACAACATCATATTAAAATAAAACTAATTGATATTGAAAATTTTAAATATTTATATATATATATATATATATATATATGAAGGAATATAATATATTTGAATTTTAAAGAATAAAATATGATGACTTTTCAAATAAAATAAAAGAATTTTAGAAATTAAGAGCTATGAATTGGAAGCTATTACATACTGGAAATTAGAAACAAAGTTAAAAAATTTGACAAAAAAAACGCATAAACAAAATTTGATAAATTCAATAATAATCATCATAGGAATTGGTTAATTTTTTAATAATATTACAACATATGTGGAAGAATCCTACGAGTTAGATATAATTCTTATTGTTATTGCATATTATTTTTTATTTTCAAAATGTTATAATTATTATAAAATTTTGTAACAACTTAGAAAATCTTTGAGTAGAAGTGTGGTAAAAGTGGAATGAACATTTGATTATTATATTATTAAACTGAGAACACGTATTTATAGGAAAAGTTAGTAATCAAGTCTCATTTCCATTTGAGCCATTATCTCTCTAAAACCTCTGACCTCCCTCTTCTCTGACTTCTCTCGAAGATTTTGCGTCTGTCTTCTATCAGTTTCTCGAGTGGAGCCCACCTTTGGACTCGTGGCAGAGAACATAGCAAGTCTACCCGATCAGAATCTCCAATAGAGCAAGCTCATTTTCTACCCCTTCCTTTAGAGTCAGTTTTAGGTTTTCGTTTTCCTTTGCTTACTGAGCTTGCATGTGGCCTCTAAGCCATCAGACGGTGCCTCTGTGAGCTCAGCTTCCTAGTCTGTTAGTCTGGTCGTTGATCAGAGGTACTTTGATGCAGATTCGAGTTGTCGCAACCGGGGTCACGACGGGGACGGCGAACAAAAACAATTTTTTTATTTTCAAAACAGAGGAGTCGCCACCATAATTTATTAAAGGAAAATTATGGAAAACCAAAAACAAGATAAGAC
>Ga0099824_1003558_pt1 | contig 22742 bp, 7 predicted proteins | sample SiratrowhiteBW_FD_76837 | JGI IMG/M metagenome (GOLD analysis project Ga0099824, IMG submission 76837) | Root nodule microbial communities of legume samples collected from California, USA - Siratro white BW | ecosystem: Host-associated > Plants > Roots > Nodule | place: USA: California... | reverse complement strand
TATTATTATTATTATTATTAGTATTACTCATATTAATAAATAGTAATAATATTACTGTAATAATATAATAATAATAAGAATCAAATTAATAAAAATAAAATTAAATATAATATTAATAATATTATTAATTTTATAAGTTAATAATATATATAATTTTATCAATTTTATTAATAATAATAATAATTAATAATAATAATAATAACTAGTAATAATATTAAAAGTAATAATAATGTTAATAATAATTCTAAATTTAATAAAATTAATTATTAAAAAATTTGTAGGTAATTATATATATATTTAGATTGGTATGTGAAATCTCTATATAAAATCTATATATAATAAATATGTATGCAAAATCTTTGTATGTAATAAATTTTTATATAAAATCCGTAAATAACCTAAATAATTACATATTTGTAAATAATAAATTCATATATAAAATTTATATATAATAAATCTGTATGTAAATTAAAAATTTATTGTAATTAAGCTTTCTATGATGATATTGTCACTACCCTTCATGCTGACACTGCTATTTTTTCAAATTCTTCTATCATATTGTCACTGCCACTCATGCTTATACTGTTATTTTTTCAAATTCTTCTATCATATTGTCACCACCACTCATGGTTATATTCTATTTTTTAAATTCTTTTATCTTGAGGAGCTGTTATTTGCATATCCAATTTTTCAATTTAGTTTAATTTATATATTGTTTTAATCGTTGAGGTTTTTATCGTTTTTGGCCAATCTAAATCTGAATTATTTTTGTTCTTTTACCAATTTTATATTTATAACCTTTCTTCCACCGTCTTTAAGATCAGATTTATTATCATTTTTTTAATCTCTGAATATTAACTAACATACATGATTCTCAATTTGAAACCTTTTAATTTAAATCAATTTTCTAAAATCAGCAAGCAAATTAAATTTTCAATTTTCATTTAATTATTATCACTTGCTGCTTTATATATTCTCCTACAACATTAATAAGTCAGGTCCACCAATTAGCTATTAAATACTCATCAATGCTGTCGATAGAATTTAAACTAATTTAAATTTAAAACTTTTATCACGTAGCAGATAATAAAACCATATTTAAGACCTTCAAATATAAAAATGAAAAATATAATGTGCCTATCCAATTGATTTCCATTTGAATATAATGTAACTAAGCTGTAAAAAACTGAAGAGGTAAAAGATAAATTATTAAGACAGTTTAAAATTACATTTTTATATGATTTTTTTTTGTTAAAACTCATATTTTAAGAACACAATTTATTTATATTTGTATAGACTTTAGTCATTTTAAAGAATTTAGAAATCTAGAAATAAATAAAATTAATAGGATAAAAAGATTAAGAATGGGAGATCTCAATGTTATTTTTAAGTTGTTATTGACTTGAATGTTTGAGAATCTTTTGTTTGTTTTTTGATCTCTATGTTGTTGTGTTATAATTTGCTCTATCATTTTGAGGATTTATTGGAGAGTTATTGCATCGTGGTCCCCTCCATTGGGTGTGGGTTATCTTTGGTTTTTTATTCTTTTTGAAAATCAGATTTTCAAGAAGGTTTTTAGTGTATCATTTTTTAATGTAGAGGTAGGAGAATTTTACTTAGTCCCATGGTGGTGCTAATTTGTTTTAGTCGTTTGATCGCTTTTGCTTAGGTTAAATTTGAGTTTTTTTTTTTTCTTTTACCAATCTTGTATTTATAACTTTTCTTCCAACGTCTTTAAGGCCAAAATTTGGGCCCATTATAAGTTGCCCAAACCTTGAATATTGGCTGAAATGCATAATATTTTAGATTTACTGTTGGGATATTGAATTCATTACACCTACTATAAGAGAGAGGAGGGGTAGTGATTTAGTTTTTACCCATTTTACATAGGTATTTAGAGTGGACTATGGTTCCAAAAAAACTACGAACCACTTCGTTTTACTATACACACCCCCTTCTAGGCCCAATTTGTACCCCTTTAGACCTAGGAGGGAACACATATGAAACTACTTAATTCCTTATCATGTAAACTAACTTTTATCACCAATTTTGGAGTTCTTCTTTATGTACCTTCATATGTTCTTCATGCACCTTCATAATATAAGTAAAATAACGAATGTGTCTTTAGGTTAAAAAATATTTTAACATCTCACCTTTACCTCTCACTTTTTCACTTGAGCTGCATCTCTACACTTCTATTGTTGCGCCCCTTCTTCTACATCTCTATTATGCACTTCCATTGTTGCTCAATTGTTCATTCACTATTTTCACCTTCATTGTTGCTTCATTCTTCATCCACCTTCTCTGAATACTGAATCCAGAGTTACTTTTTGGATTTTACAATCTGGTATGTATAATAAAAAAAATTGGATTATTTTGTAACTTCCACATTCTACAATCCAATATGTATAACAAAAAAAAAATTACATTATTTTTTAGCTTATGAATTCTATAATCCGATATGTAAAACATTATTTTGCATATAGGATTCTACAATCTTGAACGCCCCTTCTTTATGAATAAAAACTCTGTAGATACACACAATATACTTATTCAATCAGATCCATCTTAAAACAATTCAAACAAAAGCATATCATATTATCAAAAGAAATTCACTTCACTCACAAACTCTCAAAAAATACAGTAAGACACCAAAGAGATATTGAGATTTGTTTCTTTATCAGATGTAAGATGTTCGTTCCCAATGTAAGGAGAGTGGGGATGTTGGTTTGTTGGCACTGGCTAGGTATGTGTCGGCCTAGGTACTTGTCGGCCTGGGTTCTTGTGGGTATGGGCATTTGTTAGTTTGGTTACTTGTCGGCTTGAGCAATTGTCGGCCTAGTTACTTGTCAACCTGAGTCCTTGTAGGTCTGGGCACTTGCTGGCTTGGATACTTGTCGGCCTGGGTTCTTGTGGGTCTGGGCACTTATTGTCTTGGGTACTTGTCGGACTGGTTACTTGTCAGCCTAGATTCTTGTGGGTCTGAGAACTGCTGGCTTGGATATTTGTCGGCTATACTCTTTGATGGTCATATAGTACACAAGCCTCCCAAGCTTAAGTAGTTGTTGAACTACAAAAAACTTGATAAGTGGTTTTGTCAGACCCACTTTTTGGCGGCCATGTTGGCTTGGGTACTTGTGGACCATACTCCTTGATGGCCATACGGACCCTGAACAAAATTGTTTCAACCTCTTTTTTTTTTCAAATAAAACACATCACTCTTAACTTAGTTTAAAAATTTTATTATCAATTTTAATACTATATTTTTAATGTTATTTTATATATTATTATTATTATTATATTAATATCTGTATAACCCAAGTTTAATTTTTCGTTCAATAATAATATTTTTTCAATGTATATAAGCTTTGAAAGTTAAGTGACCATCCGTACATGTTACAGCCTTGAGAATCAATAGTACAATAGTTCCTGATCAATGGCTAGAATAAATGTTCTTGACAATAGATGCTACAAGCCTAGAGAATGATTGTGTGGTCAATTGAAAGGTCTTTCAATAGTGTCTTCCAACTCAGCAGGTTCACAGTGACAGAATCCTCAATTCTACTACCAATAGTAATCACAAAACCTAAATCTTCTTCATCTTTCTTGTCAAAACATTTGATGCTTTGTAAAAAAAGCGAAAAAATAGTAACCATATCTTCTTTCAACAAGACATTTATAAACTAAAAAAGATTAAAATGTATAGAAGTTTATTTTTTTATTCAAATTAAATCATTTTTTAAATATTTTATTTGACAGATGAATTTAGTTTCATTAAATTTTAGTTTTATTGTTGAACTAGAATATTTAGTTGTCACTAAATAAAAATATCACTTGTTTATGTTTTTAAGTTCATGTTGATTGATATTATTTTTCAGTTAAAATAAATCAAAATGAAAGATTTAAGTTTCTAATTTATTTTTAATTGGTTATTCCTAACTTTTAACATAAGATTTGTTTTGAAGTTTCTCCAAACTCTTAGGATAAAAGTATTCTTTATCATAATTTTTACTTTTGAATTTGTGTAATTTAAGTATTTTAACAAATAAACCACGTCCGATTATAGTGTTTGAAGAAGAAAATCGAACATTAAGATTCAATAACTAGACAAAGATTTCAAACAAAAATTGAATTACAAGTTTATTCTAGGTCTGAAGGGTATTCCAATAAAGAATTTTATACAAGAGAATTTTATACACAAGAGATTATGTAAAGTTATACAGACAAAAAATTTAAGAGAGACTTGTTATAACATCATATTCTTCATTGTTCTATAGATTTTTTTCTGCTGTTTCCACATCCTTTGGTTTATATACTTGGTGGTTGAAAACTAGTTTTTGTGACAAAGTGTTCTTTATTTTTATTTTTTTTATTTGTAGTGTAATATACTCCACTTATTGAAAACGCTTCATTTATAATAATAAATGCTGTTTTAAATTTTACTTTTATTTGAGACTTTTATCTTGTGATTCTTATAAGTGTGTTGGTCTCCTCTTTAAAGAGATCTTTTCTTTTTCTTCGTATAAGAGAATAATAAGTACAACAAGTCTTATTTTATAGAAAAACATATCTTTTGAAAAACATTGTTATGAGAGAGACTTTACTTAAAAAATTGTATAACTTTTATTTAAAAGCATTGTTTAATAAGGAATAAACATAACAATACATCTAATCATGTATCAAATAAAAAAATGTTAAATTTATTCTTTAGATTGAAAAATACAATATGATGAATCAATCAAATAAACAAATGTTAAATTTTTATTTGGTTAAAACCATATTTTCTTATTATTGAATCTGATTGTCTTTATGATTCTTGTTCTTCTTATTAATTTTTTCTCCTTTTCTTTAGATGGGTATTGGGATCAAACAATTAACTCCTAATGTTCAAACACTTGTGTTTTAATATGAAACACTACTTTTTAACAACCAACTTCATTTTAATAATAAGAAACCAACAAACAAAAATATTATTTAAAATTTAAATTAGTTATACAGTAGTTATAAATGATAAATTGATTATGAAAAATATAATAACTCTTTCGATATACACTATAAGAAAAAGTTAAATTATTGACGGAACTTTATTTGTCGGTAAAATATCATTATCGATGATTTTATCGACAAATATCATCTGTCAGTAAATTTATCGATAAATTTATCGACGAATTTATCTTAAATTTGTCGGTAATTACCGATGAACTCAGAAATTCGTCAATAAATTTATATATAATCAATTTATTAATAGATTTTAAATGTTTCCAATAGATTTATCTCGTCGATAATTTTTATTTTTTTATAATGATAAGATGTGTACCTTATTAAGAAGGAATTTTTTTTTTACTCATGATTTTTTTGAAACCATTGTTTTTTCAAGCCAAGAGACAAGAACCCTCGTTAAAGATTACTTAAACAAGAAGAAAGAAAAAAATTATTAAAAAGAATTTAAAAAAATACTTTTATGTTGATCACATTTTATCTTTTATTTTTTACTCATTATTAAGATTATTTTATTTATTATAACAAATAAAATTAAAAAGAATACTATTGAATCTCATAATTCTTTCCAACATTAATTAAGAGATGTTTTAAAACTAAAGAAAATGTGCAAATACCCAATAAATTTATGTACAACACTCTGTTTTTTTTTTTTTAAAATACACCTATTTAATATTTAAATAAATTATTATTTTATTATTATATAATATTTTATTAAAAAAGTAAGTGTTAAATAGAGATAATTGATAAAGAATAATGTCAAACTATTATTTTCCTTTCTTATCTACTAAACTACGTCTTTCCTCTTCCTTCAATAATCAAAGTCTCTAATTCATATATTGGCCACAACTATTATGTGTTAAGTGGTTTAAATTATATAGTAATCTAGTTTAAAATAATAAAACTAAATATTTATTACACTAAAATGTAATAATGGTATAATATTATTTTTAATTAATTAGAAATATTGGAATAAGATATATTAAATGTTTGTAATCAGTGCCATTTATACAAAGGAGTTGTAAAAAGTTAGATCTAGGAATACAAGCAATAAAATATGTGAAAACAAGGATTAAAGGTCCACGTTTGCATCCTGGCCCTTGGCAATTCAAGCATCTTACACCAATAGATAATTAATAATAAATATTCTAGTTGTTTGAAAAAAAAGAGAAAAAATCTTTTGTCACCTCAGTGGATCATTGTGTTTCCATTGGTACAGAAGAAAAAATTAGAGTAAAAACTAAAATGGATGGCTATAATTAAGGTTGTTACTGCTGAAGGTATAAGTCAATAGTTACTTAGGAGTATAATTCAACAAATATCTTCGGGATGCTTAATAAAATATATAGAAGAAAAAATATCCTAAACTAGCTTGTATATAAATTTAAAATAAAATAACATTTATAAAGTAGTCTATATATAAATTAATTTTAATATATAGATAATTTTACTGTATTTATTTTAAATAATTTTGTGGAAAAACTTGTTTTGATTTTAGTTTATGCATTAATTCGTGCCAGTGATAATTCACGTTTATTTTAGCGATTAGCTTTATTACCACGAACTCACAGTCGTTTATGCGAAAAAAAAAAAAGAAAAAAAAGGCGAGTAACTTCCCTATTTGTATCAATATATATACAATGATTTGAACACGTAAATTTGTGAAGAGGAGGTGTATCTAAATTTGCCTCACAATTGTGTGAAAAAAAAATGAAAAGGCAGCTGGAGGAAAAAAAAATATTATAGATATAACCTTGTATTTTCATTATTCTTTCATTATGCATTACAAAAATTTAATATATAATGTAAAATAATTTATTACATTACATAATAATCCATTATATATTATATATAATCAATTATGTTATAAGGTGATCATGGTATGTTTATAATATAATTCATTATATAATTGTTAGATAAAACATTTAATACTAAAAAAAATTATAGTCCATAATAAGAATGTAAGTTTTTCTACTTAAAAATATAATAATTTCAACGTTATAATTTGATTGTTAGTTAGTTTAAACAACAATTGGTGTAACCTTCAAGTGATGGTAGACAATATCTAATGATTATCTTCAATGTTTACGTTGTTCTAATAATGGAATGAACATTCAAACAGTGATAAGTTTAACTTAAATGAGGCTTGCAGCTTGAGTAAGAAAAAAATCAAGACAAATTTTTTTCTTTTAAAAGAAAGGTTCAAACATTATAGTTAATGCTCAAGTGATATTTGTGGCAATGGTATATAGATTCTGGAATTCTTGAGATCAAATAATCACAATAAGAAACTGCTGGTGGATTAATTTCTAAATATTCAATATAAACAAAATAAGCAAGAAGAAAATTTATTTTTTACAAGAATATATTCCCTCCAACTTAAATTGATAAAAGATCAATTTTAAACACCACAAAAAAAAAATCATATATGCTGATCATTATTCCCTAGTGTCTTACCCCAATACATGCATACATGGAAATAGTATTTATTCCCTCTTCAAGAAAAAAAAAAAAAACTAAAAGAAAACAACATGCATGCAGAAAAGGTTACCTATTATAGAATTTTTAGTCACCTCCAACATTAAACAACATCTTCTCAACTCCACATTTCATTATCCAATCACATTCTATTTCGATCTCATTAATATTAGTGCTTTATTTAGAAGGGAGTGGCAAAGAAAAAATAAAAAATAAATAAATGAAATATTTAAATTAAAATATAAATATTAAATATATTTTTTATAATTAATATTTTATTTTTATAATATTAAAAATAATTGATTTCGTTTAGAAATATATTTGATCACGTATTTAATTTCTATATAAATTCATAGTTTTTGAAAAAAATAGTTTAATGTCTCATTTTTCATGTTGCTTAATGATTATGTATCATGTTTGACTAATTTTTCATTTTTTTTTTCTGTATTTGTAATTTGTTGACTTTAAGAACAACAAATGTACAAGGCACGCTATTGCTTCACTTTTGCAGGAGATGGAATCACATTGGTAAATGATTATTCTGAGTTTTGAAATTGTAGATAGACAATAATTTTTTATTTAATTATACAATATACATTATAGGTGCTTCTTACGTGGAAATTGAATATGATTTTATAATAATTCACACTAAAGAACTGATTTAGACATAATAATTTCAACAAATTAAAAAATAAAGAAGGACAAAATTTGCATGCAGATGTGGTTTTTGACATGAAAACTTAGCCTACCCAAAACAGCACAATGCACTGTGGGGGAGTGTGAAAAGAAAGATGGAGACAGAGGTGGGACTCATTACCAAGACACCACGAATGGAGGGGTGGGCCCATTTGAAGCAGGGTGGGCCAGGCCCACTGGAAAATCCATGAGAAGGATGGTGGAGGGGGAAAAGGAATGAAAAGGTCCATAAGGGTAGGTGATGAGAACCCTAGCCAACCAGCACACAATCATGTGGGGATTAGGGAGCCATGATCCTCATCATCAAAATGGAAGTGGCACAAAGTGATGAACCATGATGCAAGAAGCATTTAGATTTGATATTTATTTTTGTGTCTCTTAAATAAAAAAATTAGTCCAATTTTCAACAAACCTTTTCAACCAACCACAGAACATGAAAATTTTCCACAAATACATATAATTTATATTATTAATAACTCAATAAACATATAAACGTTCATAAAATATGTCTTATCAATTGACTTCACAATCCATCAAGGTTTAAAAAATTAACAATGAATCTATTTCAAAATTTTCATATGTTTCTATATTTAATATAAAAAATACTATGTACTTTCTCTTTTCTCTAAAAAAGTCTCCAATATAAAAAAACAATAATTAAATATTAATTGTATCTGAAAATAAAAGTACATGAATATTTTTAGTTTATATAAAATAATTATGAATTTTTTTACCTATTATATCATTAAAATCTATCCACATTCATGTTACATTTTTTACATAAATTTATATATTATCTTAACAACTATAATTATATCCTTGTCTATGCTTGAATTTTGTGACTATTCATAATTTAACTAATTAAAGGATCAATTTTTTTGAAACTAACGAGAAACCAACTTGCCTTTAAAAAAAACAACGATATCCACTTTTAATATGGAGCTAAATGAGAAATTTAAGAGATAATGTCGTGATTTGAAAGGGGGATTTTTGCTTTATGTCATATATGAGTATGAATAATATGAAAAATGGGTAATGGTGAACATGAATGAAATTGAAGGGACCCAATACACAAACAAGATGTTTGATATATGTCTCCCAATCTCACTTGCCATTAAGCATGCACATCATCCAGAGGTATTATTATCTTATCTCCTCTAAGAAGTGGATGCTACATTTTGACTCTTCATTTGGATCTTCTAAAACTCACTTCTTTTTGTGGTTATCATGCTCTCTATAGTCCTGTTCTCAACTCTCTGGATCTCTCTTTCTTTTTCATTTTGATTTTATCTTGTTTTCCAAAGTGACCTTTGTACGTGGGCATGCTTCTAGGTCACATCCATTCATTTGAACTCTCTAATTGTCCCTTGTGACTTGTACCCCTCTTAATGAGAATTGAGATCATGAAAAAAAAAAAAGTTGGTAAAATAATTTAGTATTGGAATCTTGATGGGTAGGTTGATGTGCTTGGTTTAGTGTTTGTTGGGTTAGGCTTCTCATTTTAGCTTCAAAAGAATAGGGTTTCCCACATATTATGTCATTGAATGTTGTTGTCAAGTAATAGGTTTGTGAAAGATCATGAAATGTCTTACAAGCTTAATCACATGAAATGTTGAGGTAGATTGTTAAATGTCAAGTAAATATCAATGTGGTTATTGTGCTAGCTCATTGGTAGACATTGATGGGGGGTTTTGTATTTATATGTAGTTAGTATTTATAATGGATTCATGAATATTCCTAGACTAAGGCTAAATTCAGGCTTGCAATGTGCATAGTTTCAAAGTCTTTTAGGTTAACATCAATCTTCAATGCCATTTGTCTCCAAATCTTAATAACCAAATCATAGTCTAATGTGAGAAAAAGATAAGATATGTATCTCACAAAGAGGCACAAATGCATGCATAAGCACACAAGTAGTATTGGGAAACGTCACTTTTCCTCAATTTTAACTCAAGACAAGGAAATATTATTGGATAAGTGATGTTTGGGAACTATAGTGAATGTGGTGATGTGAATAGGATGGTTAAAATGGCAATGGGTGGTGGTGGTCTTCTTGGTGCAATACAATGGATGACCATGGTGATGATGACAAAGGGATAATGTTGATCACCATAATGGTATTAGTGATATATGGCCATTTGAGCATTATTGGCAATTGAATGGTGTTAATAGTTCCCATGGTCTAATATGGTCATGGCATTGGTATATTTGATACATTATTGTTGTTGGTGGAGGAACAAAGTGATTTTCTTAATTTTTTTTTTTGGATAACTTATGTATAATGGATAAGATGCTCATACCATCATTGCGACTATCATATCATGTCTAAATGTATTTGACATTGCAAGAAATTATTGTCCTATTAAGAACTTAAGCCTTTGCTTAGTATAAACCTTTATGAAGAACCATATATTGACAAATACGTGTAAAGCCAAAACAACTTTCAAATTTTCCATCATTTTGCAACCCATAATTTGTTAGTATAGGATAAGCATCTTTCACTCAAAATAATGGAATTGACAACAGATTTATTTATGCTATATTATCATCTGATAGTTAATTAGATTTTTCATAAGTTATTAACTTTTATCATAAGTATTTTATAAATTGATGTAAAAAAAGTTGCGAAAAAATTGAGATTAAGAGAAAAAAATTTAAGTTATACTTTTAAGATGTCAACTTAAATTAGTGTCGCACATTCTTTTGACAATATTAAAAATATGAATTAAGTTTAAAAGGACAATAAATTAAATTGTTAAGGATTTCTAAAATTTTTGCAAATTAATTATTTTTTAATACTAAAGTTAATAAATAAATAAAAAAATAATGAAAAAAAGGTAATTTTTTAAACAAGTATTCATATTATGAAATATTGTAATGCTTGTAATATGGAATAATTCAACACTCTTCACTCAAACATAGTAGAAACTATCTATTTAGTATCTTGTGATGTTTCATAAAGGAAAAAGCTTGAGACAATAGACAACATAGGATCTGTTATATCTAAACTATTATTTTAAAATATAAATAAACAAGATTATAATTATCTCTTACCTAATTAATTTTACTTTCTCCCTCAAATTTGAAACATTTTTTTTTTCTGACTCTGATTTGTCACAGACTACTGCACGGTACTCCATCGCCGTCGTGGTCCTCTCGGCTTCCGCCGTGCCAGAGATCATGGCCTCCACCATCTTTGCCGGATCAGCAACTTCTATAAAGCAGAGAGGTGCTGTAAGTGAGAGGCGCACCTTTGATTATTGAATTCCTAGCGGCTGGTGCTGGCCAGGTTTGAAATTTCGAAGGCCTTTTCAATTCACTCTGATGTATGTAATTGAATTCTGTGCTGAATTGATGAATGCTTCGATGTTGGTTCATGGAATCTGTTTTCTGATTGTGAAACTTGTTTTCTTTCCATCTTGTTTGGTGCATTTGAGATTGGCGTGGAACCATCTTTAATACTCACTTCGTAACCAATCTTACTTTAAAAGGATGTTCACTATGTTGAATTAAGATTTTTGGCTTTTATTTATGATTTTGCATTGTAAGATTGCTCTGTAATATATGCTTTAAATCTTACGGTTGATTAATGTCCTCTCGAGTTTTAGCATTGCACACGGTTGATTCTTACATTGTAGATTCTTGCTGTTTCATGGTGCTGAATAATTTCTGTATATTTTGAATTGAAGGCTCTTTCTTGAGATGCATTATTTCGTGTAACATGGCAAGATGATCTAAGAAACATTTTCTTAAATCTGGCATGGCAATTCGTGTGCTCTTGTGCAATTTTGACCTTTTTAATAGTATAAATTTGAAGAAAAGATGAAAAGAAATAATTTTTAACTTGAGGTATAAATTAAGGAGAGAGAATAAAGAATGATGTTAAGAAAAGAAACAAATGAAATCTTTTATGGAAATAGAGAAAGGTTTGAAAAGTTTTTGTTAATATACTATTTATTTACCCTTTTGAAGATAATATTATTCATCTGATAATTTATTTTTCTACTATTTTAATATTTGGAAAAATATTAGTATCGCTAAAAGTATTTTTTTAGGGTCGAAGGGGAGGGTTTCTCTGGCTTTACCCATGGGACAATCTATATGTATTTTTGTCAATCTGAGCAGTGCCGAATTTGTTTTATCCTATTTCTTTTGATGATGAAAAACTTTTAAATGAAATATTCCAATGTAGATTATTGACCGAGATTAATTTGACTACAATCTCAATTATTTTCAATAGTTTAGAAGTAATTGTTTATAAAACGTTTCAAAATTAATGGTACCTTCGAATCAAATCTTTAATCACTATGGATATCTAGACTTCGAATGCTTAGAACATGGAACATGTAAAAGGGCAAGAAGGAACAGAGGAACAGAAGACGAAGAAAGATGCAACTGGGAATCGTTTGAATTTTGATACCTTGCTTCTCCCTAGGTTATTGAGTGCAAATTGAAAGCAACGGTGGAATATCAACTAACTTTCGTAGCTGAAATAGATTCCATTCACAATTACTTCATCATCCAATTTTGTTTTCTTAGTGTAATAGTGCCACTGGATCATCACACTTTCTCTGACTCACTATATTCATTGTTCATACTTTAGCCTCCCCGCTTTTTCTTGGATGTTTGCTGTAGAAAATGACTCACCACCCATACATATTTTGTATAAAATATACAAGGTTTGGATACAGAAAAATATGTAATTTTATTAATTTTTTTCATACTTCGTTTATATCTCTCTTAAAAGGAGAAACTGCGGAACAGGCTTTTATTTATAATGAGAATAATACGAGATAATCGGGTTAAGGTGGTTGTGAAAATAAAAGTAATATGATTAGTATGTGGAACCTATTGATGACTTTTATTTTATTAAAGATCAAAGAAACAGATGACATAAAGCAACACAGCTTCCTAAGTGTTTCCTATGAAGACTTTAGTACCGTGTTCACATTCGAGTGGTCAATAATCATTTATTCGCGTCTACTTCACACACACACAAGAAAATAAAAGAAACTAAGCTTGCATTGCATTGTTAGCAGAACCAGCATTAATGAGGGATAGTGATAATTCAATGGAATCTACCAATAAAGCATCCTCTTCTTCCACCCGATCCTCAGGACGGTCATGGTCCAACCGTGTTTTCTTGAGTTTCAGGGGTGAGGACACACGCAGAGCTTTCACAGACCATCTTTTCGCTTCACTAGAGAAAAGGGGGATCAAAACTTTCAAGGATGATCATGATCTCGAGAGGGGCAAAGTTATATCAGTGGAACTCGAGAAAGCCATCGAAGATTCCATGTTTGCTCTCATCATTCTCTCACCAAACTATGCCTCTTCAACATGGTGTTTGGATGAACTTCAAAAGATTGTAGAGTGCAAGAAAGAAGTTTTTCCAATCTTCCATGGTGTAGACCCCTCTGATGTGAGGCATCAAAGAGGGAGCTTTGCCAAGGCCTTCCAACAGCATGAAGAGAAATTCAGAGAAGACAAAAAGAAGGTGGAAAAATGGAGACATGCCTTGAGACAAGTTGCCAGTTACTCTGGATGGGACTCCAAGGATCAGTAAGACGTCTATTTCATCATCACTCAGTTTGATGTAAAATTTTTGTTTTAATTTAGCTCAAATGATATGTAGGCTGATGATGTAGGATTAAAATCCAATCTAGATCCAATGAAATAGATTCTAGATGTATTTTACTATATTAAATTGATTTGGATTTTTTCAATTCAATTTAAATTAGATTAGATCTCAATTAAATCTACTTTGTCAATTAGATTAAATCTAGTCTGAGATAGACTCGATCCACCTGATTTGGGTCTATCCAACTCAACTTAACATAGTCCCAACTTAATCTGAGCTTGATATCTCATTTCAAAACTGTCCAACTTGACTTGGCACGATCTGGTCCGTCTTGATCCTAATTGGGCCTAGCTTGACGTAAACCAAGTTGGACTCGGTTCAACCTAAGCCCAATCCAACCAAGTCTTAAAAAGACTTTGTCCGACTTTGGTCAAGCTCAACTCGATTGAATGTGGGTCTGTCTGGACTCGAGTCAACTTGGGCCTAAGCCAATTTTGCCTGACCTGGTATGAGATTGACTCAACTCAATTTAACATGGTCCTAACCCGACTTGGTTGAACATGGTCCAATCTAACTTGGCTGAACTTGGGTCTTAACCAACTTGGCTCGACTTAGGTTCGGGTTGATTCTAATCAAACTGGACCCAACCCGACTCACCTTGACCTTGGCCTGAGCCAACTCAACTTAACTTATGCCTGACCTGACTCGACTCAACCTAGACCCGACCCAACTTGGCTTGACCTGGACTCATACCAACTTGGAGTCGATTGGATTGATCTGGGCCCGGGTCGACTTAGTTGAGTTTGCTCAAGTCGGGCCCAGGTCGACTCAACCCACTTTACTTAACTTGGGCCTAGATAACTCGGTCAATACGGGCCTAGATCAAGTTGGCTTAACATGGGGCCCAAGCTGACTGTGCTTGACCTAGGCTTGGGATGACTCAGCTTGACCTGGGTTTGATATGACCTAGTCTCGATTGGACTCGGATCGATCGTGGCCTCGCCTAACTCAGTTGAAAGTAGGCTATCGTGACTCAGTTGAATGTGGAGCCACCTTGAGTTCGCTTGACTTGAGCCTAGGATGACTAGGCTAAATGTGAACTTGAGCTGACTCAGCTCAATCGAGACCAGGGTCATCTCAGCTTGACCTGACATGGATAAACCCAACAATTTAACATGACCTTGACTAGATGTGGGTTCAATTTCCCAACCCAACTCAACTTGGCTTGGGCTAGGTTAGTTCGTCTCAGTCTTACTTAGGTCCGACCTAGTTTATCTTAGTCCTATCTGGGTCTGACTAGACCTAGAACTGGCCCGACTCGACTTGATATGTGCCTCGTCTAACTTGACTATACGTGAACCCAGGGTGACTTAGCTCAATTCGGCTTGACATGGGTTTGACCTGACTTGACCTACTTGGAACTGACTGACTTATCTTGACTTGGAGCCAACCCAACTTATGCTCTAACTTGACCAGCTTGACATGGTTTTGGTTCAGCTAACTTGACTTGGGTTCGACCTATCCAAGATTGACCTAGGTGTGGCCTAACCTAGCTTGACTTTGGCTTGAGTTGACTTGAGGCTAAGCCTAGCCTGAAGTGGGTATGGCTTGGCCCAACCTAACTTGAGTCTAGCCTAACCTAGTTTGACTTTGGTGTGACCCAATCCGACTTGTTTTTGATTGGTCCAACCTAATCTTGCATGACTTAAGTCTAACCGGACTTGACCTTGCATAAACCTGATCCAATACTAGTCCTACCTAGCAGTTTTATAACTTAAAATGATTTAAATATATCTTGATTTTAGATTTTCAAAATCTAAAAAATTATCTAAAATCTATGTCCAGTTAAATGGATTGGACTTAAAGTTCAAAACTATAAATTTGAATTTAAGATAAATATATTTAAATAGATTTTAAGTAATATAAATTTAGATAATTATAAATTGGATTTGATAATTTGGATTTTTGGCTGACCGCTATCATCATTATATATAAAATAGATGATAGATAATCAACTAAATTATGATCCATTAAAAATAGCATCAGGAACGCATAGACACTGACCAAGAGCTTGCTGGAAACAAACAAGATAAAACAGAACAAAAATGAAAATAGAGAATGATTACAAAAACATAAAAGACAAGAATAAAAACAGAAAGAAAAAAAAAAAATAAAAAAGAGTCTCCCAGCATTGCTGTGTACATTTGACCAGAGTCTCCATTCACGGCTGTGCCTTACCGTACTATATGGGTTAATTTGGTACAGATGATGTCACGTCAAATGAATTTTTGCTACATTAACCAAAATTAACATTGTTAGTAAAGAAACTGATATAAGGAATAGTTTGTTCTACTAGAGACTATCTAAGGTACTAAATTAAAACATTTTAAACTTAGCCGATCAAACTGAAAAAATAACGTAAGATAAGGGATCAAAAGCCTATTTTAGTCATTTTTCGTTTGTCTATGGTGCATTGAAAATTAAACAAGGGAACTGTAGTGGAATTTTTTTTATCAGTTAACCTTGGATTTGCAAAATATAAAATGAACCTGTTTTCTCTATTTATTGCTATACTACTTTATGGTTATTGTTAAAATAAAATTGTTCTTTTTATCCTTCTCTCAACACAGGCATGAAGCAAAACTGATTGAAACAATCGTCGGACACATACAGAAAAAATTAATTCCTACACTGCCATGTTTCACAGATAATCTTGTTGGAATTGATTCACGGATGAAGGAAGTGACTTCACTCATAGCCATATGGTTAGATGATATTCGCTTCATAGGAATATGGGGCATGGGAGGCATAGGTAAGACAACAATTGCTAGATTAGTCTATGAAACAATCAAAAAGGAATTCAAGGTTAGTTGCTTTCTTCAAAACATTAGAGAGTTGTCTAAGACAAATGACTTAGTTCACATTCAAAAGGAAATTCTTTCTCATCTTAATGTAAGAAGCAACGAATATTATAATCTTTACGATGGGAAAAAGATAATAGCGAACTCTTTAAGCAACAAAAAGGTACTTCTTGTTCTTGATGATGTAAGTGACATAAGCCAATTGGAGAATTTAGCTGGAAAGCGAGAATGGTATGGTCCAGGAAGCAGACTCATAATCACAACTAGAGATAAGCACCTGCTAAAGACATATGGAGTGGATATAACTTGTAAGGCTAGAGGCTTAGCCCAAAATGAAGCCCTTCAGCTCTTTTGTTTGAAAGCGTTTAAACAAGATCAACCTGAAAAAGAGTATTTGAATTTGTGCAAAGGAGTGGTTGAATATGCAAAAGGCCTTCCATTGGCACTTGAGGTATTGGGTTCCCATCTTTATGGAAGAAGCTTTGAGGTTTGGCACAGTGCTTTAGAACAAATAAAAAGCTTTCCACACTCCAAAATTCAAGATACACTGAGAATAAGTTATGACAGTTTGGAACCTGCGGAGAAAAAGTTGTTCCTAGATATTGCATGTTTCTTCGTAGGGATGGACATAGATGAAGTGGTAAATATCTTAGAAAATTGTGGTGATCATCCCATAATTGGAATTGACATTTTAATCGAAAGATCTTTGGTAACTCTAGATAGGATGAAGAATAAGTTGGGGATGCATGATTTGCTACAAGAAATGGGTAGGAATATTGTATATCAAGAATCTCCAAATGACCCAGGGAAACGTAGTAGACTGTGGTCTCAAAAGGATATTGATTATGTATTGACAAAAAACAAGGTGGATTCTAATTTCTCTACCACTATTGGATTCTTGAATGATGCATGAAGTATTTTTTTCATCTTTCAGTCTGTGTTTCATCTCATGCCCCAAATTAAGTTATTTGCCATTTTGTTTTCTAGGGAACTGATGAAATTCAAGGCATTGTTCTGAACTTGGTTCAACCGTATGATTATGAAGCACGCTGGAACACAGAATGCTTCTCCAAGATAAGTCAGCTAAGGTTACTCAAGTTATATGATATGCAGCTTCCTCGTGGCCTCAACTGCCTCCCGAGTGCACTAAAAGTTGTACATTGGAGAGGCTGTCCTCTGAAAACCCTGCCACTTAGTAATCAACTTGATGAAATTGTTGACCTCAAATTGCCTCACAGCAGAATAGAACAACTTTGGCATGGGACAAAGGTAAAGACCATTTATCAAGAGTTCTTTCTAAATTAACTTTGTCATCACAGAGAACTAATATAATCTTTTGTTTACACAATATTGATTTTTAACAGCTTCTAGAAAAGCTAAAGTTCATCAATCTGAGCTTTTCCAAGAACCTGAAGCAATCCCCAGACTTTGTTGGGATTCCAAATCTTGAATCATTGGTTCTTGAAGGTTGCACAAGTTTAACTGAGGTTCATCCATCCCTTGTACGCCACAAGAAACTTGTTAGGTTGAATTTAAAAGACTGCAAAAAGCTCAAAACTCTTCCAAGGAAAATGGAGACGAGTTCCTTGAATGATTTAAATCTTTCTGGTTGCTCTGAACTTAAATGTCTTCCAGAGTTTGCGGAAAGCATGGAACATTTGTCAGTGCTTTCTTTAGAGGGGACTGCTACAACAAAACTACCCACATCACTGGGATGTCTAATTGGCCTTTCTCATTTGGATATGAGGAATTGCAAGAATCTTGTTTGCCTTCCAGATACCATTCAGAAATTAAGATCCCTCATAGTTCTGAATGTTTCTGGCTGCTCAAAACTTAGTACCTTGCCAGAGGGTTTGAAAGAAATCAAGTGCTTGGAGGAACTTGATGCAAGTGAAACTGCTATTCAAGAGCTACCTTCATTTGTCTTTTATCTGGAAAATCTCAAATATATCTCAGTTGCTGGGTGCAAGGGGCCAGTATCTAAATCGGTAAATAGATTTTTGCTCCCTTTCAAAAGGCTGTTTGGGAATCAACAAACTTCTATTGGATTTAGATTACCACCCTCAGCACTGGATCTACCCTCTTTGAAGAGAATAAATTTAAGTTACTGCAATCTATCTGAAGAGTCATTCCCTGATGATTTTTGTCGCTTATCTTCATTGATGATTCTGGATCTCACTGGCAACAATTTTGTCAGCTTACCAAGTTCCATTTCCAAACTCGCAAGGCTTGAGCGTCTTATCTTAAACTCCTGCAAAAAGCTTCAAAGGTTGCCGAAGCTTCCATCAAACATGCGAGGATTGGATGCAAGCAATTGCACTTCATTCGAGATTTCCAAATTCAATCCGTCCAAGCCATGCAGTCTCTTTGCATCACCTGCAAAAAGGCATTTACCAAGAATGCTGAAAGGCGTTTTGGAGGTTGTATTGTACCTTAGTTTTATCCGCATTCTAAAACTGTGTGTAACATATTATCATCCATTCTTGTTGCTTATTCAACATTAATTATGTGTGTTACAACATGCAGGAACTCCATCTTCCCAAAGAAAGATTTGACATGCTTATCACAGGGAGTGAAATTCCACCATGGTTTTCTCCAAATAAATGTGTTTCATTTGCAAAAATATCAGTCCCTGATGATTGTCCAATAAATGAATGGGTGGGATTTGCTTTGTGTTTCCTCCTAGTAAGTTATGATCTCCGTCCTGAGGTGTGTGCTCATGAAGTTGATTGCTACTTGTTTGGACCTAATGGTAAGGTGTTTATCAGCTCCAGGTCTTTACCTCCCATGGAGCCATGTGAGCCTCACCTTTACATTATCTATCTGTCCTTTGATGAATTGCGTGACATAATTTATAAAGGTGGTCATTTCAGGGAAATTGAATTTGTATTGAAAACATATTGTTGTAGTTCACTGCAAATTGTGAGGTGTGGTAGTCGTTTGGTATGTAAGCAAGATGTTGAAGATATTTATGAGTAGGTTTTATCTTGCTACATGTAGTTTCTGATACAGATGGTGCTTGAAAATAGTATGATTGCTTATAGTGAACATCTCAGATAGACCAGTGAGAGTATCTTTTCATGTAATAATGTGTCTTGTTATTTCTGTAGAAACTTCTCATTCTTTGTATTTGTAGTTTCAACTCAACTTTTGCATGTTTTGTTGAAATGATCCACACACATTGAAGAGTTCATGCAATTTTCACCCATTTAGATAAAAGCAACAAAATCAATTAGTCCACCAAGGCTGACTCTGAGCCTAAGACTACTAGCTCCTTCAAGAGGTTTATCATTAACATTTTGGATCCTTTACAAACATCATGGGTGAAATCACCAGCTAAAGCTAACATACTCAAAATGCAGATTTCCTTCTAACTAAGTGATCAAATGACTACAACATTTTGTGTTCCAAAGAGTTTATGTAAAATGTGAGAAATTTTTTTGTGTGATTTCAATCCATTGAACCTTTTAACACAGAGATAGGAAGCTTGGAATCTGATTCCAGGATGAGATCTTAGAAGCCTCAACCAACTCAGATTTTGACGACAATAGCCCTACACTACAACTCCGCTGCACTCACCACAGTTGAGTTAAATATCCAGAAAGAGATAAATCAACAGGAACATACATATTTTAGATTAAGTAATTTTAAAATCTAATTATTTTATATTAAATAATCCAAAAATATAGTTATTCTAAATAATCTGAAAATATTATTATTTTATATTTTGTAATCTATTTATTTTAGTAGTCTAAAAATTTGGTTTTTTTAATTAAATAATCTAAAAAAGTGTTTATTCTAAATTAATTAATCTAAAAAGTGTTTATTCTAAATTAATTAATCTAATGTAATTTTAAAATACAGTTATGTTGGATTAGTTCATCGAAAAATATGATTATTTTAGTAACAATGGTTATTTTAGATTAAGTAATTTAGAATATTATTCTACATTAATAAATTAAAAAATATAATTATTTAAATTTATCTATGACTATTAATAAAGAGATTTCTTTTTTTAAACAGCTTTGTAACTGTTTTTAAATTTATTATCAATTTTACTTTTATTAATACGATTTATTTTGTTATTTTATCTTTTAGATTTTGATTTTTTTTTAAAATTCAATTAACTACCTATGATAAAATAAACTACCTATAATAAAATCACAAAGATAATTTATTTTATAATTAAGTTTTATAAATATATTTGTTTGTAAATTTAATAATTCTTTTTATTTTATAATTATGATAAAAATATACGAATATAATCATTTTAAGAATATGATTATTCTAAATCTTGAAATTTATGTGTTACCTTCACCTGTATATTTTTTTTTATTTTTTTTTTTGATCATTGATGAGCACTGTAAAAAAATTTATGAAGGTATTGTATTTGCATTGTAAAGTTATTGCTGTCATTTATTGGAAATATTGAGATCTGTTTGTGATTTGGTATGTAAGGAAGATGTTGAAGATATTTATAGAAATAATTTTTATATTTTTATACATATAATTTCCATATAGATAGGGTTAGGAATTTAAATATCAGTCGAAAGTTTTATATTGAAATTTTTTTACAAACATTTAGTTTTAAAGTTTTTTTTTTTCAGAGAGTTGTTTCATGATTTTTTTATATAATTTATTTATAATTCATTAATATTAATTTTTTCTATGTGTTTTTTCTATAAAAATCTCCATATTAGAGAGCTTAGATTGGTTAATGAGATAGTGTGATTTATCTAGTAACTTTTCATGTAATTAAGTATTTGAATAGAAACTTCTGGTTTTTCATATTTAATATAGTTTGAACTCAGCTTTTGCATGTTTTGTGAATATAATCCACACTACCGAGAATCAAAACATTAGAGTAAATTCCTTTCTTTATAGTCTTATTTATATTGTTCACAACCAATTTTCACTCGTTCAAATAAAAAACAACAGAACTAATACAAGTAAAATCACCAGCTAAAGCTAATAGACTCAAAATCCAGATTCCCAGCTAAACCAGATGAGCAAATGGCTGCAACTTCATGCCTCATTGTTTTGGGTCCAGAAGCAAGAACTCCCACACTTGACCCTTTGTGGTCAACTAGGATTTCTGTAAAAAGAAAAAATAAATTGAGTGATTTCAAATTCATTCACAAGTCTCTAAGACATAACTAAAAGAAATTGGAGGTGACTTACTTCTTAGGTCAGGTCTTACACCATAATGCACATTGGATGCTTGAATAAGTGACTGATATGGAACACTTTCCAGTTCTCTGTCTGCATTGTAAACCATGGAGTTTGGCGACACTGTTGGTGTAGACCTGTCCGTGTTCTGAATCTGTTTTCCTTCTTTCTCATAATATTTCTTATTCCAAAGAAAAGCTGCACTTGAAACACTTGCTATGGACACACATATTACTAGCATGTTGAGAAATGCATCCAAAGGGTAAGAGAATATTTGATTTGAGTTATGATCAATAGGGAAAATGTAGTAACGGTTAATGATCCCTATTATAAGAAGGAAAATGACGAAAGATGATGAAATTATAGCACCAAGCCATAGCCAACTGTTTGGACCTAATATAGCTTGTACTGGTTCATCAGATGGATTTGGCTTGAACCATTTTATTTGAGGCTGAACTAGGCCATCTGCTTTAAACTCCTTGTCCCTTGTGATGTAGGCCTCAATTTGCAATTCCAAATTAGAAATATCAGAAGGGGTGCCAGATATTGGGAGGATCAAATCTAGCATTGACAGAGATGAAGAGTTCTTGAAGGCACAAATTAGGACCACTTTTGGGGTTTTGCATTTGAAGGTGGTGTTCAGATATCTTAGCTCCCGAATGATGGATATAAAAGGTGTAATGCCACTTCCTCCACTCACCATCACAATAGTGTCATGCCTGGTGAAAACACAAAAACAAAATTTATTATTATGTGGAAGTGAAAGAAGTGATCTCTGATAAAGCATTAGGTTTGAAGTTGTGTTTTGCTTCTAAGATACAAACCGTAGATAGTTTGTTGAAGCAGGTCCATAGGGACCTTCGACAGATACAGAAAGGCGATCTATTGTGGAAGGAGTTGAAAGCAACTGGTATAGCTTATTGGTCCAAGTTCCTTCAGTTTTAATAACAACACTTAGC
>Ga0099824_1003555_pt1 | contig 22749 bp, 7 predicted proteins | sample SiratrowhiteBW_FD_76837 | JGI IMG/M metagenome (GOLD analysis project Ga0099824, IMG submission 76837) | Root nodule microbial communities of legume samples collected from California, USA - Siratro white BW | ecosystem: Host-associated > Plants > Roots > Nodule | place: USA: California... | reverse complement strand
TAAACTTAATAAAGAAAATTAAAATACAGAAAAAATAATATATTATATATGTCTAGCGTTATATATATATATATATATATATAATACTATGTGAGAATTTTTTTTTAGGGAAAATAGAATTTATAAATATATTATTTGGATGCTTAGAAAAATTTTCTGCAAAAAATGAAAATAAAAAAAGAAAAAATGTAAAAACTATACAAATAAAAGATATATTTATCTCTAAAAAATGTAAAAAGTAGTTTTGATTTTTTTTTTTTAATTTTTGTGCCATTTATTTTTATTTTTTGAATTTTAAAACAAAAATTATAAATAAAAAGTACCACAACTATCTGCACCCAATTCCTTGTGTCTTTCTAAAAGAGGATGACATAGGGATTCACTTGTATAAATGCCATTTCTCAAATCAGATCTTTATTGAAAACTCAAATCAACAACGCTAAAAAAATGACAAGATTAGTCTCTAAATTATTGAATTAAAATAGATTAACAATTTTCTAGCGAATCAAATTAATTAATTTTTTATTTGATATATCATAACTTGAAATAAAACTTATCTTATTCATCTTGTCATATGGTTAAAATGTCAGAACAACTCTTTCCTAGATTTTTCAGTGGAAATGTATTTTTTGCTCCTGTAAACTATAAAATATACTAAATTGGTTCTCCACTAATTTTTTTATTACTTTATTTTTCTATTGTTTAGTGGTATACATTTAGAAAATAGTTATGAATTGCACGTGGGTGACAAATAAGAATGGGTTTTGATACTTGACCCACGTGTGAGAGACAGTGACACACCCTTCAACCATTTTCAACTCTCAACCTTTTTGTCTTTATCTCTGAACAATTTTTACTACAACCAATTTTTATCATCATAACATAACATCACTTTTAATCTCCAACCTCAAAAAGGTAATCGATTATAGTTCAATTTATAATTATACTCATGCATATATGATGTTTACTTCGAAGAAAATCAATCACAACAAAGGTAAAAAAAGATTATTATATTTTTAGTTTGAATGTGAAGTTCTAAATTTTTTAAGTTCTTATATTAAAAAGTACAATTAATTGAGTCCTTTACACTGTTTTTTTCAAAAAAAAAAAACCTATAAAAAGAATGAACCTTAATATAAGAATTAAAAGCTTTAATATAAATAATGTTTTTATAGATTTAAGATTTAGAATTTAAAATTTAAAATAAAAATTAACCCAACAAACAATATATTCCAATTTAACAAGTAGGTGCTCCTATACAGAATTTAACAAGTAAAAGAAAATATATCCGGGCGATGTTGAGAACTTATTTGAGTCTATAACTAATATCTCTACTTTTTATGGTAAGAAATCTCGTATATTATTATGAAAAAAAATAATCAACGGTAATAAAACTATCTGTACTCATATATAGGTTTAAACATTACTAGAATATTTCTTTTATTGTGAGGGGTTATTTAAATTTAAGTAAGTTTCTTTTAATAAAAAATATATAAAGAAAACAATCATACTTTATTACTAATGATAAATATTTTATTGTAGTATATATAAAAAAATGTCAAAAATATATTTTTTATTATATAATTAGAAATATATATTCTTTATTCTGGATATAATCTGGAATATAATTTTTGTATTTTGAATTATATAATTTAGAATGTAATTTTTTATTTATTTCAAATTGTATATTTTAAAATATAATTTTTTTATTTTTCAGATTATACATTTATTTCAGATTGTACAAAATACATAGAGATTAGAAGGTGTGAGATGTATTTAATAATGGTTATTTTATTGAGTTTATGGAAGCGCAGGAAGAAAGCATGGAGGTGCAGGAAGAATGTGTCTTGTAATGGACAACTGGAAGTGGTGGGCTTTTGAAAGCCATATTGCCAGCCCAATATGATACGCAGACAGGAGGCCCACAAATCAAATAAAAAGAAGATAGGATACCATTTGGTTAAAATTAGTAAATGAAGATTCAAAATATTAATCTCTTTTGGATTGTTATTTTTGCTGACATTTATTAAAAAAGTCGCATGTTTGTCTTTGTCTCGGAAATAAAAATATCAGTTACGAATTTTTTTTAGAAAATGATAAAATAAAATAAAATAAAATAGAGAAATAGTAACATTTTAGAGTCTCCTTATTTTTAAAATAAATAGAATTGACAAACTTATTAAGAAAATATAAATCTGTTTGTTTAAAAAATAAATAAACACTGATAAAATGACTCAACTACATTATATAAATTTAATCTATTTTCATGCAAATTCATTCTATGCAAATGCTTAGTTTAATTTAATGAACCTTACCATTAGTCTATATATTTAATTGTTGAAATATTATAGTTATTTATGCAAGTGACAGTGTTCGCACAAACAATTTTATGTTACAGGGATAATTTTTATTACCATTTCTTAACTTTAACTTTAAGTACCATATTTATATATGATATTAGGAATTTTATACTGTAGTTAAGACATTTATCTAAGTTTTAGATTCTTCATTGGTTTCTCAATTCTCAATTTGTACATTTATGAAGATTAAGAATTTAAATTAGAAATGTGGAAGGCATTTAACGCACTTTATTTTAGCTGTATTTAAATAAATTGTAAAGATCATAATTTAATTAAAAGATGCTTGTTTTATTTTAATTCTGATGGACCATGTCGAAATAAAAAAAGAAACTGTCAACTAGTTCGAAAATATTTTATCACTAATATTTATAAATATATTAAAACATAAAATAATGCAAATTTATTTATTTTATTAATAAAAAAACATTTTTACTGAAAAAATATCCTATGAAATAGTACATAATGGTAACAAATAGTTAAAAGTTATTTTAGTAATAAAAATCCAAATTAATAATAGTATAAAAACAACTAAATTATGATTTTCCCTTTAAATTCTTGATTTGTATTTTCAGTTATTTTTTTGCAATTTCATTTACAGGGAAAAAAACGCAAATATTTGTAATGAGATGAAATAAAATGCAAATTATTAATTAGAATGTAATATTTTAATTAATTTAAATTTTTTATATATTTTCTAATTGATAAAAATTTCATCATTAATTTTCCATTGTATTATATAAACTGTGTACCTTTAGGGTAAAATCCTTTTTCGTGCGTCGAAAAAGAACACGAGGTTTGGGGAAAATCAAAAAGAAAATCTCCACATTAGTAAGCCCAGATATTTTATTGTGCAAGCAAAAATTAACATGAAGTTAATATAAATTCTGATTAAGTGAGTATGATCTATTTAAAAAAGATTTTTCATAAGTATTTTTAGAAAAAAAAAAATCAAATAGAAACAATATAAACTAAAACTACTTTATATACAAATTAAATATACAATTTTAAAGAAACCAATATGAGTTTATACATAAAAAAAAGAAAACGATTATTCTTAATTCTTGCAGTAAAAAGACGACAATTGTCATTACAAAGATTTTGGTAAAATTGGAAACAGAATCTTCTGATAAGAGCAATACTTTTGAGTTGACCATTGAATTAGAGATAGGATTGATTGTGGGGGCTGGGCAGAGAGTCCTTCATTGTTCAACATTCCTCGATTTCTTGAAAGAAAAACATTGTCCCAGAAATGACACAATCATTTGCAATGGCTTCTTCATCAATGTTGTGTCCGAAGCTGGGGAATTATGCAGTGTCACATACAAAGTTTCAAGCTTTTCATCTCTCTTCAATGTTCACTCCACTGGGTCGAGGTCTTTTCTCGCCTTGGAGTGGTTTGAAGCATTTGGGTATCTCTGCTAAACCAAAACCTCTTATTCACATAGGTAACAGAACAATCATATAACATTTGAGGATTTTGGTTTTTCAAGTTTGTTGAGCTCATTATAGTAATTTGCAGCTAGAAAGGGAGGGTGTAAGGGTATGGTGGTTTACGCTTCTCTCTTTGGGGTTGGAGCTCCTGAAGCTTTGGTAATTGGGGTCGTTGCTTTGTTGGTTTTTGGTCCTAAAGGTCTTGCTGAGGTGAGTTTGATTGAAGTGTATGCAACTTTTCCTCTTTGTTGTTTTTGTGTTGGAAGAACTTTGAATGATTTTGCCTATGTAATTATCGTTTGATCTCTTCTGTAGTTGGCAACTTGCAAAAACTATGCTATTATTATTAATTTAAGAATTTTGAATGGCTTTATTGTTTTGAATTTAGTCCGAGAGATGAAATGGTGCCATTAGAAAGGTAAGGGTTTTGGCCCTGGACCAATAGTTGAATGAGTTTGATTACACCAAGGGAGAAAATTTTTAAATAATAGTACCAAAACCCTTAAATTTCTGAGTATACAATAAAATTTCTCAGTATTTCCCATATTTATGGAATTGGTCTTTCTAAGTGCTTAAGCTGCTGAGTGGAGGTTTTGAGGATGGTTTTTAATAGTGCGTTGGAGGGTGGATAAAGTACAAGCTGTCAATACCATGAGCTGAAACTGGAAATGATGAAATTCAATTTCAGTGATGAAAATGGGGATAGCAAACATTGAAGCTTTTGTCACTATGTGATGAAGGCCTTGGTGCCTCGAGAAGGAACCAGTCTTCCTAGCAGTTTAGTGTGTAGATCCCAGAGTGGTTTTATTATCTTAAAACCCACAGAAACATATCCTATCTTCTTTGTGAACGAAAGGAAAAGGATACGCATCAGGGTCATTGCTTTACATGAAATAGACATTAGAAAGCTTACTAATCCTAAAGTGTTTTAAACTCCAAAATGACAAAAAAATTAGTAATTGGTGAATTTTGAAAGAAGTTTCTCTTTGGCTTATCAAATTTCAATACGTCCAATCAACTCAGGCAGAGAGATCCGTCATCTTTCTCATTGCTTAAAATAATGACCTGTAAGTCTGTAACATTTATCCAATCTGCTTGAAAGTTAATGTTTTTCATATTTTTATTTGAATCAAACTACTTCAGACTTTATTTTTTCTTTCTGCTAAGCAACAGCAAAAGGGGATGCATGTTTAAAATCCTGCTCTAGTTTTTTATTCATCTTAAACTTCATCTGGTTGAAGTGATAGGAGGCTTATGGTTTAAGCTCTATCTTTGTTGAAAATAGTTATAGCACATGTTCTACAATGCAGATAACCAAAAGGCTTTATTTTTCTAAAATGTAGTTCAGCAAAGTGAATGTGTGTAATATAGCATACAAGAGACTTGAAGAATCCTGTTGTTTCATGTTTCGCAATTGGAGTTTAACGTGGACCATTGCACCATACCTATTACTTATACTGACCACAGAGTTTATAATAATCAGGCTCTCTATCAGCCATCACTGGTGCCCTTGTTTCTTGAACAAAAATGTCAAAATTTACACATCAGCTAAAAGGGGTTTACATAAGTGGAATAAATATTATGACAATACTATTCCAGATGATTTTGTTCCCAAGGTTTTGAATTAGATTCCTTAAGTCTTTGACGTAATGTGATAGGATAGGGTTCCCTCTAGTTTAAAGAACTGTGGAATTTACAATGAAACCGTAAAAAGATAATAGGTTGCTCCTGCCACTAAGATTACAAAATTTGTCTACATTCTTTAATAGTTATTATTGAATGAGATTAACTTCAGATAGTTGGTGTTCCATATTTTACTGGAGAGGCCTTATGGGATACATTATTTATGTCATCTTGCAAAATCTTTGTTGTTGTTGGTAAGGATGGTAATCTTTTTTCCCTTTTTCTTAATCCCTTGGCTTCAAATGAATAATTGAATGCAGGTTGCTCGAAATCTAGGAAAAACATTGCGTGCGTTTCAACCCACCATTAGAGAGCTTCAGGTTGGTGCTAAAAATATTTAATAGTAAAATTTTGTGCAATTCCACTAGATAGATACCTTTTTGTTATTGCTTGTCATTTTCCCCTTTCAGGATGTTTCAAGGGAATTTAAGAGTACACTTGAACGGGAGATTGGTCTTGATGACAATTTAAGTCCAACCCAAAACACATACAACTCCAGTGCAAGCAATACCAGATCAACACCAACATCCACTGTTGACCCTAGTGAGTAATCTGGTATCATTTTTTGTTTTTGTTTTTTTTTAATTTATTTGCTCTGGAATTCAGAAGTATTAAATCTGGACAATATTTTAATCCTTATACAGTGTATGACTGGTCTACCTCATAGAAGTACCACCTTATGCATGCATACAATTAAGTTCACATTACAACTATAATGATCTTAATCAACCATATCAGCCATTGAGTTGATAAGAACCAGAAAATAAAACTGATACAAATGGGGAAAAAACCAGAGAACCTGCTTCTGTATATTCTGGAATTTTCTTAGAATACAAGAATAGAAATGAAAATTACAAGGAAAAAGAGCATAAGACTACACCCAAAAAGTCAATCCTCCTCCTACCTTTAGTGCAATTAATAAGTGAAGTCTTGTACGAGGTATATAATTGAAGTATTTTACCCAAGGTTTGGTTTGACACAAATACAACTGCTGTTGTATATGAAAATTTCCTTCCAACAGTTTTGGGGACAGTGATAAGTTGATCTGGTTGCTAAAGATCCAAGATATTTTAGGCATCAGAGACTTCGAGCTTGATCAGTATGTGTGTGTCTTTCTCCAGGGTGAGCATTGCCCAACCCAACCTGACCCAAAGTTGATTTTGGATGGGTTTGAATTTGAATATAGACATGGTGTATTTTTTAGGTCGGGTTGTGTTTTGGTTGTCCCGCCAAGTTTTGGTTTAATATTCTCTTAAAGTATAAGTTTTTTAAACTATTTAATATTAATAATAAAACTTTTTTAGTTAATAAGGATCATTTTATATGTAAATATTCAATTTGGCCCGTGAAATATTGAGCAGCTGACTGATAAGTTCCTGAGTAAAATTTTTATGTAAACAAGTCCTTGAATATAAACTCTGTTGGCAGTTAGTCCTTCCGTTAGAGGGATTGTTAAATGGATGGATGATGTGGCATGGAACGGTGTAACATTTATATATTAAATATATGTAAGGGGACATTCTTTTCTTATATCTTAAAGCATTGTCTTAATATACATAGTACTCATTTCTCCAAATTACTTTTACTTCTACTTGCTTTTGTTTTTGCAATTATCAGCTGCCAGGCCAGAAAGCTTAGTGGCTTTCTCTGGATTGCGTCTTGCATTGACTTTGATACCCCTGCATCCAGTTGTAGTGTGAATTCTGCTTGATTGGGTTGTTTATTCCCTTTCTCTAATAGAAGATTGAAGTATTCCTTTTCTACATCTTAATGGTTCCTATTACCAAATGGAGCATAGCATACTTGCATGAACACAGTGGAAGAGTATTTTTTGTTATGACTGAAGAAATGTGGGGTCAAGTACTTCACCGGTATGGGCATATCACCTGCATGGTTAATAAATTATGATTATTTCTGCCTCTCGTGATGACATTGCTATGTGATGCTTGGTTTTTTATGGCAGTGTGAAATTGCAAATATACAGGACTGATGTCAAATACCAGAATATAATAATTATATCTCTGATAATGCAGATGGAACACCAGATCCTACCAAAGCATACAGCTCTGAGGAATATCTTAAGATCACAGAGGAGCAGCTGAAGGCATCTGCTGCACAACAGCAGGAGCAAACACCTCCCAAGGAAGGCCAGGACGAGCCTCAAATCCAGCCTCCTGGTTAGTCTTTTGTGTGGCATTTTTTTTTGTACTTTTCTCCCTTTCCACCCTCTTTTTCCTTTGCCTGACTTTGATATGATTGGCTTATTCTTGATGTCAACAGCTACCGAAACAGCCAGTGGTGTGCCTCCACCGCAGAAGCCAGAGAGTGAGACGTTGCCTCTGGATTCATAGGGATATAGGGTGTTCAAAGTAACTAATCCAATGATCACTTGTGTCCTGAATGTGGCACTGCTATTGGTATAAGTGATTGGAAGGGTCACGCAATTTTGTTACCAGGTAGTCATAGTAGAATTATGTAACGGAGAAAACCATTCACAAGTACTGTGTTTCTTAGTGTATTGTATTGTAGTCAATGACTAAGCATTGCTCATTAAAATTATGATCGTATGCATTCAGTAATTGCTACGGTTTTATTCATGAATACTTGCAGAGATTACAAACATTTCTACAATTACGAATATCTGTGCATAACATTCGGAAGGGGTGTTTATCGGATTTCCTAATCGGACACGGGTTTTTTCTTTACTCACGTACTAAACAGGTTTTTCCTTTACCCGCGTACTAAGCGGGTCGGGGCAACTATGATTGTACTTGCAAATGTGTCCATATTCTATGTGAGATTTTAGAAATGTTTTTATATTGAATGTTAAATTAATTTTTTAATTAAGAATTTATACGAGTAATATATTTTAATTTATTTCCATTAGGTTCTTCAAAATTAAAGATGATCAAAGTGAAGCTGTTGTAAAAGAAAATATAAATTGAAAATTTTAAATTTTGTTCTAATTGATGTTTTTGTATTTTGAAGGGAATATTTTTTATTTAAATTTATAGTATTGGACTTATATTTTTAATAGACTAATTTGCATTTAAATTCGTGTTATGAACTTATGTTTCCTTTTTTTTTATCAAAATGAAAAAAGAAAATTTTAATTTTTTTAATACCCATGGATATACATTAGCTTTTTGTACACCGTGAGAAATTCTCATAGCGGCACTTTCAAGTTTACGGGTACGTTGGAATGAATTACAACGGATAATTACACCTATACCACCCTAAATATCTTTCCTTTATAATCTGAAGCTTCGTATATATATTAAAAATATCTTTCCTTTATAATCTGAAGCTTCGTATATATATTAAAAATGTTTGACAATTTATAGAATAATGGATATGAACAAAAGTAATTTTCCGTTAGAAATGTAATTTAACTGTTAGCAGTATTTTGTGTGAACTTTGGTTTGGTAATTCGTTAAGGATATTTCTTCCTTTACCTAATTAGTTTCCAAAGTCACTTCCTATTTATTCCGAAATGAACTTTCAAAGAAGTAAAACATATCCACTCAGAAGTAAAACATTTCAAAGCCTAAACCATTCTTAAGCAATGCATCATATTTCAATCCCTTCTGCTTACTAATTCATCCATTTGGTTTGAGGCTTGTACATCGCGAATCTTACCGTTATGATCCATCACTGTCACGGGAAGCATATAAATTGAAATTATATCTAAGCATTCAATAAATATTACATGGGATATAGCTAATTTTACAGTAATCCGACGGTTTCTTTTATTCCCCCGGGGTTAAACAATGCAATCGCCAATGCTACCAGAAAGAATGAATAGATAGAATGAGAATTTTTTCTTCCCATTAAATATTGGGGGCAAAAATTACAAGATTATCATCAAGCAACTTTATCCTCAAAGTTATGCTACAACATATTCATTTGTCTGTAAGATTCAAAATCTAGATAGCCCGCAGGTGTTGGTCCATGAAACCCGTATATATCCATTACTTTATCATCTGAGGGCAATACAGAGCCTTCACGTCCCTTGAAGCCCTCCAAAGGTGAACCCCAAGGAGCTGGAGTAGAAGGGTTTGAGCTTGATGCATCTTGGTTGACACCGAGTACAGGTGGGTTCTGCGGTGAATTCCCAGCAGGCCTTCTGTTTGACCCGCTACCTGCCGTCAAAGAAATGGATACTGAATTCTGCTGCTGCATTTGTTGTTGGTTCTTCATTGGTGACTTTGGCCTAAGAGCCTCTATATCAGAAGTGGTCACCACCAGATGAGGTGCCTCTGGAGGTGGATTTCTTCCCCCACCTCCTTGCCAGACTTTCCCATCTTTGTCAGAAAAGTTTTTCACATATGCCTAAATTTATCCAAATCCAATCAATGTAATCAGTCAGGTGAACACAGGCAATCGGCATAAAATAACGGAGATAATATTGAGTACAAACTCTGTTGGAGCCAACAGATTGAACATCCAACCAAGATAGAATAAAATCATAAACGCAGATCGAAACAAATAGAGTCGAGATAAAAACGCATCATTACAAGAATGTTTGGCCAGAAAGTAGGCTAGAAAAATGTTGGAAGTATGAGCTTAAGCTTCTTTAAAAATGTTGGAAGTATGGTTGACGTCTGGTTAATTTATTTAATTTAGCCGAACCTTCCCAATGTATTACAATAGTACTACTAGAGTGATGCAGGAGGGCTGAAAAGTGGAGGAAAATTCTCCAAGAACTTAACTTTTAACTTGGAACCTTAATTTGTCCCCAACTGATAATGTGCATGATAAACCTAATTCTCAGCTACAGCAGAATGAGTAGAATTATATGGTATAAACTTTCTGATGTGCACCTCTCAAACATTGAACCAATGAATTCAATGGGGATAGAGCCACCGCACAAAATAACAATTAACAATGGATGACTAAATGCATTCGTATATTGTCTAGACCTAGTCAATGATGTCACAACTGTTCTCAGAACACACTACATCACAATATCCTGCCCGGAACAAATAGCTCCCCGATTTACTCAACTTCTAAAGAAAAAAGATTAAATGAGTTATACTAACATAAATTAGAAAACGTAGACAGGAAGGTTCAACTAAAATGCCATCTACGTATACTAGCATTTCAAATTGCTTACCTCTTTATTAAAATTTGAAGAAGTCAATTCTTTACCAACAGTCAGCCAGCCAGCTCGGATATTGTGGTCTTCACCAAATAGTTCTAGTCTCCTCCTTCCAAGGGCAAAGTGCTCAATAATCCTGTACATATCTTCAGGCTTTTGTGTTGAACCTGTAAAATATGAGCAAAAATTTTAGATCAGCCCATTTAATTTTTATAACAAACACAGCAATTATGAAGAAAGCGGTTTCAAGAAACCAAACATTTGATCTTAAACAGCTTCTACATGATTTTGGTTTTCCAGTTCAAGTATAACTTCTAAATTTATTGCCAGTGGTATGTTATTAACAAGGTGGCCTTAGTCTGTCAGAAGCATAAAAAACAGTATTAATGATAAAAGTTCCCAGGAAAGAAGCAAAAATCACAGTTGCTTTAGGTGATATCTACTTAATTTTTGTTAGGAAATCACCTATTGATAAGGTCTGTTAGGAAACAGCAAAGAGCAAATTGAACTATTATTGCAGTAATTGCGCCACACTGCACCAGGTCGATAAAGTCGAGATTATGACTAGGTTCGTGGAAGACTCACAAAATCGTAAATTGTAGGATCATAGATCTTACTTTTTACAAAAGTATTGTGTGTGTGTGTGTGAAAATAACGTAAATAATTAAAACAATCAATCACTTTGTCAATACTTCATCAAACTTAAGTTCATCTAATACCCCATGCTTCCAAGCCAAGTCTGTTCTACTATCCAGAGCATTTTTTACCACTTTTTTAGAGTGAATATTTTGTCAGAAAAACTGTAGCAGCAGCATCACTAGAGGGAGGGTTAGAAGCCCCAATTCCCAAAGCCATTATAATGTAACGGTGTTTCTACGTTTCATTTTGTAAAGTCAATATAAGTTTATAAAAGAGGAGACACAACTGAAAGAGATAAAAATGACACTAAGGAGATGCGAAAGTGAAAACTAACCATAAACTGTTACTACAATTGCCTTCCGGCAGGCAAAGAGATGGGAAAGAAACCACATACGGACAAAGAAATAAAAAAAAAATGCACGTAGAAGGAGGACCAAAATGGAAACCAGCCCCAGGTACCACACCACACCGCACCAGGCACAAAATGCACCGGATAGATGAAGATGAAGTAAATGCGTAGAGTTGAAGACGCAAGCCATTTATTTGTATGTGAAAAAGAGGGAACCGCTGACCTAAACCACTGACCCAAAACAGAGCTTGAAACCACAATTCATCATTTTTTTCAATTTTCAGCAACGATCCCACTGAGCTTGCATGCCCTAGGACGGATAAGGTTCGAAATCGTGGAATCTCTCAACTTTGACTACTATGATACTGCATATGCAGCAATCAAGAATTCAAGGGTAACTGAATGATTTATGTATGGAAATAATTGAATGATTCTATAAAGCAATTAAAAGGGAGGAAGTTGAACTGTATAACTTTAAGAAAGGAGGAAGGGAGAAAAAATAGACAGGAAAAGAGCGGAAGAGGACAGGCGAGAGTTCAGGGTGTTTTGAACACAATGTTACCTTCAATTTCTGTAATTCTGCTACCCAGAACTAATTGAAGAATAATGCAGTAAAATCACCCCAGTTCAGGTGTCTTGGTCCAGTTTGTAACTAGTTCACGTGTTCTTGTTTTGGTCCAGCGAGGGTTGATGCAATTGAAATGTGGTTCATACAACGGAAGGCAGAGAAGATGAGATGGGAAAAATGTGAAAAGATGCTAGAGGAGTTTCGGTATTTGATCCAGGAATTGCCATGAATGATAACCCTAAATAACCGTAGGGATGACATAGAAGATGAAGCAAGCACAGAGTGGTAACAGAACAGTCAGCAAGGAGACCCAATCTCACACTATTGATCTCATATTATTGGGTGAAGATGTATGTATCTGGTTTAACAGGGTCGAGAGGTATATCTACCTGAATTCCATGGCAGGAAGAGAACATGTGTAAGCTGTAATGTTGCCAATGGAGGGGCGTGTGATAAACATATTTCAAAAGTGGGGGTCCCGTGCCACCGAAATCAATTCCAATCTGCTATTATTCAATGTTTCCAGCCTGAAAACATTCTCGTATGTATAGATGAGAAGATGAGGAGAGTGAGTTACTGTAGCGTGAGTGTTACAAGGAACACAGATAAATGTGCTGAAAAGGGAGATATAGACTGAACTTAAAAGCCACCCCTAGGATGAACTCAAACTTTATGGACTTTGGCCAACTTTTAAGAAAATAACTGGGTCATTGAAAAAGGAGGCCAATTTTGAGCAACAGAACTGGTTTGTCAACCAGGCTCATCATCAACTAGGAGAACTCCAACCCATGTTGAAACACGAAACAAGGGCAGTATTTCCATACGGGCTACACTCCAAACCTGCTTACAGTAGAAAAAGTGGCATGGAGAATTTGCGAAGTGGCAGAGAAGTAGGGGGGTTCACAAGAGTAACCAATGACGAGATATAAGAGAAAATGAAGGGAAGGCTCTGCTTTAGACTTGACAAGAAGTTTAGCCCAAAGCATGTGGAACAATTTACATTGATGGTGGTGGAAATTGAGGAACCGGATGAAGCTCAATGTTGGCAAGAAAGAGGTTGAGGATAAATCCCTATACTTATTCCATCAGAGTATGATGGGGATGACATACAAGAGGACCTCAAAATTATGGGGATCAAGTGGTGGTTGTGCTTATAGATTGTGATTTGCACCCAATACACTTGAAAATTGGGTGGAGGTAGGACGAACATCAATAAGACCAGTACAGAGATTATCATTATTATTAGTACTTTTATTATTATTATTATTATTATTATTATTATTATTATTATTATGTAGATACATGGCAAGCTGATTGTGCATGATTTCTTTCTATTCAGATTAGGAGGAATAGACGAGGTTCTTGGCCTTAATTGGTTAGATTGGTTGGGGGAGACAACGGTGAAATTTAGAGTGCCAACACGAAGAATCAGCTGGCAGGTCTAAATGTCAATCTTAAGGGAGATCCTTCCATGTGCTGATTAGTGGCATCTCTAAAAGCTATGTATAAGCATAACATTCTACAAGATGAAGGTGACAATAATACAGGAAAGTGTATACTGTGCAGCCTAAACTACAAGAGGTCATAAAACTATTGTTTAAGCGAATCTCCGAGAACACCGAGGACTGCCACTAAAGAGAAGACATAGTTGTACCACTATATTGGAAGAGGGATCTTGAATTACTAATGTCTGGCCCTACAGGTACCCACATTATAAAAGAATGAAACAGAAAAAACTATGAATGAAATGTTGAATGCTAGTTAGACCAAGCATCAATCCCTACTCTAGTCCAGTAATGATGGATATTCTGTATTGATGATAGAGCCCAAACATTGGCCACTGTACCCAACAAAATCCCAATTCCAGCAATAAACAAATTATTGGATGGGTTTGTCTGAGACAATATCTTTTCCAAATTGGATTTTTGATAGAACTGGGTCAGAACTAATAAGAAAATGGAAAATTTATTGAAATCACTTCCCACTTTTGCAGTTCAGTAGAGATGGATCCATAGCAGGAATGGAGAAGATATATTACTAACACAGAAAACATAACCCAGGTAGAGACTAGAGAGAGAGAAAATTCAAGTATGAAGACATTAAGATTTTTATTTTGTAGGCACAATTGATAAATCATAATACTAACCATACGGAGGTTCTTCAGCTATAATGACATCTGTGTCAATATTGGCATGAATTATATGGCCATCAGTACTTCTACGAACAGTTCCTTTTATGCCCATCAAGCAGTGTTCCTTTATCATAACAAAACAAAAGAGTTTAAGTATATTAACTTAGTATAAAAATAACTATATATAATAAGCTCAAATGTTGATCTGAACCTGCGCATTTACTTGAGACTAATTTTAACAGACCTTTGAATGTTGAAATAAAGTATGTGAATCATGCCGCAATCCTGGAGTTGCATTACTTTTGTTTGTCTTTACCCAACATATATCTTCACACCTACGAAATCCCCACTGTAGAAACCCAGCGACAGCAACACCAATAAAGAGAAAAACAGAGAAAGATAGAGAGATTAAGAAATAGAAGACATAATATGAAAAGAACCAAAATCTGCTATATCCCATAAAGAATTTCTGTATTCAGATAGTGTACCTTCTTTAGACATTGACGACCTTGTTCAAGGCCTACACCGTCACCCACCCAAAGGAAAATGAAAGAAGGCGTATCTGCTATAGCCTTACAAAAGGAGCAGCATAAATGAGATGTCTAATTCAAAAGATAACTATGCCCTTATACAAGGAAACCAAAAAGAAGGCAGTCTCATATATTAGTATATAACACAAACTAATAGATACAACTAACTTTTAAAATAGCTCCAATGGGATAGATCAATATATGTTGAGAAGCTCAAAAATTAAATTTATTTGGTTAGCAAAAGCTTCAATACTGCACACACTCTTGCTACTTTAGCTTTTTAAAACTATCCTTTATTACAGCTAGAGTACTAAAAATAATTAGTAATTAGACCAACCAGTTTACATGATCATGAAGGTTTCACTTGCATTTGAAACCTAGGTAGGATGGAAATGCTTAGACTGAAACAAGTCTAACAAAATAATGAATCACACAAACAGAATAATAGCTTACCTCGATCTTGAGATTCATTATTTCTTCAAATGTCCAATACTCCATGTGATCAGCCACACCAGGGGCACGGTGCACATACTCCTCCCATGGGGGATCTACAAGAATGACATCGAACTTTGTACCAAAGAACTCAGGAGAAAGTTCAAACTCTTTCAAATCAGACTTATAATACATGGGAGCAGATGCAGATTTCGCCACAATCTCATCCTTTTTCTGTATAAGCTCTCTAAGCTTAGGGTAGTCCTCCACAACATTTGTGAGCTCAAGCTCCCTAATGAAATTCTGTGGCCTCATACCAGTGTCAACAAAGTTTTGAGAATAATCATTCTGTTCACCTCTGGAAGGAGCTTTACCAAGAGTTCCACTACTTTTAGGAGGAGCCCATCCCCCAGGAGTTTTATCAGGTGGGGCTCCTCGACCCATTGATCCTGGAGGATTAAAACCAGAAGTAGAGATGTTTGGGGGCATTCCCCTTCCAGGACCTGATTGGTTATAATACATTGCCGGATTTGGTGGGTTCCCCATATTAGCAGCGTTAAATCTTGGACCTGAAGGTCCTGGGGGAACAGGAGACACAGGTGGTACACCTATAATATTCATATCCACACCTCGAGCTCCAGGCCAAACAGCAGGAGTAAATGGTGAAAGGAAGACTCCAGGGGACATTGGTGGACCGGGAGCAGGTGATATACCATGTGAAAGAGGCTGCATAGGTCCAGGTGGAGGCATTGCAAGAGGTCCATATGGCGATCCCATCATTGGCAATGGCATTCCAACCTGCTGATTGTCTCTCCCAGTAGGCCTAATCCTTCCTCCTCTACCAACCCTGTTACCTTTCATTCCTTGTGGACCAGCTCTGTTAAAGGAACCAGACTCCGGATTTCCATATTGAGGCTGTGAGCCACCACTGCCAGAACTTTGGCCACCAGTACTGCGGGCAGATACACCACCTTTCTGACCTCTTCCTCTTCCCCCATAAAAATCATAGTCATCATCTGCATATCTCTCCTTCTGATCATCACCAGATAAATCGTTCTTCCTTCCTCTTTCTTCTTGATGATATGCCCATTCTTCATCATTAACAACAGATTTCGCATTGTGCTGCTGATGTGCTTCGTTTCTCTTAGTATGGTTGGACATAGATTCTGATTTCCCATAGTCATAAAACTTGGTCTGGATCTCTATCACATCATAATTGTCATTCGAAATCCCAAACTTTGTGGATGTTTTAACAGCTTCCCCCCTACTCACATCCTTTCTACCACCAAACCGTCCATGAGGCCTTTCATTGTCCATCCTCTCATAACCATGTCTAGGTAACTCCCAATCTCTGTTGTCATCAAAAGCACCCTCCTCGTTTTTCTCTTTGTCGGCATTACTTGGTTGCCTCCTCTTCCAACTTTCTTTTGAACTTTCCCGATCCTTCCTCCTGTCATTCCATGCATCATCTTTCGCTTTGGATCTATCATCCTTAAAGCCATCGGCCTCATGTTCCTTCCTTTTAAAGCTACCACTTCTTTCATAATCAACCTCAGAGTTTTCCAAATCTTGATGGCGTTTTCCACTCCTCTCAGGTGTCCTCGACCTGTTTGAGTTCCCACTTTCCCTAGCACTCTTATCCCTAACCCGGACATGCCCATCCTCCTCTACATTCACCGACCTATCCCAGGTTTCAGCCCCATCATAACCAGCAGGGGCCCTATGATGCCTGGGCTTCTCAACCCTCTCCTCACGCCCAGCGTCCACCGAATCCGACTTCCCCTTACTCTTCCCTCTCTCGGAATCACCCCTCCTATCCTCCTTACTACTAGACTTCACAACCCTATCAGCACCAGAGGCTTTACCCTCCCCATGCTCACTCCTAGCAGATCCACTCCTCTCCCTATCCCTAGAACTATCGCGCTTCCCACTCCTGAATTCCCCCTTCTCATCCTGCGACCTCCTCACACTACCAGCATCAACCTCGTCCCATTTCCTCCTCGAACTCCGGGCCTCATGCCCACCCTTTTCCCGGCCACCACCGTCACCCTTCCCATCCTCCTTACTCACCACACTCTCGTGAAAATCGCCGTCCCCGGCACGCTTCCTCGCGGCCTTCTCGTCCAATTCCCCATCCTCATACCAACTGCTCAACTTCTCCAACGTGCTCTCCTCCTGCCTCTTCTTGGCCCCTTGCTTGGAGCGCGAATCGTAATCGTCGCTATCAGTCCTGCTAGAGCGCTTCCTCCTGGCGCCGCCATCGGAAGCCTCACCCTCGTCCCCATTGCTACCGAACTTTCTAGACCTATCCTTCCTCTTCTCGCTGAACTCCCAATCCTCATCGTCCCTCTCGCGCTTGGAGTAACCGCGACCACTGTCGCTCGAATCCATCCCCAACTACCAAAATCTAAACTCAATGTGATTCTCTACTACTTTCGCGCGGGCGCACATGAATTCGCCCAAACTACTCACTCTGCTGGGGTTTTTCTTAATTTATGTGATTTTTATGAGAAAATAAATCAAATATTGGAGGGGGCTTCGCTAACAAAATTGAGATGAGGTAAAAGAGGGGCTTACCGGTGAATGGCAACGGAGTGTGTTCTTGCTGACAGTGGGTGGCGAGAGAGTAAAGAGGGAAAGAAGAAGAACACAAAGGGGGTTCTTACTTCTTTACCACGATACGGCGTCGGAACCTGCTTGGGGAACCCCAAAATTGAAAACCTAATTTGGGCTGGGCCTAACGATTCTAATGTTTTGCTTTAAAAATTGAACATGGATAAAACAATATAAGCAATACAAATAGAAATATAAAATAATAATAATTAATCTGATTTTCTATTAAAAAATTAACTTATCTAACTGGTTTGTTATAAGATTTTTTTAATCGTTGATAAAAAAAATTCAATGCAATTATCTAAAATCATTGACAAAAATCACAAAAATATCTAATTGTAGTATTTAAAATCGATTATGAAAAATACAAATTCAATATTAATTAAAATATAAAAGACAACAAAAGCAACCAAATAGGACTGATCTCTTGACAGATTGAACAAACAAGAATATTACTTAAGCTTTGAACTAGATAAATAATAAATAATAATAATAATTATGTTTTTTTATTCAACTTTAGAAAATGCATAAATTAGTCCAACAAATTGTTTGTTAACTTAATTATGTTTTTAATCCTATTGATAATTTTTCTGATAAAAAAAATTAATGAATTCCTTTCATTTTAAAAATTTAATGTGACTACTATATATCCAATTAGGAAAAAATAATTGACAAAAATTATTGATATGTAATTCCATTTATAATCAGATAGTCACAATTTATAAAATTAATCGTTAATTTTAATATGTGAAATTATCGCATTTTTGCATTTTTAAAAATTAAGAGAATTTATTGAACTTGAAAGATTTATGTTTTTGCGTTTCTTTTAAGATTGAGAGAGTTAATTAAGTATTTTATTATTAGTGAGACAATATTGAATAAGTAAATAAAAAATAAGAGCTTAGTTGTTAGCTGTGGAAAAGAAACTCCGAGTGATCTTGAAGCAACAAGGTGCTATGTTAGAAATAAAGACTTCAACAAAAATTTGCAGTTATTTGCTTTTGTAAATCAAACACTACCAAACCATTCTTAATTTTTTTTACCAAAAATGCATCTTAATTTAATGACACGTTGTTTGTAGTAGACTAAACTTATTTTGACTCCTTTCGTAACCTAATCTATATAAAAGTTTAGGCTTTTTCAATTTATTAATCAAGTGAGTCACCCTAGTTAGTTTAGAAGTTGAGTAGAATATGGTTAATGAGTTAAAGTGATAGGAGATGACGAATAAAAATTGTGTGTAATATCTCATCATCTTAAAAAATATTTGCACAAATTTGATAGTGAAGATGATGCAAAGTAAAATTAATTTTAATTACTTTATATTATCGAATTTTTCTTTCTTTTATAATATTAATTATTGTATATTTTCTATTTTTAATTTATTGTCAATTAAAACTTAGTGTAATGTATTTGTTTTAATTTTAATTTATTAAATGTCAAAATCTCAATTTATTTTCAATTGAAAAGATGTAACTTTAAAGTAATAAATACGTGAAGTAAGATGTAATACTAATTGAAGTTTTTTTAGAACTCGTCATCGCAAATGAAAATTTGATATAGTTCTTAAAACTGATATATCAAGAAGAAACTCATTTGTAAATGTTTTTACGTAATCCTCCTTACCTATGTTATAATAATATTCTTTCTCAACCCTTTCAACGGATGATAATAATTACAATAATAATTTTCCTTTCTCTGTATTATTATAACAATAAATTATAACAAAAATAAACAATAAAATAATATCATGGGATTTGGTTTTTCAACTCTTTTCAATAATAGATTAATAAAACAATATTAATAATAATAAATGCAACCTTGAAAAGAACAAAAAAGAAAAAAACAAATAGTCATCCTCAGAAGTTCTTTCACTTTTTCCTAACTTCTTCTCTCCATTTTTTTACCTCACAGTAATTGAGAAAATCAGGAAGTAATTATATCGGATCATGTTTTTTTTTAAAAAAAAGTAAATTTATATTTATTATAAAGATTTATTGTTTTTTTTCTGTATGATTTGATAATCAATATTGATAAAATCATTTTAGAAAGGTAATTCTCTTAACTTATTTTACCATATACTGAAAATTGCTTATATTTGGATAACTTATTATAGGTTTCTGAATCTTGGAATAATATTATTTTTTAGTTTGGAAATTGCTTTGAAAATAAGTTTTATAGGTAAAGAAAGCTAGCTTCAATCTTTGAATACATAGGATAGAGGATCATCTAGATGTAAAGGTGACTTGGTCACAATTCTCAAATTTATTGTAGAGATGATATTTGATAAAAATAGTTTGATTGTATTATTTGAAAATGTAGAAATATTAGATTTGGATAATTTGATATTTAAATGTTGTTCTTAATGTGGAAAATGTTTTTCAAATAAATACAAAGAAGATATTAATTTGTATATTCAATTGATTTGTGAAGTGTTTGGATAGTTTGTACTGTATTATGATAAAATTTGTATGAAACTGATGTTATATATTTGAGATAATATATAAATTTTTGTTTGATTGTGAAATAAATATAAAAAGTTTATGTTTATGTTGTAACAGAGATTCTCTAGTTTTGATAATGATATAAATTACATAAATTAATATAGCTGGTGAGGAGGTGATAAGTCTATACATACCTAACCCATTATATATTAAATGTTGAAACTTCATTGTCTTTTTACTTTAGGTTTGCATGTAAATTTAAATCTTGAATATTTAATCGTATGTCAGTATAGGTTCCAATTGAATTTTTTTTATAAATCCATGTGTGATTTATATTGACTCTGATAGATTGATAATGGAATGTTTGTGATTATGTATTAAAAAATGTTTTTAATTAATTATATATATATAATAAAAAATTTATTTCATTAGTTTATCATTGTTTTCTTGTTGTAAACTGCAATAAATAATAAATATGTTATTTTCACAAGCAGATATATCGGTAACATATGGAATACCATAAATGATTTGTTTAGTTTTATCTTATAATTGTTTTGTATTTATATAAGTATTTAGGTATGTATAAGTAATAACTTTAAAAATATTGTATACCTTGTATCATTTTTTTGTTGAGTTTATTACATGTTAAATAATGTATAATTAAGGTATTCCAATAAATATTTGAGTAAAAGAATGGTAATAAAAAATATTTTTTGTTTGGATTTCTTTTCATTTTTCTTTAATCAAATAGTTCTTATTTTCACTTTATTTCTCATTTATTTATTTTTTATTTATTTATCTCTTTACCAAACGAAGGCTTAACGAGAGTTGAAAGATATTTATCTTAGAGAAACGAGTTTCACTACAAGAAAGAAAAATTGTTTATAGTTCTGTCGTTTTTGTTTGATCACGTTGAAAAGAAAATACTAGAAAAGGTTATTCGTATTAGTTTTCTTTTTTAGTTGTTTTGATTATTGGTGTTATATTTTGTTTAATCTTTAATTTTTTTGTTGGTGATAATTTCTCTCCTACCATTTATTTTCGTTGTCTAAAGGTAAGTTTAGTTCGGCATTAGCTCATCTCCAGCTCACGATCCTCCAATAAGCGACAATATCGAATAACAAAAAATATACAAATGCAAGAATACAATAAAATTTTGATGTTTTTAATTTTTCACTGAAATGTTTAATAACTAAATTCGAAAACAACTAAATATTTTTGTCTTCATTCTCATCAGAGATCACATCTAGACTCTGCTCCGTCCCAAACTGAGAGAGAGCAACAATACATTGCAAAAATGGACCGAAGGGATTTGTCAGACCATTGCCATAATTTTACTACGAACACACAAAAAAACATAGTTTACTAAGAACAGATAAAAGAAACGAAAGAGTTTGATCCGAGTGGAGAAGGAAGATTTATAAGACTACGCAGAAGCAGTAATTTTATCAGCCTCAATTTGTTGTCCACCCCATATCCGCATGCGAGCACTTGTTTGTTCCACCTACAATTGAGAAGGGTTAAAGGAATGAAAGAATCTACAATCTCTGAACTCATTCAAGCATATTAAGAAACATTGGAAAGAATAAGGACAAGAAAAGAAAAGGCAACTATTTAGCTCTGTATTTCAAAATTCATCCATATATGAAAAGTAATGCAGGGAACACCTTCCGCCAAGTGGCAATTTGCTTTTGGTTTTCTAGCAATAAAATTAGTGTCAGCTGAACTAAAAACTTAAATATTTGCCCCTCCAATATTGCAAAAAGTTATCGTGGAAGCAAAGTATCACTTTTCTTCAGAACTAGAAGTAAAATGCCAACGTAAGTTTCAGAGAGAATGAAATGCATTGCCTACCTCTTTCTTCCAATTGGTTTTGTAAAGTATCAACATGAGCAGGACAGTCTGGAGAAGCATTCCACATATCATACCACCCCAAAGTCCCTGAATTGGGAAAAAATATCAGAACCGTTAGTGAGAGTTCCTTTTCTCTCATTCCTTTCTTCTAGCAATTCATTTTTATCTATAAAACAGTTAAATTAGTCTTGGATAAAGGCAATTATCAAAAACAAAATTGAAGCTGGCATCAGCACAGACGTATTCATTTTTCACTCAACAGCAATCGACAATATAACAACAAGCAATATTGCTATTTTCTTCTCTAATTTTTGCAAATCTAAATGAAGAAAAGTCAACAGTTTGCACTAAAGTTATGAATCTTATAAAAGGAGATTCTGATGGAAATGCAATTAGAGTTGTGGAATATTACCTGAACTCCCAAATTTGCTTTATAACCAAGAATGTACCCCAGTGGAAGCCCAAATAAGTAGTAACAGCCTACGTTGATATAGGCCACCAGGGCCTGCCACCCACCTCCAACAGCAACACCTGTAAGAATGATTTCAAAATTGTAAATAGGATAAAGGAACTACCTGTTTCCCTTCATGAAGTAAACAAGGAAAATGGTAGTC
>Ga0099824_1003553_pt1 | contig 22750 bp, 8 predicted proteins | sample SiratrowhiteBW_FD_76837 | JGI IMG/M metagenome (GOLD analysis project Ga0099824, IMG submission 76837) | Root nodule microbial communities of legume samples collected from California, USA - Siratro white BW | ecosystem: Host-associated > Plants > Roots > Nodule | place: USA: California... | reverse complement strand
TATTTAACTTACTTTTTTTTTATTTTTTATTTTTTTTTTTCTTTTTCTGTATTTTTTTTTTTATTTTTAACTCCCTTTTTTACTTTAGCAGTTTTTTTTTTTTTTTTACTCTTTTTTTTTTTTTTTTTTTTGTTACAATTATATATAAGTTCAAAATTAATCTTTTGAAAAATTTTCTTAAGACAATTTTTACAACAGTCAAAATATTATTTTATTTTTTTACAAGTATTTATAAAGAATTATTCAAACAAATATTTAATTCGATATCATGTTTAATAAGTACAATAACAATATTACGATAAAAGTTGGTTGTTTATATATTTAAATGAAAATTTTAAAATATACTTTAGTCTTTTAAATTTATAATAAGTTTTCCTTTTTAAAAAAATCATATAATCAAAAGTTATTTTCGTCCCTCCTGTTCAAATGCTGTCAAAATGAATATTTATAAGAAAAACATATACAATGATATTTTATATATTTACATATAATTTTGGTACTTTGTTCGATTAATTATTTGGTCTTTTTGTTCAAAAATAGAGATATTTGCTTTTCCTATTTTATAGAGTTCGCAATTTTGATCCAATCCTTATTTTTTTTATATATATTTGTTTATCACATTTTAATTAATGTATTAATTTTTTATGGTAATGAATTTATCAGGTTTATGTTTAACTGAACAAAATAAATAATAATACAGAGTAGATTTTGTAGTTTAAACCTATTTGATAATAAGAACGCAAAATCTATAATGAGAATGGATAGAGAGTAAAACTATGTCTTTTTTGTCGGATTAGAATGATTAAAAAAAATTAACTTATAACTCAGGAGACAATTAAACAACTTAATTTTAAATCTAAGAATCTTGAAAATTATAACTTTTCTATTTCAAATCTAAGAAGATAAACTTCAAAAATATATAGATTTTTTCAATTATGATATTGTTAGGAATGTTTTATCATCAAAAGACTTTGAGATCTTGAAACATATAACGTATTCCTCTTCCAACCAAATTTATTAATACATTTAAATTAAATCATATAATATGTTAATAACATTAATATTTGTCCGCAAGTTAAATTTTCTTACATATATTCTTTATGGTTTTTATTAAATATAATATACAATTATCTTTAAAATATTATTTAATAGTTACATTTGTATTAAATGTATGGCTTTTATAAGAGTTTGTATTTTAAAAAATATATCATTAAATAAAAAATATATTACAATATTTGATACTTTTAGGTAATAATAATAATAATAATAATAATAATAATAATAATAATAATAATAATAATAGTAATAATGATATTTTTATTGTTGTTTAAAAGAACTACCTCACCAGTTATATTTTGAACTAGAGAAATCCGAAACCACGTTAAATACGATTTGATGGTTTTACTATATTATTATATGAATTTAATAGACATGCATCTTCAATATATATTTTTTATTATATGCAATCCGTGATTTGATGAAAATGTAACATATATTTTCATTATTATTATTTGTATTAATTTTTTAAATTATTCATTAATATCACGTGAAAATAAGGTAAATATCTATTGATGTTGGCATAGAAATATTTTATATACTAGCAACTTATAAAATTTCAACACATATATATAAACAATATTAGATTTATTTTTTTAGCGATAAACAAACTATGGTTCAAAAGTGTTTGGTTAAATATTGATATTTTTTATGAGTCTATCGTAGAAAATGTCTATATGTCAAAGTACAAGACAAAACGATATCAAATGAATTGAAGCAAAAGCTACAAAATTAGAATCTACAAGATTTGTTTACTTTAATACACATGAAAATTTGTTAGGAGAAAATAATTGTGATGTGGGTATTATTATGGATAATGATTAAACTTTGATACATGTGGAAAGTTGAAAAAATAATGATGTAAATGCAATTGTCAACATGCTGGATTTTTAAAAATTGAGAATAGAATTTTAGCTTTATAAAATTATGATTTCAAAAGAGACCATCAATATAGTTGAAACATCAATTCATCAAAATTTTCTAGTTCTAAGACAAAAAAAAAAGTAGAAGCAAATTATAATCGATGTTTAGTTGGATTGGACGGAAAGAAGAGTGATAGAATGTAAGTTAAATTAAAATTAGTTGAAGTTGAAAAAAAGTCATTTATGAAATACATCCGAACTAAAGTAACTCAACTTAATTAACTCTAACAAAAGGCCATGGAAGAAAATTACTTAATCTAGGGTTCGAAGTATATTGGTATTTTTGGAGGAGCTGAGACAAGGTTCTTGAACCGTTTGTTTTGAACAAGGTGAGTTCCGCAACTAGCGACTTTACACCTTTATCTTGAATTTAACACACTCAAATATATTGAATTTAAATTAATTTTGTTTCAAATTATTTAGTTTTTTTTTTAACTCAAACAATTTTAAATTTATTAAATTTTATTTTTTTATTCAAATAAAGTAGTTTAATTGCTAAAGTTATAAAATAATTACTTAAATATTAATATTAATTTAGTCAATATTGGTTGTTTTTTTTTTTTCAAATTTTATCAAAATTTTGTAGTTAATATTGATAAAAGTTTGTCTTCATTAATTTGTTCACAATTATTTAAGTTGATTTTTATTTTGGAATTATTTTTTGCTTACTTTTTAATTGATGTCACCTAAAAAATTTATCTTAGAAATATCCTAAGTTTTCTAACTCAATTGCTGACAAATTATAAATAAAAAATAATATTAATGTCAATAATAATAAAATATTGTAGATATTAACAAAAATTAACCCTAACAAACTTCAAATAAAAGAAAACTTAATTCACATCCACTAAAAAATAACGTGAAATAATAAAACTAATATAAAAATAATAATTATTAACAATAAATAATATTAACTATTTAAATAGAAAAAATGCAATCAATACACACACAAAAAAAACCTTTGTCAACATTAAACAAAATAGTACTAATCTAGTGATATATCAGTTTTAGTTAATCTAAAAATATTTCAATCAAATTCAAGAGTTGAGAGATAATATTTTAATTTTAAACAAAACTATTTATTTTCATAAAATTTTAATTTATTTGAAAATTTCTACACAAAATATTTCAAAATGTTTATGAAAATAAATTACCTTATTAAATTTTTCTATCTACAACTACTGTTATAGAGGAACTCTTTGCAAATAGAGAAGAGGTTGGGCTGGGTATGGCAGAAAAAGAAAGGTTGAAGAAGGACAAGGCAGCTGAAAACGACCGCCATTTCCAGGTTTTTAAAAAGCTTCTTTCTCCTCTTTAAATCGGCTTTTCCTTTTAGATTTATTTTTCAGTCTTCTTCTTTTTTTCCGATTAACTTTGTTTCGGAAATGAAACTGAACGTTGTTAAGAAGGAGAAGCGAATGGGACGGAAAGGAAACTGAAAACGTAAGCCAGAAGAGATAGATACTTGGAGAAAACGGAGATGCAGGTATGTTCGTTTTCCATTTTATTTTTCTCTTTCAAAAGCATTTTCTCATGTGTTGATTTTGTAAAGATAGCGTGTTATTTTATTTGAATTGTTTGTGTAAGGCGATGCGATTCATATTAAGAGGTAGATTAATTTTCATAATTATTTGTCTAACACGATTCTACAATAAGATAAAATATTATTAATATTGTTGCAATGAGCGAAGAAACATGTTTTATGATAAAATATTCATATTGAGCGGTGCCATTTTAGAATCCCAGTAGGAAAGTGCGAATTTCCATTGGACCAAGCTCAACTACAAGAGTGATTTGGCTGACAGGGCCACCCCTAACTGCTTGTGATTCTTGTCCCTTGTCCCCTTCAACCTTCCATGTTTTCTTCTTCATTTTTGACCTCTCTTGGTTAGCTGATAAACTTACCTCAGTCAACTGCTTTATCTGCATTATTAAGCACCAAGCAGCAATTATTCCACACAAACAGTAGCTTCAAAAAAATATCTAAACAATGATTTTCTAAAGAAGTCTGAGCTTCACATATAAAAACATAATCAAAATGGAAAAATATATATATTTAGTGTGCTTTGAGGCTAGAGAGAGCCTTATGTACCGGTTTTGTGATAAACATTTTCTTCAATTCAACTTTGGTTAACGTTGAAAGCTGAGCATCTTCACCAGACTAATCACATTCAAAACAAGAAACTGATGAGTAGATTTCATATATGATGAATAATAATGATATATAGATATTTGCACAATATATACCTGCTAATTGATATTATCCATTTATTTTTATTATTATTTTTACTCCATCACATTGCTTATCATATTTATATTCTCTCTTATGACATTGGTGTTCATGCATTATTTTCGTCAGGGAGTGTATGTACAAAACAAAATGTGAAGAGGATAATTATATTTGTTATTGATTAAATTATTATAATACCTCATATAGATGTGCCAAACGGAGAAGCACCATTCTATTATCCAACTCCTGCAAAACTACCTAAGTTAGAGAGAAAGAATGACAGAGTAGAGTCAAGTGTGCTCGAGCAAGTAGTTCTGCTAGTGTACCTCGAGAGTTATCAGAGCTACATTAGGAGGTAAGCTGTAATTAGGGTCAATGAGAGTTCCTTTGGTCACATGAGAGGCCTTCCAATTTCCATTTTTCTGATCAATAAATATCTTTAGAATATGTAATGTGGATAATTAATTCATGAAGCAGCTACCATTAAGTCATACCTCTTGTGAAAACGCCAATAATAATGGTGAATAAATTTCCTGACCAGTTGTACGGCGCCACCGGGAACCAGCACTAAGGTTGTGGATGGCCACATGATAATTTCCTCTTACCTAATGCAAAGAACAAGATACAAGGGGATATAATTTCATAGACACTACGTGTGGAGAGCATTGTAAGTTTGATTATGGCTTCCCTAGCATTAGATATCATTTTCCCTACAACTAGGAGATATAGTTTTTTATCCAACAAGCACCCAAAAACACAAGTTCTTGTACTGGAATTTAAAGCACAAGCCCCTTTTGGACTATACAAGATGTCAGATTCTAAAATTTTAAAAAATTATTTATATTTATTTTCACTCAAATTTTCTGTAGTTTTGATCAGCATGCATACATGTACATACAGAAAACGGGAGCATAAAACTAAATTTTCATTCAATTAATTATTTAATATGTGCTTGAACACAAACTAATTTGAAACATTAGTGCCATACTGTTAGTCCTTGACATTTATCATTTTGGCAAACTTGTTCATCAAGAGGTTCGCCTACTCCTCTGCCATCATCAGACTGCGTTCGCCTGGAGTAGTAAAAATCAGCAATTACTACTTTGTATACAATGTAAAAATGTCACGTAGTTTTGTGTTGTACCTATGAAGCAAAAGTTCCACCTGACCATCTTTTATACTGCCTCCTCCAGTGGCCCGATCAACTAAGATTGATAATTCAGATTTATTGTCCTTAATATAGATTCCAAGATTGAGCTGAATGGGAGAATAATAAGTTAGAAAAGTAGAACTTAATTGTTCTTTCTTTGCTTCAAAAAACTGAAACTCCCGAAGAAATTGAGCAAAGAAGTTTACTGGATAGTAGTTTCCTGCTACTGGCTCATTAACTTTAAGGGGCCAATCTTCCCTATAATCTCGTACCTGAATAATTTTTATTAGAGTCAATTTTGCATTTTTTTTTTTCACCTCTGGAATACTGCAATATTTAAGAAAATTTGAGAGACTCACCCGTTTCAAAAAATCTCTGCCGTTAGAATCAGTATAAAACTCTTTGTTTGTCAGCATATTTGTTGTCAATTGTGTGATTACCTCTTTCCCAGAACCAAACCCCTTAGGGATTGGACCAATCTTCAAAATATGTCAGAACATCTTTATGTTATATTTCTTTTTACAACTTCACAACCAAAATTAGACCAATTAACAGCCTCGGTATTTATTCAAAATAAGCTATCTTTCAGAAAGCTAGATGATGCGACTTACAGTGTATTCAATCTCAGCATGCTCTTTTTCTTTGTAAACCCTGGTAATCTAAACGAAACAAAAATAGACCAGTAAGTTACTCATGCATTAAGCAAAACGATGTTGGTAATTAAAGAGAGTACCCATTATAAAGGGATGAGTTTTAGCTTTAAAATTTCCTACACTACAATGTTATTTATGTGCTTTGTTTTGAATTTCAAACTCCTTGTTATTCTAATCTATGTAATGCAAAGTGAAGACTACAAATCAAAATGATCATCGTGCGAGATCCTAGACAACATTATATGCCTTAATGCAACTCTTGCAAAAATCCAATTTCTTTTCAATACTTGTATACAGCATTATCACTTACCGAACTCAAGAAATCGGTTTTAAGTTCACCTCCACTAAACTCAGGAATAAAAAACACGCATGATATTGTGTCACGAAATCCATACATATATAGCAACTAAGAATCTATCAGTTTCACTAACCTGGTAAATCCAAGAACTAAAATTCTGATGAACCTCATCTACTAATGGTCCGCGGTTTATCTTGATGGGCACCTGTATTGCATCAAATAAATCAAAATGCATCGGAAGTACGTCCCTTCTTTCAGATTATTGTTGTGTCGGACAGTTTCCGACACTAACATCTTCACGACACACTAATTGGACACTCTTTAAAATATTATTTTTTTGTCAATTCAGACAGCCTATACTTTAATGAGTCAAATACTTGAGTTTACATCTCACGTCAACATCCGGATAAAAACTACACCATTTCAAGATAATATTTTTCTACCACTTAAAAAAGTTAGCTTAAAGTATAATGATCGTGGAAAAACAATGTCTCACATTGGGAGGCTCGTTATCACAGAAAAACTTGTAAACACAGCAAGTTGGTTTCAAAATTTCAGTATAACTTCACTAAAAATCATTATTTTGGTAATTCTTTTCTAATGAAACCAAGTGTTTATACTGACAAAAAAATGTCTGTAATATTTTTTGGAAAACTCTTCATCATAAAAAAAATGGGAATAGACATAAAGAAGGTAAAAAACCAGGAAATGTTTATGAATGAACCAAGATGTAAGTGAATTTAATACTCAACTCAAAAGTTAAAACATTAAGACCCAATGCATATAATTTTATAGGGAAATTTAGAAACTACCATAACTAAAACATTTAAATATTCTGAGTTAACCAGCTAGAGGGAGAAACTTACTGATTTTGAAACAATATTTGGAGGGGAAGCGGGCCGAAAAATATATGCGCCAGAAAGCTGGAGGAGTAACAAAGCAGATATTGTAGCATACTCTGTACTAGAATAAGTGTTGTTTTTAAAATACAAAATCATATACCAGACCGACACTTACCGCAGAACTATACGAGAGATAGGTTTGCTGAATTGGTACATCTACCTGAAAAAGTATTTGAAAATACATGAAAATTCCTTGGTAAAAATCTGCATCCTTTAAAATATATCTGGAAATAGAGTTAATTACTGAATGTATGAAGAGACACGCATTCAGATAATTAACACTATTTGAAAAATTAATCTTCTTGGCGAATGAGGTTTCAAAATTACTTACCCCAGTTCTGGAATTATGCATGCGTATGAGTAGTCCAGACACTGAAGAAAAGGAAAGCTTCAAATTTCCAGGTCCTACTTCAATGGTATCGTTTCTCTGACTGGTGGTGAGGTGTGAAAGAAATCCATTTCTGCTTTCAACTAATCACATTGAAACAAAGTAAAGCATATGAAATATGAAAGTGCTGAAAATTAATAAATGAGAGATGGTAACTGGTACCGTGATATAAAACCTCTAGCGTGTTTCTATGACCATTTGCAAACTTGGTTTTACATAATCTTGATATGAAAATTGAATTCAATTAAAATTAAAGTAATTTTTTTAGAAAACATTGGAGAAAAGATGAAAAGAAAATAGAAAATTACGACTATGGTAATCAAATGTGTATTCAGTTAGCCTTCTAAGCATGATATTAGACTTTGAAGTTAGAAAACGAGGGGAAAAGGGTAAAACTTAACAATACCTTTTGTTGCTGTTTTAGAAATGAAATACGTACTCCATCCAAGTGGAGGTACCGAAGCCTGAAACAGAAGCCAGTACTTGGGGGCTTGTTTTGGTGATACCCCAAGATAGGCTTTGACGTAGATTTTTCTCAAATTTGCTGTAACATTATCCACTTCTATGTATTGTGTTTGAACATTATTTCCCAATGAATCTTTGACAACAAGATTAGCGTCATTAACCTAAAGCAAACGATATAAGTTGGATGAAGTACAGAAAAAATTAAAAGAAACGACTAAGAGAAGCATTGCATTTGAGCAAAGTGGAAAATGCAGAAAGTGAGCATTACAGTATAATGCCACTTAAATATGGTAAACTTAGAAGAAAGTCCAATAAGTTATGACGTGAAATTGCACTTGACTTGTTTTATGATGCCACAAGCAAGCAAATAGATAGATACTCACTGGAATTCTGGCAATGTCTGTACGATTCCATCCAAGTGTATTATACACCACTAATACCTGGCAGTAATCATTGGCACGTGATAAGTAAAAAAATGACCAAAAGTTCTAAACAAAATATGGTAACATACCAAACTATTCGCTTGTGGAATAGTATCTTCTGTTGGTGGACAGTAACTGATGTTGAGTAATTGACACTGTCAAATCAAACAATATATGGAAAAAACATGTAAGAAAAAACTATATAAGGATTAAGAGTACAAAGATTAAAATTCATAATCAACAAGGACAAGGCTTTTACAGAAGATGCAAAATGGAAAGAACAGTCCTAAAATTAAATAGCTCCACCAAAACCTACTTCAAACGGTATTTGAATCCAATTTTTAAAGCTTTCTATTAGGAATAGAGACATGATGGAATGTTCAGTTTATAATATTACCTGGGAAAATGCCGATGTAGGTGCTGTGCATTGACCCCCTAATTTCTTGCTAGTAAGACAATACAAAGAGGAACTAACAACACCCTCAGCCTACAAGAAATCATTGATCTCATAACATTTTACTGACATAAAAATACCAAAATAGGACTCCAAATACATTATAGAGAGTTAAATTTTGAAAGAGTTGAATCTCCTGACCCTTGAGGCTCCAATGGCAAGTCGTTTTGCATAGTCATCAGTTGTATGTTGCTTGGCAGTGCCAGAGACAGCATCATGATGCTGTGCAATGCCCAGAGCATCTCCAAGGTCTAAAGTTTGGCTTGGAGTGGGTTTCTTTCCAGCAAAAAATTCAAGTTGGCGTGCTGCCTGTATATAAATATTAGCATTTACCAAGGTTTAAGGTTTGCTTAGAATTGTTGAAGAGAATCAAGCATGATAGTTATTTAATCCACTCTATTTCATTTGATTGGAAAATCTAACAAACAAAATGTGAAGCCAATGTTAATTATACCAAATAGTATCCACTAAGGATCCTGACATATCGCTTAAAGGCTGGGCGACTGGTGTAATAGCCTGTCCAATAAGCGTTAGCTTGATCTGCATACCTATGAGAAAAATCATCATCAATCATCAACAATCAATCTTTTGTTTGTACACAAACATATATCAGAGTATAAGCTACTTGATTAACAAAACAAGTCCATCCATACGGGAAGTAATCATCAATTTTCAGTGGCCATTGTTGATTTGCAGCATTTTTTGCATCGGTGTAAATGGATGGGGTAGAATATAAAGCATTCACTCTGCCATCCTGACAACATCAAAACGTGTATTTATGGTCAAGTCATGATACAAAACAATGTACAGAAGTGGATTGTTTTGTATCCTTCACAAACACAAACCTTGTTAACATGGTGAATTAGTTTATCCATTTGCTTGAACCAAGTCTCTGCATATTGGTACTGGAAATCATCGCCCATTGTCCACATGATATGGTTCGTCCTTGTCACATTTGCCTATTATTGATGCAATCAAATCAGAACCATGCAATCTTTTTCTTTTATTTTATTTCTAAAAAACTACTGTGTAATAGCAAAAGATACTGTAGTGAAGGAGCCTACTTGTGCAATAGCAGCAGCAACGAAGTCCTGGACTCGCTGTTCCACATTGTAATCAAATAGAAGGGGATCATCCTGAAGTCATCAATTGTAACATAAAGTAAGCAATGTGCTTAATATGCAGCACAAAATTTGCAATTTTCAGGTTTTAGTAGTAAAATCTAAGTACCTGTACGGGAACAAAGTCATCATTGACTTCAAAATGAAAGCCTTTCGGTGGACCGTAATGAACAAAAAAGGTGTTGGAAAAAATCTGTAGAAGATGCAAAAGATAAATAAAAAAATTAAAGTGATTTTGTTAGCAAAAGAATATGACATGACACAACCGAACCTGGGCTGAAGAGCCAAATATCTTGGAGCCACGCCACACAACTTCAAGAGTTTTATCAACTTTGCGTTTATCTCTGTCCTGATAATCGATCCTAGCGAAGTGCACAGAGTCAAAACCAAGCTGCAGGGATAGAAAGCATATCATATCAGTCATTTGGTGTTATTTGTTAACCACAATTATTATGATATCAATTCTCAAAAAGGAAAATGTGAATTGACAGTACATGACATGGCATTGATCAGTATAATTATTTTGGCGAAAATGAAGTGACAGAAAGTGAAGAGGGGAACCTCAGCACCAAGCAAGTAAGCTTGAACAGCAGAGTGTCCAAAGGGATCAATCTGCCACCCTGCACGAGGGGTCTTGTTGAATTGGTCTTTGATGAAGCGGTGGCCGAGAGTGGTTTGATCAATCATATCTACGTAGTGAGTAGTTGCTTCATCATGCATGGACCAACCACCATTTCTATACCACAGTAACACATCACACTCACACCTCAACTTAATATATGTAATTGAATGGCTCAGATTTATATTCTCCTCAGTTTCTCACAATTACGTGTTCTTAGTTGATACAACCTTTTTACACAAACAGATAGATAAACAAATAGAGGTAACACATCATATCTTTCACACATAATTCATAAACAACTTACACAAATTCTAGCTGGCCAGCATCCACAAGCTTTTTCACCTGCGCTTGTATTTGTGGAGTTTGTTCCTCCCACCACCTACTGAAATACGCCTGCCATTCACATGGAATTTAGATTATTCTTTCAATTCAATAAGAAAAGAGTTCCTTGTAATCATGTCAGTAGAAGGTAACAAAATCTCCAAAAACTGAACTGAAACATCATAGTAGACATCAACTCCAATATTTTACCATTTCAGCGAATACAAACTTTCTGTTCTGGTCACGCTGCAGGGACATAACCACCGAATCCAGCACATTCTCCACACATGCCCCCTGAAAACAATTAACCATAAAAAAGGCACACAATTTCAACAAAAAATGAATGGACATAATTAATTATATGACTAACCTGAATGCTATTGTTGGACCCAACATAGTATTGATCAATGGTCTTGAGCCAGCCAACATCGTCATGGGAATGAGCAACGAGATGAACATTCAATTTGCCTGGCACAATGCTTGCTCCAGTATTGTATTTGACGCAAACTACGGAGCCGCATAAATAAAGCAGGAGAAGAAAAACACAGAAGCACTCTGAAAGTATAGTCATTCTCTCTGACATTTTTCACCCCTAAATGGACCAGGTTTGTGTTTAGGAGTGTAGGCTTGAGAAGGTTTCAATTCAAGTGCATGAACTTTCAGTCTTCACACTTCAATCAATAAGTACATACAGCAAAAGTGAGTCTGCATGCAAATTTATAGAGGAACAATAGTACAATTTATTTTAAAAAGTTATTGACAAGAGAAGAAGTCTCTCAATAATTATAAATGAATACAAATAGTTTATAAATGAAGTCAATGAATACAAATCTATAAGTCAGTTTTATACTGTTAAGTTAAACTTAAAGTCAACTGTTTAAATATCTAACATGTGTTAGATATGTCAGATCTTTCTTAATAGTTTATAAAGTTAACTGGTTAATAAACTAAATTAAATTCTAATAAATTTGAGTATATTAATTTAATTTTTATTTAAAGTGTTTATTACAGATTTTTTTTTCTAACTACCCTCCCTTTAATGTTTTGTAGATACGATGAAGACAAGAAATATAAATAAGAATCATTCACATAATAAAATCAGTGACATCATATTTAAATAAAATAAAAGAAATTAAGTATTTAATAGAATAATTTTTTTAATATCAATTAAAAAGTATTTAAATTTATGATATACTTAAAACTTAATTATTTTTTTATAATTTATTACAATCAAAGATGAACATTAAAGTTTTAAAAAATTAATATATTTAAAATAACTGAATTTACTAATTCTAAGAGAAGACGTTATCATTCAATAAATAACGGATGGATAGTCTTAAATGCTCTTAAACGCCATTAAATATTATTAAGAAATTTTTATAAAGGTTTTAAACGATCTTAAAGAATCCGGTCATCTAAATATTAAATGAAAAAAATACTAAATGAAGTTTGATCTTTATGAAAAAGAAATTGGTAAAGTTAAATTTTTAAAGGAAAAAATGAAGTTTGAGTATGCGCGGGAATAAATTAATAGTATATTTAGAAATAGTTTAGTCGTGGAAGTATTATACTTTTCTAAAAGCTATTTATTTGTTCAAAGCTGTTAAAACAAAACCGCTTGTGCAAAGCTGTTAAAAAGAAACCGCTTGTGCAAAATTCAGTTTGTGGAAAAATGAAATTTTAAACTTGCTTATTTCGGAAAAGTAATCATAATTTTTTTAGAAAAAATAAGGAATTCTTTATAAATGGATTTTTGTATTTAATAACATAGTATCCGTAGTTTATCAGCTAGAACTAATAATATTATCAAATTAATCTCGGAGGAAAAAGAAAGTCTTATTAAAGGATTCATAACCCAAAAAAAAAAAAAGTTATCAAAATATAGTTTGCCTTAAAAAAAAAGAACCGTATTCATAATAACTATATTTACAAGTAACTTATGTACAAACAATATGTAAAAAATAATTATGTATATACACAAATCGTTATAATTCGAATAATTTTATTAGTATGAAAATAATATGGTTTATAAACAATCAATTTAGAATAGTCTATATTTTATCAAATTAGCGAACATATGTTACCTGACTATAAAAATTAAATTACGAAAATATTTAACATTATATATATATATATATATATATATATATATATATATATATATTATAAAAATATTTATAATTTATTTATATTAAATTAAATTCTAAACGAGAAGAAGTTAAAAGTAATATGTATTGTTTCCTCGAATAGAATAATACATAACTAGTCAAAACTTATATAAAATTCATTAAATCCAGAGTGATACCAACCTAATAAATAATCAATGATAACTTTCGCGGTAATGAATTTTACATGAATGTTAGTAGAAAAAACTAACAGATAACGGGAAAAAAAAACATCAATGCCTTAGTAATTAACTTTTCAAAAGAAAATGTAATTTAAATTAATCAATTTTTTATCTCCAAAATGATAATGTTTTAAAATGAATACACTATATATTTAATTGTCCTTTACTTTTTTAATTAACCGTGTACAAATTTTTATATCATCCGATTTATGATTTTTAAAACAATTATCGTAAAAACCAACATATATTAAGATTATTGTATAAAAGATTAAACTATAACCAAATTTCAATGTAATTCATTTTAATTAACTAATAAATTCTTATAATATATTTTAAAGTGTGTACGATAAAAAAAATTGTCTTTCAACATATAATTTGATGCATTAAGATAGCTATTACACATTTACACTCGTACATTCCGGGGACAATCTATGTAATAGGTAGAGATATTTATTATATGTAAAAACTCTATAACCAATAATAACTATAAATCATGAAAAGAAAAATAGTCTTTTTACTTAATAAATTAGATAATATAGATGATAACAAAAAGCTTGATTGATTTTTTTTTTCAATAAAAATATTAAAAAGAAAACTTAATCGTTTATGGGGGTCATAGCACATTCTACTTGTATATATAAAAGTATTTTTCGCAGAAATAGTTTATAGTTATTAAGAAGCATTATATCGGTGTTTCTTAATTTAGGTAAGATTGCCCTTAACATTCATCCTTTCCTTAACTTCACACAATAATCTAAAAATTAATGGAGGAAGATTACTAACACAATATAGAGTGAAATCTACAAAATTTAAAGAGAAACTGATTAAATGAGAATATATACTTCACAAAAACTCTAATTTCTAATAATTTTTATAGTGTTTAAAAATTTGTGCCAAAAAGTATAATTCCAATTTTTTTATTGGTAATATTGACAAAGGTACACATTTCAAAAGAGTTTTAGTAAAGTTAAAAAAATAAAAGAAACACTTAGTTAAAATTTTCAAAATGTTTTTTTTTTTCATGAACCTGTGCTTCAAAAATGAAGAAATTACAGCCACTAGAAATCCTACCTTCCAATATTACGCACGAATAATCAATATTTAAAGTCACATGACCACTAAAATTTGTTTTTGCGATAGAATTTATTACTCAATATTTATTTCTATAGCTAAAAAAACAAAGCAGTCGCTAAATTCATTCGCGGCACAGCATAACCTAAAAATATATGTATACTAATTAAATGAAAAGATGTAATATTGAAGTGTAACGGATTACCATAAGTATCGAGATGAAATTGAAAAATAAATTTAAAATGTAGGAACTTTCTTCAGTATAGAAATAGTTCTTTGAAACACTTGTCACATGATATGCACCAAGAATATGACAAGACAATGAAGACCATTTTTAATCATAAACAATATTCAACAATACATGCATTGAATTCCAATTAGCAGCGGAGAGAGAAAAAAATGGAGCATGGAAAAGTAGTTCCCAATTACTAACAGCCGCGAAAATGCTACCAACAGAATAAAAGCATACAGGGCAAAGCGGCTCTTAGAGATTACTTCTTTTGCTCCTCCTCTGATGGTTTGTCGTCGTTCTTCTGTTGAGGCTGGATAAATAATACGATCAGAAAACTGATAGCAGCATAGGATATATAGAGCAACATACCATCTACCCCACCCCAAAGGCAAAGAAAAAGTTGGAACTTGAGATAGTAGCACTAGGCATAAAATGACAGAAGCTTAGTAGCAAATTAATCTTTGTATAAAAAATCCTGTCATCCATTCAAAAATATAAATACTTCAGGCCAAATTTACAACACCACATCTAAAAATATACTATTAGAGCAAATATTTGTCACGGAACTGCAAGCACAATACTAACCCTGAAAATACATTAAAAAATAAAAATAAAAATAAAAATAAAGCAAACAGCCACTGATGAGAGTGAAATAAATTCAAAAATTGGGCTATTAAGAACACTCATTTTCTAACTCAACCTAATAATCAAGTTTGTCCTCATGGCCTTCAATGGACCGACATCATAAACACTTCACACAGTATTTCCATTATTAGTAGGATATTACCAAGCAAATTCAACTCTTACCAATAATGAGAAAAATTATATCAATTAAAGGAGGGGAGAGTGGAAAGTTGCCCAAGGTTATAATAGGCCAAGTACTGCAAGAATGCCTGCAACCATACATGTTTTTCCATAGTAGAAAGACTAACCTCAGACTGATTTTGCATGGACGCCAGTAAATCCTTGACAGAAGGATCATTTGGGTCAACCCCAGGAAGCTGCAGAAGAAATGAATTATTACTTCGTGCAAAAATTACAGTGCATGAATATACTGTGTTCAAAGAACAAAATATATAATCATTGGATTTATTAGACATACAGATGCAAGGATAGAAGATACAAAGGATTGATCAGCCAACAATTTGCTCATGTCCGACTGACTTGCTTGATCCTTTGTACTATCTGCTATTGACAACTGGAGAGCTGCAAGCAACAAATGACCAAAAACCAGGAAAGATCATAAACACACTGAGCCTTCAATTGACTTAGAGATTTGAAGATAAAAATTAACATTTTAACCCTGTGTACAGGTCATAGTAAGCTTATCAAAATCCTCAAAAATAGGAGTTAGCTGAGAAAATGCAGACAAAATAAACACTATGCATTGGAATCTATCTTTTCACCAAAAAGGAATAAAACCTATCTGCTACACCAAGGTGCAAATACGTGAAGAAATCTTCTCTGCACCAAGATATTTGATAACAAGTGCAATCATCAAGATATATATAAACAACGCATTTCTCCACACGGGAAAAAATAGATTCATGATTTGCAAAACAATTATCCATGTTTAATGGAAGAACTGACACTTTAAAAAGGAATTGTGCCTGTCTTACCATGCTGGACAAGTAACAGTCATCATGCAACACTTCAATGCCCCATGGGACACATAAATTTTACCGTCTTGCAGAGTGTCCATGCCTATATCTGTGTTTCTTATATGAAGATTGTATGAACATAAAAACTCACCTAGAGCCAACTCGGGATCACTAGCAGATGCTTCTGACATATCTGTATCTTTTACATCATGGCCGATGGCAGGATCGTCCATTGACATTGCAAGTGCCTGCTGTAGAAGGGCATTCTCGTCGTCCTGTTTCCATTACAAGGTCAATACAGATAACAAAATACTGCTGTAGTAGGGAATTCTCATACCCCTAAGATTTTCCCAAAATGGCACTTACATCCCCTACTTTTTTCATGATTACAATGACCTTATTACGATGTGAAAGTGTGATGTAAAAAAGGGCGAAAATGTAAATTTTTAAAACAAAGGGGAGGTTTGTGTAGAATTTTAAAATACTAGGGATCAATGTAATTCAAGAAAACCACGGGAGGTGCTAGTAATTTATTCAAATAAAACATGACAGCTGGTTTGAGAAACTATTGGAGATCTCACGTCAACAAAAAAATATGATCAAATTATAGTATACAAGTAGGTACAAACCTCATCTTATAAACCAATTTTGTAAAGTCGAGTTAGACTTAAAGATCACTTTTTAAAAAAAAACAAAGGAAGAAGCAATTTTTTTTATTGAAGAATATGATGCTTTCTATCATCTAAAATGGTTCAGTATCATAACACATAATAATTTTGGTTATTCATAGTTTGGTACAGTTTCTTTCATGATTTGATCTGGTTCATAAGTGATTTTTTGACACCCCTAACTTGGCTAGTGTATGAACATGAGTAAACCATAGCTGTCAATCTTGGAAAAGGGTGCAGAGTGATAGCAGGATGGCTGCTAACCAAACATTATGTTACATTACATGCATATCCTCAGAAAATTTTAAATCAAGATACCAAAGATTAAATATATATTCTTCATCGTCATAGTTAATAATTATAAGTCATAGTAACTTAATATACATACATAGTCACCATACATTTAAGGCATAATTAACAAACAAGTAAAAAACATACGGCTGTGACTAAACAACAAAGTAACAAAACAGACAGATGAATTTGGTAGAAAATCCTAAACTTATCTTTTAACATCTTGAATGTATGTTAAACAATTTAGAGTGTCTTTAGTGGATCTCCCATCTCTTAGGAATGGTGTCATGCTTCATTACTTTTCTTTATTTGTTTCCTTTCCTTATATGATTTGATTAGGAATGTCACACTACTTCAAATAGGTTTAGTGCTTTGCTTTTTGTAACACACAGTCAGCTAATTACACACAATAGATCAACAATATATTATACAGCTACTATTCAAGTTTTCCCCCTGCCTAAAATTCCTAGACTTTAAATACAGGCCACAGACGTAAGAAAACAGAAAGCTGTGAAGTGTAAATGGTACAACACAACCCATACAAAAAAAAGAAAAAAAAATCACAGGAGACAGACCTGCTAAAACATAGCAGAGGCGGAGCAGATGTGGATGCCCAGAAAAAGACAGAGGCAATGGACGGTAAAGTGAAGATGATGGCTTTCCCAAAAGGGGGATGAGATCAACAGAGTCTTGAGGTCAAACCCTAAGAGTAGTGCTGGACAGATGTAAATGAATAAAGAACCCTATGGTGATGTTTGGTACCAGGAATTTTAATATAAACTAACTCACTTTCCTAGCAATGGGATTCTTGGGAAAATTTAGACAATTTATAATATATTTCTGGCCAAGTACCATGGGACAATTTAGTAAGTTTACAATCAAATAATATGGAGAAGTGTTATTCCCCCACCAATGAAGATGTGAGAACTACATTCCTACATTTTAAGAATTAACACTTCTAGAAAGCTTATCGGAAAACATATTTATTCTCTTCTACCAAACATGGGAAATTAGTATTGCCATGTCACTTTCCCGGGAATGTTGAAGCACTCCCTGTAACATACATTGCCTAAACACTATAGCTTGTTCGGTTTACCGAAATGTAAAGAAATAATCACTTATTTTTCAAAACCACTATGAAATTTGAAAGAAATATTCTCCGAAATAACAGGAACAAAACAACCAGTATGTGGGTCATAAAAAAAGCGGGGAAACTGAGGTTCTTACCTGCTTCTGAAGCAGTGGTACTTAATGACTTAGAGTTATGACATCACAATGCATTGCAATGGCCATCCCATCCAGAAATAGTCACAATTAACTACTCAGAAATAAAGGAGATGCAGCTATTCTAATGGTAAACAGAAAAGCAATGGTGATTCACTACAGAGGTAGATTGTCAAATAGATGAATCTATGATGGAGACGGTTCTATTTTGACTAATGCATCACTAAACAAAAGTGCTAACACAACAGCAATACAATTTAAAAATAGGTTTCCGAATTTTCAGTTACACACCTTCACTGAAATTCGAAGGCTCTCAGAAACATCTGGAACCACTGTGTTCTAGAGAAGTTTCAAGTCTAGAATCTAGATTCTAATATGACTTGGCAATTTAATCACTCGACAATTACTACAAGTAGCCCAACCAAGTGAACCAAGAGCCAACAATTATAAGCACGCATATTATAATATTCCAGTTGAGCAAGGAGGAATGCATGCAATTGCACCAATAAGTAATGCAAAAAAAAAACACCAACCATCAAATCACTTGTCTTATTCTCAGCTTCAGACGTTGCTGCACTGGCACGCTCACTCATCGTTGCATCTTGAGAGCTGGCTTGCTGCTCACCTCCCTTCTCTTGATTGGCAGCATCCTCTGCAGCCTTCTTTGCAGCTGCTTCCTGCCTGGCTCTCTCTTCTTCCATTGAAACTCTTAGAGCAAGAGCCAATTCTGGATCCAAGTTTGGATCCACACCAAATTCAAATCCAGATACACCACTAGCTGCTGCTGCAGCAGCAGCGGCAGCAAAACCACTTCCACCTTCCCCATCACCGGTAAAAATAGGTGTACTGCAACAACATAATATGAATATCTTTAAGTTAGATAAAAAAAAAATTACATTGAACTAAAAAGAAAAGTAAAACATGAAATTGAACCCACAAACCTTATAAGTACATCAGAAAGAGCATTTGGACCTGATGGAACATGTACGATGTGGCTGGTATCATTATTGTTAACAGCTGCAAGGAGTGCTTCAAGCTTCTCCGACTTCCCCTCATCTTCTTCACCGAAATTAACAATATCAAGTGCAACACTATTCTTTTTCAACTTTCTTCCTATCATCTCCAACATCTTCTTTTCATGCTTGATAGGACTGAAAAACATTGACATAAAGAAGATAAATAACTACAAAAAGTACAACTTCAATAAGGGAAAAACATACATATACACATACCTTCCAGCAAAGACAATAATTCTCTGCTGTTGCTTTTTATTTTGCCGATGCTTAAGAGCCAGTTGTGCCACCTGAATGCCAGCAGCTAGGTTCATCTCACCACCTGTTTCTAGTCCTAAATGAGGGGGGAAAATGAAATCATTTTTCAACAAAAGCAGAATCCACCATGACACGCTATGGTATAGAAATATGCTGCAGACATGTTTGATTATTAATATAGTATTAATATGCAGTAGAACCCGCTCCCCTCCAACTTTGTTGAACAGCTACAATTAATCTACGGTTAATTTTTGTTTGGATATTCTGATCCTGTTTTAATTATTAAATTTTGCATTGCATAATCTTACGATTGAGTCTACATTCGTGGAAGTTCTGAGTTTGAGTAGACTCTGAGGTTTGACAAACTTGCTATATCCTTCTATATATTAACGGGTGACTTAAAAAAATACAAGTGCATCAGCATTAAATCATGAAGAAATTACAGTTAGTTATGCAACAATCCTCAAATTATACTTTTAATGTGTTTTGTCAATATTTTTATGGAACAAACATTTCCGTCAAACGCTTAATTTTTTGGTAGAGAAAGTACAGAATGATTTTCGAATTTCCATGATATTTGATGCTTGTACTAGTCATTTTAGTTACTACTTTCATTGTTTTAACCAAAGTATTTTTCTAAGCGCACACGCTAACAAAACACTAATTTTAATAATAAAACTATGATAAGAATTATCGCCAATTCATTAAGAGGTTTGATTTACTAACAGGGCATGGTCCAAATAACAATCTAGAGCAACTACACAATAAATAGAAAAAGGAAAAAAAAATGTATGAAAGTACTGACCATGCATACAGGCTAAGATCTTTCCCAGATCACTGGTAGGGGTGACCAAAACTCGAACGCCTTTCCCTGCCATTGTGAGAACTCCCACTGTATTTTCTGGATTAGACTGTATGTATTATTAAAATAAAAACAATTCGTCAGCACAAGTGAACCTACACAATTAGCTGAACCTCGAATTTGAAAACCTAATCTGAATCACTACATCAACAAAAAACACTTAGTTCACCTATCTCTAGCCAGCTATAACACTCCGATTTCCCAGTCTTATCCAATTCTAACTAATTTTCGAAAACTAACTAAATTAATGAAACCATAACAAATATAAAAGAGAGAGGGGAAAATGTAAAAGTAGAATACTGTACGGTTTCGCATAACCTAACCTGGGTTTTTGCCCCGCAAATGAGGTTGACAGCGTCGGCTTGAGCTTGAAATCGAGAAGGAGAGTAATCCCCGTTACGCATCCATTCAGAATTGTCGATACAGATCATCGTCGCCTGTTGAAGAAAGAAACACAACGAAACTAGTGTTACCGTAACATCAACGAAAAGCCTAAAAATTGGTATGCTAGAGTTGGTGAAATCAAAGCGAGAGGAGAAATCGGGAATTACCTCGAGCACCATTGTTGAAGATTCAGAAGCTAAAGAGTGAAAGAACTTTGCTGTGAAACCAAACCGGCTTAATTCTTCGAAACCAGTAATCTGGTGCAGCGTAATACAGAGGGGGACGGAACTTGTTGGGCCTACCCATGCGGGCCTGTCTGAATTTATTAGGGCAATTGCTTCCTACACCCCTACATTTGCTTATGCACCTCATCGGAATATATGAATGGACATTTATAGTCTTATTAATGAAAATAAAAGAGGTTAGGGTATTTCGGAAAACGTTTTTCAGAAGAGATTGGATTGTGTGGGTGTGAATGAAAGACGTTTTTTCATAAAGATTTTTATATTATGAAAAACATAGTAAGAAAGTTTTGTATTATGGAAAACATTTTTCATAAGAGATTTTTGTATTATAGAAAACATTTTTCATAAGAGGTTTTTATATTATGGAAAATGTTTTTGTATTATGAAAAACATTTTCGGTAAAAAGTTTTTGTATTATGAAAAATGTTTTCCGTAAAAGAATTTTGTATTATGAAAAACGTTCTCCGTATGAAAGTTTTGTTTTATTGAAACCTTCTCTTATGAAAAACTTTCTCCGTAAGTCACTTTCCTATTTCCATTCCTGTTACTACAATGCTTTTCTATAAGCATTTTTCCCACCCACGCACCACTATAAAAATGGTTTTTCGTAAGACAATTTTTCACTCTCTAGCTTCTTACGGATTTCGTTTTCCATAACGAAATCTCTTCCAATTTATTTCAGCAATCTCTCTACATTCCTATAACAACCATTAAAGCACTCAAAGATAAATCCACTTACCTCAAAATGTTGTCAGACAACTTTCTCTTTCATCATCAACGTCCGCCACCATCACCGTAGTTGGAAAATGCAGCTGTAACAATTTCTTCTTTTCTATTTCTGAAAATGACAATTGTGATGGGATGCAGGAAGTAATTAGCGGTGCAGGAAGCAATTATCTTTATTAGGCCGGTTACTCATAGCAAAAAGAAGGTTTCTATTTCCAGCACCCCATCATTTCTAACTGCATCTCGTAATTTTTTAAATGATCATTTGAATTTTCATAAAGATGAATTTCGGATTATCAAAATCTTTTAGGATAAGTTTTTTATAATTTTCATATGATAGATTTAAAAGTGGACTTAAGATATCACTTGATAAATTATTAATAAAAAGAAAAACATGTCATGAATATGAAGAATATGATCACCACTAGGATTTGCAAGAATTTTTTTTTTTTCAGGTTTTATTATTACACTTATGTAATTTATCTATATAATATGTAAATAAATTATTTTTCTTATAATTTATAAAATATATGTAGTTTACTTGAGTTGAAGATTTATTATATAATTGTAACTCGGAGTGAATATATTTATTTATTAAAGAATATGATCAAAATATATTAGAAAATTTTGTGAGATACAAATGAATGAAAAAAAAAATACAAGGAAAGAAACAAATTTACAAAGAGGTAAGAGCTTTATTTATATATATATATATATATATATATATATATATATATATATATATATAAAGAGAAAGAGAAAAAAAAAAAAATATAAAAAAATCAGTTACACACATATATATATAAAATATTTTTTTTTTTTT
>Ga0099824_1003549_pt1 | contig 22773 bp, 14 predicted proteins | sample SiratrowhiteBW_FD_76837 | JGI IMG/M metagenome (GOLD analysis project Ga0099824, IMG submission 76837) | Root nodule microbial communities of legume samples collected from California, USA - Siratro white BW | ecosystem: Host-associated > Plants > Roots > Nodule | place: USA: California... | reverse complement strand
TTTTTTATTTTTTTTTTTTTTTATTTAATTTTTTGTTTTTGTTAGTGTAGGAAGGGGGTGCCAGTTTTTTTTTTTTTTTTTTCTTCTTCTTCTAAGTTTACGTATGAATAAACTATGCAATCTTATGAAGATATGCCCTTGACCATAGTCTGCCTTTATAGACTTTTACTCTTGTGTTTTATCTGTAGGTATGTAAAAAGCCAGATGGAACTTGCTGGTTTATCTGTGAGAGAGGATGCTGTTGGTAACATATTTGGTCGTTGGTGAGTGTCTGATTGTTCCTCAGAAGCTTTCATAATAAAATAATATCTAACCTCAAAATTTATATTTTTATAATTTTCTCTCTGGTATTTGACTGGATCATCAAGCTCATGTGAACATCGTAACCTTCTATATCTTAGTAGCAGTATGACTGTAATTTACTAACTACACTCACCGCCTTATCCTTTGCTTGCTTTTTGCAGGGATGGCCTTGAGCCTGAGCTTGCTGCAGTTGCAACAGGTTCGCACATTGATGCCATACCTTACTCTGGAAAATATGATGGAGTTCTTGGTGTTTTAGGCGCTATTGAAGCCATCAGAGTCCTAAAAAGGTTTTATTTTATTTTATTTTCCTTTTTTATTGCTGATGTAGTACTTAATTGAATGTTCAAAATACAAAAATGTTTAATTGCTGTCTATCTTCCACTAACTAGTGAGCAGGTTTGGAAGTTTCAGCACATTTAATTCCTAATGTATTTTCACTGTTCTGGTGTTCTGTATTAGCTTCTGCAGAAGTTAGTTCAAATAGATACTCATCTCTTTCAGTATAATTATTTCAAAGTTCAAACATTGTGGCCTTAGGACATTCAATCAAGACAAAGCTAACTTATATTTTCTATTTAATGAGTTACTAAATCTTTATAACTCTAGTTCCAATATTTATGTGGTTTGATGAGTTGATGCTTGACCAGAACAGTATCATTGACTTGTTGTGTTGTGGATGACTCAATGTTAGCCAACATATCATAGCTCTAAACCATTTTACAAAAACAGGAACAAATTATGTCCTGGCAAATGCCGAAATATCAACTCATACAACTGCAGAGAAATGAGATGTTCCGCAGATAATTAATTCCTTGTAATTGGGTAGGATGCATGAAAGATCCAAATTTCCAAGATGAGACTTACCATGTACAATCATTATCCACTTTTGTATAGAGTAGTGATGTTTGTGATATTGATTGTAAACTTCACAGGTCCGGTTTTAAACCTAGAAGACCATTGGAAGTCATATCATTCACATCAGAAGAACCAACACGCTTTGGGATAGGTTGCTTGGGAAGGTCAGAAACTGCATTTATTTACTGTCTTCGAATAGGATTCCTATTTGTTATTTTGTCAACAAATCCATAATTCCTTTTTATCCTCTCGTGTTGTGTCACTAATTCTGATAACCAAGCTACATTCCATATTCTACTTCAAGCTTTATCACTTATTACCTTTGTGCAGCCGCTTATTGGCCGGGAGTGAGGATCTTGCAAATGCTCTGAAGACAACAACTGATATTCAAAACATATCCTTCCTAGATGCTGCAAGATCTGCTGGGTATGGGAAAAATGAAGACGACTTATCCAGTGTATTTTTGAAGAAAGGAGCATATTCTGCTTTTATAGAACTTCACATAGAACAAGGACCTATTCTGGAAGATGAAGGTACATATCTTGGAGCTAGCACAAACTTGAAATAGCCATAACTTCAATGATCAGATGTAATATGTTTCTTGACCCAGGTATATCTATAGGCATAGTTACTGCCATTGCAGCTCCAGCAAGTCTAAAGGTTGAATTTGAAGGCAATGGTGGCCATGCAGGCGCGGTCCTCATGCCTAACAGGTGTCTGCCATCTTAAAACAAATATTATTTTGTGACATTACACCCTTATCCTTTTCTATTATCACACGCAGTAACTTGAACTGAACATGCAGATATCTTCTTTCTATAGTTCCTCAGATTTTTATGTTGTTCAATATCTTCCCATGATTTTTGAGTGAACAAATAGTAACATTCTATATTTTGAATCCATTACATTTTCTAGTCCACTATTTTGATCCCTTTCGAAATTGAAACGTCTTAATTGGTGAACTCTAATGCCTTAATTACACTTTATATATCCTTTTGAGCAGAAATGATGCTGGTCTTGCTGCTTCTGAGTTAGCCCTGGCTGTGGAGAGGCATGTGCTGGAATCTGGGTCAATTGATACCGTTGGCACTGTTGGTAGGTTATTATTGAAGTGCCTCGGTTAATCTAGAACTTTCATTTAAACTAATCCCTTTTATTTTACAAGGTATCCTGGAACTGCATCCTGGAGCAATCAACAGCATCCCTAGCAAATCTCACCTAGAAATTGGTGTGTATTTACGGGACAACTTCAGTTGTACCTGGCATTCTTACAATGTTAAATTACAACTGGTTTTATATACAATAGTTGTTTCTTTGTTCTTGTTACAGATAATTGTTCGCTTTTTCTTTCACTACGTATGGATAATTTCAGTTACTAGTTTATTGTAATTGTTCGTACAAATATTTAGTTTGTAATTATTCTGTATTGTCATAGACACAAGAGACATCGATGAGGAAAGAAGAAACCAAGTGGTGGAGAAAATTCATCAGTCAGCAATTAAAATAACCAAAACCCGTGGTGTCAAGCTCTCTGACTTTCGTGTCATCAATCAGGATCCACCAGCTCTTTCTGATGAAGCTGTCGTAAAGGCAGTTGAAATTGCTACAAAAGAACTAAACCTGACAAGCAAATTTATGATCAGTAGAGCCTACCACGATTCATTGTTTATGGCCAGGTAATACTGGAGAGAGAGAAAGATGACAATTGTTTTTACTTGAGCAGATATTATTTTTGTTTGAAGTGCCCCAAAATATCCATTATTAAATTTTCAAATACTGAATTACGTAGATCTAACTAAGAAAAAGGTTCATTTAAAGGTTATGTGATTTCCATGAGCTTGGGGATAATGCACTATGCTAATACATTTGACTTGTCTCTCTTTATTCAACGACTAAACCTTGACCATAATGGAAAACAGAATGGTGACCAAATGGGAGGAAATAAAAAACAAGGAGAAGAAAATCTTGTTTTGAGCATGATAGTGAATGGATTGAAGAAGTTATTTGGACCAACAAAACATTTTCTCACAATTTTGACTTGCATTTAAACTGTATATATTTTAATTTTGTAGAATAATGGGATTCTTATTATGTTTGGAAACTTGTCATGTTTCCGGACTTGTTATTACTATAATTTGGTGCTTAGTCTTTTTTTTCTTGTTTCAATGCTTGTCATATGAATCTATTCTAACATCATACATTCAGGAGAATATTGTTGAGAGCCTCATGTATCTCTTTTCATCCTATTGCCATCTAAGTTTAATGCTTGCAAACATTCTGACAGCAATTGAAAGACCTCCAATGTGTTGGTTCTCAAGTGAGTATTCACGAAAGTCCTCTATTGAGTAATATAAAAAAGGGAAAAGTAGGAAACTACTATAAAAGTGAAGTGTTGATTTTAGTGTTGTTACCACGAATCAATAAGTCTATTGGGATGTACTGGGGACTTGGATTCTATATAGAGAAGACTCATAAATCCATTGCCTTAAGGTTTTTGGTTGAAGGCGGTATCAATCTTTTATGTGGTTTTAGCTTAGGTCTCGTGGTTTGTGAATTTCCTTTTGAAATACTTAATTGTAGTCGATGGTTCGTCTTGGTGATCGGCTTTTCTGACGGAGGATCACACAAGCGTGTACCGTTAATGATGAACCACAGTACAAGTAAAGGTCATAAGTGAGGTACTCGTGGTTAGAAATATGTCGGCTCAAGGGGATATATCAATGTAGAAGAGACTCACACTTGAGAGAGAAATTGTTAGAAATCTAAGTACGAGTCTAAATTCTACATTAAGTAGAAATAAGGAAGTTGAGTACCATATAAAAAAAAGACTCCAACTTATTTTTTTAAAGCTTTTAGTTGGATGTGATTTCAATTCTTTATATGGGTTCGACACATGTCCTACTGATGTGGAATGTGGAATATTTTTGAGGCGGTAAATTTCCCTCCAAAGACCCAACACATTGACATAAATTAATCCAATTTTATTATGTTACAAGAACACCACAAAGCGTTCGCTATTATATGAATTAAATATCCGCTGCTCATGTACGTTCATTATTTAATTGCAGGCTTTCTCCGATGGGTATGATTTTCATTCCTTGTTACAAAGGTATTTATTTACTTTTTCTTTTTTCGAACCACTTGCACTTTCAGCATTTTTTTTATCAATTGCTAAAAGAAAGGGAACAAACTGTAGTTTGTGCTCTAATTATCTTAAAGCACCTTAGTGATTGAAAAGTAGAGCTCTAATCTTGTGTAAATAAACATCTAAAGAATGAACTTAGAAAGCAGAAACTTTGCATATAATTTTTTCATGTTAAATTAGACATGGCAAAAAGGCTCATAGTCATAGCCTTTGATCCCCATTCCCATTCTACCATACCCAAATGTTGACGGTTCAGTGTTGGGTTTTCCTCAACGGTAATTGGAGGGCGCCAAGTGGGTTTGAAGATGTATGTCAAACTCAAAATAGTTAAACTACAGACAATGTAAAGCATACAATTGAGTTTATACGGTGAGGACAAGACCCAACCCCACCCCCACCCAACCTTGTTGCTATAGATTCACATGCATGTGGAAGTGCCTTCCAGTTTCCAATTTGATGGAGCTAAATAGGGATATGAATTTTTTATTTTCTGAAAATAATTTGTCAATATTCTTTTTCTTGCTTTTGCAGGGTACAGCCATAAGCCTGAAGAGTTTGCCAGCATTGAAGATATGTCTAATGGTGTAAAAGTATTGGCGCTCACCCTAGCTAAATTGTCCAGTCAGTTACATCAGATGTGAGTTATGTGGACATCATTGTTGAACAAAAACGTAATTTATTTCTGTTAGATTGGTACAGCCTACTGATTAAATAATTTAAAACTTCAGATATAATACCCCTTTATTCTATCAAGATGAGGGGTTGAACCATTCAATATGAAAAGTGGTTTTATAAGAAACAGATTTACTGTAGTAAAATGATAATTGCCTGCCTGTGGAAGAACTCACGGCAGTGAATTTTACTTCACCAAACTGCTCAAAAGTCAAAAGAAACTACTGATCCAGTTGCATATACCTCAACCAGAATAGCCTTTTTAAATCTTAAATAGTTGGACCACTTTTTATGGAGACAAAAGACATCTTACTTTTCTCAATTGTCCATATTGCGTTATGAAATCCCACCTGATCACAATAGTTGGAACAGCTGGATTCAATAAATAAAAGTGATTAGAAAATAAGTGGGAAAATACATATTTTTAGTTTGGTAGTTGGAATAGCTCATTATGGATCCTTTGAGTGCGAAAATGATATTGTGGGTGGTAAGATTTTCCTCAAGAAGAAGGAAGTTAGTAAAGTTAAGAGATGAATTTTAGTTGGCATGCTCCAGATGGGTAGTTTCGCTCATGCCTATGTTTATTGCTTGAACTATGGAGAGATTCAAAAGAAGAAACCGTTCATTCTTCACTCTCAAATTATGCCTCAAACTCAATCTTGACGTGGCTAGGTTTGTACCTACTATTTTGTACTGCACTTCTCTTAGGTTGTGATTGAATTTGACCTATAAACCAATTATATTCATAACTTACTACTGTTTAATATAATAATGACTTTTCAACAGACAAAGCACGGTAAAGCAATTTTAACTCACAAATTACCTCCTAGATATGAATGCTGAAATGTACACTTGCCCATTATTTCTTTATGTCAAGTTTCTTGCTATATGAACAAATCAATGCAATTTTTTTCTTATGAAAATCTAGCTATTATTTTCAACTAAAATTGATTTTCAGTGTCCATTTTCTACTTCATGAAGTTATATGTGAATTGCATTATTAATATTTAAATAATGCAATGCAAGCACTTCCCAGGAAAACTTTGCTCCTTTTTCATGCATATGCTTTGATGAAGCTTCAAGCTTTCGTTTGAAAAAACCTTTGCCACGAAATTCAAATTTTGTGTCCGTTATGTGCACCAGATGTTAAAAGAAATTTATTTGCAAATGATATCTAGGACTAAAGACAAAATTCAAGAATCCTAGTTTAACTCAGATTCTAAGAGTAACTTTTTCAAGTTCAAAAAAAAACTTCAAGTCCACACTAATGTGTTTCATGGTTAATGTGCTGGGCTTTGAATGAATTATTAACAATTTAATAAATGATTAGAGGGTGTCGGGCATTTTTCGAGGGGTTACGCAGGAACAGTCATGGATAGGGTCTAAGCAATGCATTAGATGGGATGTCTTTTCTCTAATTGCTTTTCTACAAAGACATTACCATCATGATTTAGTGATCCTCACTTGAAAAATTAATTAGTATTTTATATCACCAACCAGATTATAACTACCCCTATTTATTTATGATGGAGATACCACGTTCAAATAATAGAAATCTGATTGAAAAAGTGTATGCAAACAGCAGAAACAAACTCTCTTTAAACTAGTTTTTGGAATTGAGTTTGATTCAAATATAAATTCTAAGATAGAAATCAAATCATAGTAATAAATGATTAGTCCTTTGAATTTCATGCTTAAATTTGCCAAACTTTGGCACAAGTGGTATGTGTTGAAAATCTTAACCCTTACTAATAATTAGTAATATGGTTAATAATGATTCACCACTTTGACCTGATGTTGAGTTAAAAAATCAAATTCTAAGAATAAAACTTTGTAATATGATCGAAGGGAATCTGATCCTTGCCACTCTTATAGACGTTATAATTCAATTCTATATAAAAGTGTGAGTTCTGCATGTTGTTTATATAGAATTTAACCATTTTTTAGGAAAAAAAAAAATAGTAGAGATTAACATTTTTATTTAAGAGGGGACCATCTGTATTTATTATTGAAGAATTTTATTATGCACCTGTGAAACGTGTCTTTAAACTACCCAATTTATTGTTTGATTTATACTCTATCTACAATCCTAATCTTGATTTAGTAATAAACCTAAAGTCATTTTGTTTCTTTGAAAAAAAAAAAAAATTAAATCCTAAGGTTGGGTGATTTAACGTTAATTTTGAAAAGTATTATTATTATTATTTATTTGGTTTTCAATCAGGTTTATTCTTTTTTAGTGAAAAAAAAATCAAATGTAGGATCCATGTAAAATTAAGTTAAAAAATAATTCTTTTTCTTTTTTCCAACTTCGGCTAGTGAATAACAAAATTTCTAGTATTCCAATAATTCTTAGATAAATAAAATGATTGGGTTAACAACACATAAGTAGATTGAATATTTAATTTTATCTTGAAAATTCAATTTGAAATGGAAAAAGAAAAAGAAAAATATTTCGAAACTCAATTTTACACAACAGTTTCATTTAAATTCAAAATAAAGTTGTGAACTTTGATGAAACATTCACTATTTTTCATAACAAATGTCTTGGAAAAGCCATATGCAAAAGTCTTATGAATTATCAAGTTTTGTTGTAAAGAAAGAGAAAAGAAAAGACCCTAACATTCAATATCCAATTGTAAAGACGAAAACGAGAGGGTGTTTGTTTATTTGATTAAACATTGCACTATCAATTATTATAAAGAAAAAGAGAAGTGAAGACAAAAAGTATTTGGTAGAATAATTAGATTTAATTTAAGGGATTCTGTTTAATAATTTTATCCAGCGGCTTAAGAAAAGAATTATTGACAACAATTGTTGAGTACAACAAAAGTGGATGAATGCAAATTCAAAATTGGAAAGACGAAAGTTAACACCGTTAAGAAACGGCGAGTGACCGACGAGGCTCATATAAACGCGCGACAACACAACATACACAGTACAGGACAAAACTCAGGCATAAACTCAAACTCAAAACACAACTCACCAACACAGTTAGCATTATTTCTTTCCAGATCCAACTTAAAATGTGAGTCATTCTACACTCTTTCTCCATTCCTATTCATCGAAATGCACATCTTTTCTTTCTCAGATCCTCCTAATCCTTTTTTTTTTTTGTCTTTTTGTTTTATTTTATTTATTACTTAATTTGATGTGCTGTTCAATCATTTCTTTTATAATTTTCTGGTCATTGACCCTTTGGGTTGATTTTTTGAAATCGGGTTTTGTTTGGTTGATGAGAAAAAATTACGTGAAGGTTTGGTTACTTGTTGAGAAAATGTCTAATGTGAGGAAGAATAAGGCAAGTCTGGTTATATGTTGAATTTTGGAATTTGCTTTTTCTTTAGTGTTTCTCTATTGCAGAGTATAGATAATTCAAAGTTCGAGTTTTTTCCCCTCATTTTTGGGTTGTTTTGGTTCTTTTCCTGGAAGGATTTTGCACTTATATCTTTGCATGTTTTGACCCAGTTTTGGAAAAATAATGTATCCATCGAGATTTAAACTTTACCATTTTTGTTGTAACTTAAAATATATACTATAGACGCTCTTCACGTGTGATCTATGTTTATATTGAATTTGTCGGTGAAAACCATTTATGTAACATATTCTCTTCATTGATTTTGGAGTGTGAGAAAATTCAATGTATTTTAATTTCTCTAAACCACAGCATGTTTTCATTAGGATGATCTACGTGGTTACACTTAAAAAGAAAAATATTCCGGGCTGTTCTTATTCTCCTTGCTTAACACCCATCTTATTTCTTGCACATATGTCTTGTTTTTGATATAGTTGAGTTATTAATTTTTTAATTATTAGAGTCTTAATCATGGAGACACCCACCAACCCATTTGATGGCTTTCCTTTTCCATGTTTTAGTTTTTCTTGAGTGCTTTTAAGCCTGGAATTAGGTAGACAATTGATTCTATTCCATATGATTTATGTTAAATAATGCACACATGCTTACATACAAAAAAACTTGTGATGCTCATTTCTTTACTTTTTAAATTATCATCTGCCCCTTGGTTTCGCCTTTTGTAATTGAACACAACGATTATGGATTATAGAGAATATTCTCATCTAGCCTTGTGTTTATTAAATTTATAAGTACATTTAGGCATGTTAGTTGTAACAGTGTTTAAATTGTGAGTGTCCTTAAATTGCGGTTGTAGTGAGGAGAAGATAGTTCTACTGAATGTTTCCAGGAGAGAACAATAGTTTCGATAGCACCTAGATAATTCTCCGGATTATAGGTGTAAAGTCAGAGAAATGTGTAATTATAGATTTCATGAAGGAACTTTTAGAATATCATTTTCTTTACAAGACCTTCTTATTCTAGATTTTTCTTCTTTTTTCGGAACTGTTAACGCTGTTGTTTTAAATAAAGTTCTTATTTTTGATTCTTGAGTTTTGGTTCAATGGAGGAAGTTTATATAATATATAGTACAGTTTTATACAGTATCTTTTGTTGAATCGTTTAAGTAAAATTCTGATAACAAGTAATTATTATTCAAACCGCATCCTCAGAAGCATTTATTTCAATTTTCAACCTTAAAATTGTAAGTGTACAAGTAAGTTGATTGTTTTAGAGAAAGATTCTTCTGAAAGGGTTAAGTACAAACATTTTGTGGGTTAAATTTTTTTATATTTCTACCCAAAATAGATTCAGGCTGACCTCAAATTTTTGGTGCCTTGGGAAAACTGATAAATATTGTTATTTTTTGTATTTTTTTTGCTGCAAAAACACCAATAATTCTTTCATGATCATATTGTTTTAAACAATTTCAATAGAAGTTAGAGCAGGACTATTTTTAGCAGATTGCAAATAAGATTTAAAAAATTTTAATTTCAAAAATCTTCCTTTAGTGGATGCAACAATAGTAGGAATAGTTAATATTGTTCTCTAAGTTATACATATTAGGGAAACAACTAAAATGTCTTTAAAGAATTCAATATCATAAAACTCGATTTTGATTTAATTGTTATTCTTAAAACACAATTTCATCATCAACATCATAAGAATTATCATATTTTAGATGTTTGTTCGAGGTATTGATCAGAGAATGATCTAAGTCTTTCAATACTTAGCAAAGTATCCTGATGATTTGTGATATTTCAGCCAGTTCAATTTATTTAGTTTTCACATTTCTTTGCTATAGTGCAATGGGAGTAGAAGATACAGATATTTGCATCATCAAGGAGCCAGATCACGTTGTAGTCTATTCAGATGGCATTTCCCATGATTCGGGTAATGAAGCTGGCGCTGAGCATCACAATATTACAGAGTCTTATGAACAAATCAACGAGACAACTGAACATCATAGTTCAGAGGAGAGTGCAAAGGAGTATGAGGTGAAGGAATGCACCACAGAAGTTTCTGTTAAGGTCTCTGATGTCATTAATCTTAAAAAATGTGAGGAGAAGTTAACCTCAGATTCTGAGGATTTTCTCAGTGAGAGAAGTTTTAAATCCCACAAAACAAGGGGTAAACACAATCCACGAGACACACTGAAGAATGGATCAAGACCTCCTGCTGGAAATAGTCATAGCAGGAGTACAGGCAGTGCTCAAATCAAGCCCACGGTTCCACAGCCATTTTCCTTAGCAACTGAGAAGCGTGCTTCAATTGGAACTCGTCCTGCTTTTGAAGAAGACAACAAGGGCAATAATGAGAGAAAATCTTTAAATAAAAAAAGCGTGTTATCTCCCAATATGTTCAAACAGAATCAGGTATATGCTAATTTTAAATCTCTTTGCTCCTTTAATTATTCTGATGTGCCTTAAGTATATCATCAGGGAAGAAAAACTTTAAGTTTATATATCATCTCTTGTATATTCATAATAAATTCAGAACCAGAGCTTAAACTTTTGACGCCTATCCCATTAAGAGGTTCTTCAGATTGGTAAAATAGTTATCTTTTTTATAAGGATTGCTACAACATTCAATTAAATGAAATTAAATTTTATTTGACTAAGCCACTGCAGATTGTTGATTTTTGTCTTGTTACTATTTATTCACAGTTAGTATTGAATCTTGTTTTTTCTCTGCTTTCACCTTGCAGTTGAAATCTCCTTTAGTTTCAAGAAAGCCATTGCAACCTGATAACAAGAAGCATCCTGATGAGGATGATACTTGCTCCGTAGCTTCAATGTATCCTCTTAAAATGTTTTATTTGATCAGTGTCAAAATCTCATGTAATGTTCTTCTTATTTTGGTAAATGGATCTACTTCCTTTTAGAATTTGAAATTTCTATTACTCCTTTACCATGTAAAGAACTGGAACTTCTGTGCGATCTATCAAATCCAGGGCAACTGTTTCCTCTGCTCCTGTGTTTTGGTCCACTGAACGTGCAGAAAAAAGGAAGGAGGTAACAACCTGTATATTAGTTAGCTTTGTTTGGATAGGTTTCCTACCTCCAATTGATTTGTGCGTGGTCCCTTCCATAGTTTTATTCAAAATTGGAGGAAAAGCACCAAGCAATGGAAGCTGAGAAGAATCAAAGTGAAGCAAGGACCAAGGTGCAACACTAGTATATTCAAAACTTCGGAATACGTTGCCATTTATTTACCTCTTTCTTTTTAAGCACACAAGTTTGTTTTCTCACTCCAATTCCTTCTTCAATTTCTAAACATTTAAGGAAGAGACGGAGGAAGCTATCAAGCAGCTAAGGAAGAGTTTAACATTTAAAGCAAGCCCTATGCCTAGCTTTTACCATGAGGGGCCTCCTCCCAAGGTTGAACTGAAGAAGGTATTTACTGTTCTTGTACTTGTAATAATATCATGTATGGGGCTCAGTTTTAGAACAAACAATGTAGTGTTCATGTTAAGCTATAAAACCAAATTTCAACAGTAACTGAAAAACTGCTTATTATAAATGTGAAAGATCTAATTACATAGACATATTTCAATTTCTGTGCTTGACAAAAGTTGAGTATTGTGTCTGGGTCAGCTACCAGCCACACGAGCAAAATCTCCAAAGCTGGGACGACAAAAGAGCAATAATGGTGCAGTTAATTTATCTGAAGTGGATAAGGAGAAAGGAGCTGGTATCCGGAGAAAGAATCACACACTGAAGACCAACAATGTTAAGAGTGATGTGAATGGCTTATTTGACCCGAAAAACAAGGCCAATCATATTGAAGAAATTAATATGACCAAAGTAACTGGACAAGCAGACCTGGAGATTGGCAGCCAGTGAAATTTTCAGTGAGATTAGTTTCTCATTTTTCTAATTTATATGTATCTGGGGACTGTGATCTTGTTCTCCCAACAAGCATGTTACCTTGTTTTTCCTTTAACTCAAAATGCACTTGCTGCTGTGTGCATTGCGTAAGTAGTAAAATATTTATTTGTAATTTATTTCAAATTATTTGTAAAATTAAATCCTGTTGCTCATAAGAGCAATTTCAGCATTTGTTTGTCTGCCTGAAGTCCAGGATCAGATTGTTTAAAGTCATCATTAAATAATGCTGTTCAATTAACAGTAATTATGCTTCACTGTTGACATTTCTTTTGCTACTTTTTCTCGCATTAGCAAAGCCGTGTGGGATTTTAGTAGTAGTGTTACGAAGGATAAGATAGTACCATAGCTATGATTTTAACCTCCCACTTTATGGGAGTATATGAACTTTACCTGCAATGAAGGGACCTTGATTACAATTAAGATGATCATCCGTGTAGATGACCATTTCCTTTCTTTCAGTGACATCACTGACATTTGCATACTGTGGCCATAATGTCAGAGGAATAATGTGCAGCTAGGCTGAAGGGTCAAATGCTTTCTGCCTTTAGGTGGGGCATTAATGTCTAGTAGTTACGGTAGAAAACAGGAATAAAAATATTATGTCTATTGCCTATATGGTTTCCTTTTGCTCGGCAAAAGAGAAACCCTTTTGAACAAAACATACCCCATTTGTAAAAGCAGCACTTCCGGTCTAAGGTATGCTGCTTCCGTATCGATGTAGTTTTAGTTTGTGGAAGCATATTCTAAAACTTGTTTAGTTATAGGATTTTCTGATCTAGAAAAATTTTCTTCGGGGTCAAACCGGATTTGGGTTCTATATGGGACAAGTCATGTATACTGCTATAATGTGAGTCAGTTCATATAAGGATTAAGACATAATCTTTAAAATTTTAAAGTTCTGAATTTATGAGTTTTCTTGAATTTATTTCAATAATTTCATTCTTTTTAACTAGTGATGTCATGTACCCGCATTATATATACGCTCACGAGTGAAACAGTTTCTAAACTTACAATTCATTATAATTTTTTTTACTCTTAATACCTTTTAAAAATCCTTCTCTAAGCACTGTTAAATTTTTATTTTAAAAAAGGATTTACTAAGTTGTCATGTAGTCTACCCACCTACACGATATCAACACTCACTCATCATCACCTTCATCCTAAATATTTATTTTTTATCAGAGTATAATACTCATTAAGTTATTTGTAACTAGTGTATTATTTACTTATTTTAATTATTATACTATTTATTCTAATTATTTATTATTTTAATAAAATATTTGATCTATAAATAAAAAATATAAGAATTCATCACAAAAAGTATTTTTGTTCATAAAACGATAAAATTTATCTATAAAATATGTAAATATGTCCTTTTACATCATTTTAATATAAAATTAAAAATTAATTTTACTAAATGCTTCTAATTCAATTTATTAACTTATAACAGATTTCAGTTTTCTACAATTATATTCCTGAAAAAGAAATGAAGTTTTTCAAATGATCAATTATTTCTTTAACTTTTAGTAACTTAATAATTATTATTATTAGTTATTTTTACCAAACATTCTAGTCTATTGCTATCTTAATGCTTCAAATGTTAACATGGACATGTTACTTATTTGTAAATAAAAAATATAAAGATTCAGTAAAACACAGTTTCTTTAGCACTATACTGTTAGGATTTTCTTTAAATCCAACACTGAAAGTTTTCTTAAACAGAATAATTGGAATATAACTAAAGTGGTAGAAAAATTTAAAAAGGCAATAAAAATATCAACTTTATAGAAAAAAAAAAAAAAAACCTAGTAAAATAGTTCTCACAAAGGTAGTTTGGTGCTCTATCCCACACACCTTAGTAATATCTTGACATTCAAGACCCATTACTTTTAAAAAGGATGTCTACACCATAAAAAAAAACTGAATGTTTTAGCTTTATATTTCTGTATATTTGTTGTAAGAACAAATATAAACCAAAATAAACTAAAAATGAAAGGGTTATATATAATTTTATTTAATAATTCAATTAAATAATTTTTTCACCTCTTGAAAAGGTGATGGATTCCGTGAAGCTAGACATGGATGTTGGACGAAGATGATGAAGCTTGTGGAAGAAGATTGCAAAGGAAATGGTGAACTAGGTGGAATAGGAGTCTTGGTAGAGGTTAGGCCAACTACCAAGAGTTTCTCTAAGTTTTCTCAAGAAGAGAGCTCAAAGAAGAGCTTAAAGTACTGAAAATTTTACAGCATTTCATTATGTGAATCAAGCTATGTTTATACCTTGCCCAGACATCCATTTATAGAAGAAAAGTAGAAGAAGAAGCTTGTAGGAGAAGCTTCAATAACCTAGCGTCTCAAGTAAGCTACCCTAACCCTAGCTTGCTTCACACACTAGATACCCTGACCCTAACCCTAGAGTGTGGAGCAAAATTCCTAACCCTAACGAGCTATGCACTCCTTCAACGCCGTGTGGACATGTGGCATGCTTCTAGAAGGAGGTGCTCCCACTAATGCTAACCCTAACCCTAGGTGCCATTCTAACCTTAATGTGCCTAGGGTTTTTGTTTTACAAAAATTGATCTAAAATGTTTACAAATTTTACAATTTTTCACAAAGAATCTGTTAGCACCAATAGCTGCTATATCATTTGATGAAATCTACACAAGAATGGAGTCTACATTGGATCATTGCTAGCTACGTGGATTACATGAAGATTCATAGAGCTTATTGGAGTTTTGGTTATAGACTTAGGTTATGTGTGTGAGAGAGTTTGGTCTTGGTTAAATTCATATGTTGCATGTTTCACAATTCAAAGTAAGCTCCAAAATTGTTTTTGCTTAAACAAATCATCAAAACGTTCTAAATAAGGTTAATTCGAATTTTAAAAAACTATTTCAGAAAGGAACCTAGTAAAGTGTTTTCAGAATCTGAAGTTGATGAATTTTCTTTAAGTAACAAAAAATTCAATCGATTCAACTGTTGTTACAATCGATTCAAGTCTTGACAAAACTTATGATCAATTTTCTTATATAAAGATCAAGTAGTGATTTAAAAATAACTAAGTCATTTGAGTGAATACTTGTGAAATTTTCAAGAGAGAAAAACACGCAAACACCTTGAGATCTTTTAGTAATCAATTTTCATCAAGAACACTAATCTTGGAGCATTGCTTTGGATGTGAATTCATGATATTGTGATCTTAATCCAGAGCTAAGTGTTTCTACTTTGTTCTTAATACATTTGTAATATGTTGAGTGGATTCACTACTGTAATTGTTTCATTGATTGATCCTTACTATACTGTGAGAGTTGTGTTACGAATTACATAGGGGTTGTAATTGTAACAAGTTTAGTGCAGTAGGTTCTGCATTGGTTAGACAACTGTTGTAGGGTTCGGTAGGTTGTTTATTGTTGGGAGCAGTGGTTGCTTGTGGGGTGCAAGTGTTGTAATTTGTGTAAAACTGATCTTGGTGATCTTTTTAGCAGAACTCTTTGCTAGTTAGCAAAGGACTGGACGTAACCCTTGAGGAAGGGTGAACTAGTATAAATCTTTTTGTTCTTGATCTTTCTTTCTCTTTCCTTTTACACTTATCGTTTCTTTTCTTGCTCGTTCAATTAATTATTCTTCACACGTAATTGATTGTTCACTTTATTGGTGTTATTTTGCATTCTCTAGAATTATTGTTTCATCTGTATAATTGATTGAATCTGTTCTTGATCCTATTTGAGTGTTTTCTATTGTTTGTAATCACTATTTAATTTGTTTAATTTATGGAAACAAGTTTTTTTAATCAATTATTGATTCTTGTTCTGTCTATTAATCTAAATTGTATTACGGTTTGATTAATCTGAGTGTACTGTGGATATTGTTCATTTGATTGTTGTTGTGTTATTCTGAAATATTTTCTGAAAACAGTAAACTGCTTCCGCCTTTGATTATAGTGTTTTTACTGACTTGACTAAGCTTCACATTTCTGCTAAGTGCATTTACTGTTTTACTGTTTGACTGAGTATATTGTATTCAGTTTATTACTTTGGTGCTTTCAGTTAACTGTTTGGTGTTGTTTTCAGTTCTGTTAAATTGTCAATTGATTGATTTTGTTCTGGAATTTACAGATCTTTTGCTTTGCACTTCTGAATATCATTTTTCAGCAGTTTTTAATAAAAAACTTTCATTCCTCCAATTTATAAAAGGTAATTTTGTGAAAATAAATTTTGAAAGTTCAATTCACCTCGCTCTTGAACTCGGCCTAAACTTATTTTACAATTGACATCAATGCTAGGACTTGAATCCTAATCAAGTTTTCGATCCATGGTGGAGAACAAACTACCTTTTGCTGAGGGAGCCTCTATATACAGACTACCTATGTTTTTTAGGGTGAATTATCAGTTTTGGAAAGTGAGGATGAAAATCTTTATTGAATCCATTGATCGTGGTACTTGGAATGACATAGTAAATGGTCCTTATATTCCGATGGTTGTTGTGAATGGTGTGTCTGTTGTGAAATCTTATGATGAATTGTCTGAGGTTGAGAATAAGAGAGTTCAGTATGATTGTGTTGCTAAAAATATCTTTACATTTTCCTTGAACCTTGATGAATTTTTAAGAGTATCTCAATGTAGCTCGACTAAAGAGATGTGGGACATACTTGAGGTCACACATGAGGGAACAAATGATGTAAAGCGAGCTAGAAAACATGCACTCATCCAGGAGTATGAGTTGTTTAGGATGTAGCAAGGTGAAACGATTGCAGATGTTCAAAAGTGGTTTACACATATTGTCAATCATTTGATTGGACTTGGAAAGCAGTTTGACAAAGAGGAGTTGAACATCAAGATCCTCAAGTTCCTAGATAGGAGCTGGCAACCCAAGGTGACAACAATATTTGAGACAAGAGACTTGACCACCCTCACCACAACAACACTATTTGGTAAGTTGAGGGAACATGAGCTTGAGATGATAAGGCTAAAAGAGATGAAGACTGTTGAAAAGAAATCCAGAAGTCTTACACTCAAGACAAAGGCTGTAGATATTGAGTCCAGTGAGGAAAGTTCAGACGAGTGTAGTGATACTGAAAATCTCAATTTATTGACAAGGAGATTTCAAAAGTTCATCAAGACGAAGGGCAAGATGAAAAATCAGCGGAGTAAGAGGTATAACAAGAAACTTGATTCTAATTCCACTAAATTTACCTGTTTTGGTTGTGGTAAGCAGGGACACATGAAAGTGGATTGTCCAAGTCTAGTGAAAAAAGAAAAGGCACAAGAGAGGAAGAGCAACAAATCTGGAAAAGGCAGAAAAGCATATATAGCATCGGAAGACAATGCCACCTCTTCCAACAGTTCTTCACATGAGGATGTTGAAGCTAATTTGTGTCTTATGGTTGGAGAGAATTCAGATGCAAGTAGTATAAATTCCAGCACTTCCTTTAATAGTACAAACTACAGTTCACTTCTTCAAGCTTTCCTTGAAACCCATGAAGAAGCAAACAGATTGGTCTTATCCAACAATAGATTGAAAGGGCTGAATAATTGGTTGGAAGGCAGAATCAAAGAGTTGGAAGATGAGATTTTGAAATTGAAAATTAATTTTGATCATCTTGAAATGATTTACAAAGCTTCCAACGAATTTGATTCTAGCAAGCCAGTTAATTGTGAAAACTGTGATGTTCTTCAAAGGAAGTTAACTATTTGATTACTACTGCTTCCAAACTTTCTATGGGAACAACAAACCTCAATGCCGTTTTGGGCTCTCAAACTTGTGTTTTTGAAAGGCTGACATTGGATATGAAATTGGTTTTCAAGGAAAACAAAATAAAGTAGTTTCTTTAAATCAAATGAGCAACAGTTTTCACCCTTTATGACTTAATAATAATATTAATGATCATATTAATGTTGAAATTAATATTAGTTATAATAATATTAATAAATATAATATCAAAGTAGTATTAATAGTATTGCTTCTATTGCATGAGAAAAGGTCATTCAGTTAGAAACTATAATGTTAGGAAATTTGATGTGCCTAGGGGGCTAGGTAGGTGGGTGCCTAAAAGCATCACTAACATTTGTGGACCCAAATTTAACAGGGTATCAATGGCTCAAATTTAATCTATTTTGCAGGTCTGTTTAGCATCCAAGAAGTAACTACGGTACCTAGACAGTGGATGCTCCAAACACATGACTGGAAACGGTTCTCAGCTAATTAATCTGAAATTGAAACCTGCTGGATTTGTCACTTATGGAGATAATAACCGAGGAAGAATACTTGGAGTTGGTGACATTGGAGGAGATGATAAATTGATCATTAAAGATGTACTCCTAGTGGATGGATTGAAGCACAACTTACTCAGTATAAGCCAACTGTGTGACAAAGGGTACAAGATCACATTTGAGCCAAATATTTGCCTAATAGCAGATTCAAAAACCAATGAGACAGTGCTAGTAGGTAAACAGGTAAACAATGTATACATGCTAAATGTTTCATGCATTACACTAGTATGAACTGCTTGCTTACTAGGAATGATGAATCTTGGTTATGACATAGGAGATTAGCTCATATTCACATGCATCATCACAATAGGCTTGCATCAAAAGAGCTAGTAGTTTGCTTGCCTAAGCTCAAGTTTGAAAGGGACATATTGTGTGAAGCATGCCAAAAGGATAAACAAACTAAAAGTTCTTTCAAACAATTAAATGTGATTTCAACATCTAGACTTCTTGAGCTGCTTCACATAGATCTGTTTGGTCCCTCAAAGAACTATGAGTCTAGGAGGTAATTACTATGGTCTTGAGATAGTAGATGATTATTCATGGTTTACTTGGACATTATTCATTGCTACCAAAGATGAAACCTATCATGCTTCTAAGAAATTTGCCAAAGTTATCCAAAATGAGAAGAATTATGGCATTTCTTCCATTAAGTCAGATCATGGGAGAAAATTTCAGAATAAGAAGTTTGACAAGTTTTGTAGCAAATTTGGAATCAAGCACAACTTTTCAGCACCAAGAACTCCACAACAAAATGGAGTAGTAGAAAGGAAGAATCGGTCTTTGGAGGAACTAGTAAGGACAGTCTTGAATGAAATAGATTTGCCAAAGTACTTCTGGGCTTATGTAGTAAGTACAACTTGCTATGTTTTCAATAGGGTGCTAATAAGACCAATATTGCAGAAGACTCCCTATGAACTGTCTAAAGGTAGATAGCCCAATATCTCTCATTTAAAGGTTTCTGGTGTAAATGTTTTATTTTGAACAATGGAAAAGATAACTTGGGAAAATTTGACTCAAAAGCGGATGAAGGTATTTTTCTTGGTTATTCATTGAATGGTCGTGCATATAGAGCATATAATAGGAGAACCATGCTAGTTGAGGAATCCATGCATATTGCATTTGATGAAACTAACCAGAACATGCAGGAAAGTCCTAAGACAGGTGTAGAGGATGAGGTTCCTACTAAACAACTAGTTGATATTGGACTGGAAAAGAAAACAGAAGAAGCAAGTAAACTACCAGAAATTCAATCAATTAAATAGGGAATTCAATCAATTGAAAAGGGAATTCAATCGATTTAATCTAGAGCTGGTGCAGATACAATTAATTCTGGACTGCCAAAAGAGTGGAGAGTGCCCAGAAATTTGTCATCGGACAACGTCATTGGTCAAGTTCAAAAAGGAGTATCAACTAGAATATCATTGAATCATTTCTGTGAGCACATGACATTTGTTTCACAAGTGGAATCCAAGACTATAGTTGATGCTTTAGAGGACAGCAACTGGATCAATGCAATGCATGAGGAGTTGAATCAGTTTGCAAGGAATAAAGTTTGGTTACTTATTCACAGAACTGAACAGATGAATGTGATTGGAACCAAATGGGTATTTAAGAACAAATTGGATGAACAAGGCGTCATTGTAAGGAATAAAGCTAGATTGGTTGCAAAGGGATACAACCAAGAGGAAGGAATAGACTTTGAAGAAACCTATGCACCCGTGGCCAGATTGGAGGTAGTAAGATTGTTATTAGCCTATGCTTGCATGAATGGATTTAAATTACACCAAATGGATGTCAAGAGTGCTTTCCTTAATGGATATATTGATGAAGAAGTCTATGTGAGTGAACCCCCTAGATTTAAAGATCACAAATATCTAAATCATGTCTTCAAACTCAAGAAAACTTTATATGGTTTAAGCAAACACCTCGACAGTGGTATGAGAGGTTCAGTAATTTCCTTCTTTCTCAAGGCTATGAAAGAGGAAAAACAGATAAGAATTTCATTAAGAAAGCATGCAATGATATTATACTTGTTCAAGTTTATGTTGATGACATTATATTTGGTTCAACTAATGAAATTTTATGTGAGCTGTTTGTTAAAGCTATGCAAGGTGAATTTGAGATGTCCATGATGGGATAACTCAATTATTTTCTTGGCTTGCAAATTAAGCAATTCCAGCATGGTACATTCCTTAATCAATCCAAATATTGCCAAGAGCTGCTGAAGAAATTTGATATGGAAAATTGCAAAGAGGCCGCTACACCTATTGTCACTGGATTCTATTTATATATAGCTCTATCATCAACCACTTAAACACACACTCAACTTCATTGCATTCATAATATTCAGTGAGCGTCGAACATCAACCTTTTCTTATATGAATCTCCATAACCTTTTGAAATGGCATCCTCTTCCACACCAAAGAAACGCACCAAGAGAGCATATGTGAAAAATGTTGAACCACCTGATACGAGTGAAACAGATTACCTTGAGAGATGGTTTATGGGTAACTATGAGAGTATGCAAGAATTTCACATAGATTATAGCAGAAAAGCGATCATTGCTCCTAAGTTCCTTAGGATTCTATGGTTGAAAGAGGAAAAGCTAGATGAAGTCAGCGAGTGTCTAAAGTTTCAGAAACTGGAGAAATTTGTGAGGTTTTCAGAAAACGTGTATCCTGATTTGGTTAAGGTGTTCCTTACCAATATGTTGTACGACAAGGATACAATATACTCCCAAGTCAAAGGAATTGATATATGTATCAATGATGAATTGTGGCTGGCAGTTGCTGGATTGTGAAATGATGGAATTCCAGTTGAGAGGAGTCATGCTGTTGGACTGGAAAGATTCAACAAGGCACAATTCTTTAAGTCATGCTTAAGGAACATAAACACTTAATCCAGAAGCTACTCAGTTGGTGGACTAATCATAACTCCACGTATCCTTCCCTTTATTGTCATATGACTGTTGATACTTAGAGGATTCATTCATGCAGTACTAACTAAAGAAGATCTTATGCTCATGTACTGCTTGATGGGAAAAATTCAAGTAAACTGGGTTAGTGTGATCAAAGAACATATTATCAAGATAAGGAGAAAGGTTGAATACATGATTCTTTATGCAGTTCTCATATCTCATTTTATTGAGTATTTTGAGATCGATACTGAAGGAGAAGTGGTGGAACTTGTGAAATCGCAAAACGAGATCAGTGCAGCAGTACTGAGCAAGATAGGATTGACAAAGGTGAATGATGATCATTGGATCTGCAAACCTGATTATGATAGTCTTGATCATCAGCCAGCTGAAGAAGCTGGAGGTGCTGGTACTAGTGATGTTGTTGCTGCAACTAAAGAGGGATACGATGCTTCCATGCATGATGTTCCACCCACTGGTTATGAAAATTATTTTCATGGATTTGAGGAGAGAATGATGAATCAACTTCACACCATGCACAAAGAGGAAAGGTCTCATCACCAATACTGTGAGACTAGATTTCAAAACATTAAAGGCATAATTGGAGATGTTCAATATAAGTTTGGCCAGATGTTCTATGATCCAGACGAATGAGCTTTTACATACATATCAATTTATTTTACTTTTGCTCTGAACCTGTTGAGATTAGATATTTCTAATCAACTGTTCTAGAGTTCTATTTATTCAAATTGAAGAAATGCAACTCAACACAGACTTGTTTGCTTTCATCAAATTAGGGGAGATTATTAGCACCAAGAGCTGCTATATGATTTGATGAACTCTACACAAGAATGGAGTCTACATTGGATAATTGGTAGGTACGTGGATTACACGAGGATTCATAGAGCTTATTGGAGTTTTGGTTTTAGACTTAGGTTGTGTGTGAGAGAGAGTTTGGTCTTGGTTAAAATCATATGTTGCATGTTTCATAATTCAAAGTAAGCTCTAAAATTGGTTTTGCTTAAGTAAATCATTAAAAGGTTCTAAATAAGGTTAATTTAGATTTTGAAAAACTATTTGAGAAAGGAACTCAGTAATGTATTTTCAGAATCTGAACTTCATGAATTTTCTTTAAGTCACAGAAAATTCAATTGATTGAACTGTCATTACAATCGATTGAAGTCTTGACAGAACTTATGATTAGTTTTCTTATATAAAGGTCAAGCACGTGATTTAAAAATAACTAAGTCATTTGAGCGAATACTTGTGAAATTTTCAAGAGAGAAAAACACACAAACACCTTGAGATCTTTTAGTAATCAATTTTCATCAAGAACACTAATCTTGGAGCATTGCTTTGGATGTGAATTC
>Ga0099824_1003542_pt1 | contig 22805 bp, 14 predicted proteins | sample SiratrowhiteBW_FD_76837 | JGI IMG/M metagenome (GOLD analysis project Ga0099824, IMG submission 76837) | Root nodule microbial communities of legume samples collected from California, USA - Siratro white BW | ecosystem: Host-associated > Plants > Roots > Nodule | place: USA: California... | reverse complement strand
TTTTTTTTGTAAATATATATATATATATATATATATATATATATATATATATATACTATAGAAGATATAAGTTTTAACTATAATATTAAAAATCATATAGAGATTCCTCTGTACACCTCCTTGCTCTGTCTCATTAAAATCTTAATTTAGAAATTGACTTATGCATGTAAATAATTTAATTTATAATGATGATGGTACATTGAACCTTGGCACTCAAAACAAAAAAGAGTTTTTATGACAAAAGGAAAAAAGACAATAATTACTGAATTGATGTGACACAATTTCAACTATTCAGTTTGCAAGAGTTATCATATAAGAAATATTTCCTCAGTATTTCAACATTGTTGTAACAATATCAATCAGATATTTTGCTGCACCATTGAAATTGTCAAGAAATGACTAAATTAGAATTATTTTGAAAAAATAATTAAATTAAGATTGCATATGATTACTTTCAATTTTATATTTTTATTATATGAAATTAACAATTTGGTTCTTATATTTATAAACTAACTTTTGTTTTAGTGGAATTTTTATGTTCTTGTCATATATAAAATTTACTTTTTAGTTCCTATAACTTAAAAGTCTACGTGTAATCCTTATGCAAATAACTTTTGTTTTTATGAACATTTAAAATTAGTTCCTTTAGATAAAATTATTCAAGAGTAGTTAGGTAACACTCTAAAGTAATTATTCTTTCAGACAGATTAGTTAGCCCCATTCACCTGCAACATACTAATTAATTATTACTATTGTCTTTCTTCTATAGCTTTCCTTAAAAGATTTTCTTGATTTGTATTCAAATTTTTCTTCATGAATGAGTGAATTGAGTTTTGATGATACAACTCAATTACGGATTGAATTGTTTACTGTGTCATGAATTTTAATACATCTTTCAAACGGCGAATTTGACAACTTACATAGCATAACTTTTCATATTGAAGCAGTTTATACATTTATTTTTTGGTATTGCATGGAGATAAAGAAGAAAAACCAAGTCACTAAAATTTGTAGAAGTATATAAACACTCCATCAACTCAACTATTCACATTTTCATGATAAACAAATAAGATTTATTAGCTTATTATTTCCTTAAGTCAATTTTTGTTTTCAGCGCTACTTCAAGAATACAGAATAAGAAAAAAAAATTCTATTAATTATAATTAATTATAGATAAACTAATTTTTAGGAATTATGTCACAATAGTTTCTCCAAACATTAATTTTTAATATTGTGTATAAATTTAATTTAATTTATTTTACAAAAATAATTTTATTTAATTATTTATTTATAAATTTAGAAGTGTTTTTCATGTAAAAAGTTATTTAAATAAACTCTTTGTACCAAGTAAGAAGGGATAAAAACTAAAAAAAAAAAAAAGTAGAAAAAGATTTGAAAATTGAAAATTGAAAATTGAAAATTTTGAAATATATAATAGTATACAATTTTGTAGACAAAACAAAAATAATGTATTAAAATGAGAAAAATAGTCTTATATGTTATATGTTTTGTTGAACTTAAATGTTTTTGCGGTGATTATTGTTCAAAATCTCACATTAACTAGATAAAGTTATTTTATAGTTTATAAGTTGGTAGAAATTTTACCTTACAAACTAATTTTATAAGATTGAATTAGGTTTAAAATTTACTTTTTAAAATGGTATCGAAGTCATTTAGAATCTAACCTAATGAGGTTTGATAGAGGGTCTGTTGGATAGAAATAAAGTCATCTCATGGTTTATAAGTGGATGCAAACCTCATCATACAAGCTGGTTTTATAAAGTTAAGTTTGATTAAATTCCACTTCTTAAGAATTAGGGTGGTAATATTATTAATTCTTGCATGTATCTTGTTCATTTTATGTAGGTGAATATTATTAATTCTTGCATTAGGTTGGTTACCTAAGTTAGTTTTCACTAAAACTATTCTCTCCTCCATCCCATTCTCTAATCCCACCTACTATTATTCCACACACCCATATATGAGATTGTTGTCTACTTAAAACTAGACTTATTTAATAATCTAGGGTATCTTTGAACATATCAACACTCTCTTAATCATTTTTTCCTCTCAAAATTTAAAACTTGATCCATTTCCTATCTTCCAAATAATGGTTATGTCAAACCAACTCTCCTTATCACCTACTCCACATGTTTTCTTAAAATTCTTCTACTATGAAAATTCTAATAGTGTTTTTTAGTCTTTGCTTAATTCTCTTGAATCCCAATATTTTGAGTTGATTATCTCCTTCCACATCTCATTTTTCTCATTCATTAATTTTCATTTCTACTCTCCTTTTAATGTCTTATTGAACTTTTGTATATGTTTTATATCCAAACATCCATCACCTTTTGTTTTACACAGGTACAACCATCTCATCGAAGTTATTTTCTTACCTTCTGCTCCTCATTCCCACATAAATTGTCTCTATACTTTTCTAATTTCTCTTATGACCATTTTTGGAACTTTGAGAAAAGATAAAAAGAATAATGGGAGAGTTGTTATATTAATTTGATTAAATTTACCTTGCCTGCTAATGAAAAATGTTTTCCTTTCTATCTTGTCAATCTTTTCCTAATCTTTTGTAAAATTAATTCCCACATTCTTATCCTTCTCAGATGTCTATATATTGATACCCCCAAATATGTGAAGGGCAATGACATATTTTTACAGATTAATATAGTAGCAAATTAATTTATCTTATGATTTTTTATCTCTATGGACCCAACTTACTCTTATGAGATTCACTTTTAACCCAGATACTAATTTAAAGCATCTTAGAATAAATTTCATAGTCATTACATTTTGAATTCTATCCTCACATATGAATAGAGTAGTATTTTTATATTGCAGCATATTTACTTCTATCTTATTTTTATTTTTACTCTTCCAACTTTTTGTATTTTTACAGTTTGTCTAACTGATTCAACTAGTCTCTCTGCCCCAATTAGGAACAATGTCAAAAGGTTACTCTATCCAAGTCCTCTTTGTGGTTGAAATTCTTTTGTGGGACTCCCTTTTAACTAAAACATGCACTTAGTTGACTTTAAGCATTCTATAGTGACCTAATTCACTTTTCATTGAATCCAAGTTTCATCATATAGTATAAAAAGTCTCTTCTTTTCATAACAAACCTTCATGATCAAGTAAATTTTCTTTCTTCATTTTACTTTATTTATAACTTCATTTGCAACTAAAATATTATTCAAAATATTTTTCCCTACAAGAAAAGTTGATTAGGTTTCATCTATCAACTTTCTAAGAATTTTTTTCAACCTATTGCCAATAACTTAACTATAGTTTTATAGAGGCATAATGAGATTGGTCGATATTCTTTCTTTCAAATCTTAAGTATTTCTTTTTTTATCAACAAATCCTGAGGGTCTTCTACTTTTGTAATCAAAGTGATAAACAAATCATTACAGGCGAGGTCATTTTCCATTACAATAATAATCTTCTGTTGCTTCCATTATTTCATTTTTAGACTTATCCAAGTGATTGTTGATTAAATTAAAATTGTAATATTCTAGTTTTAGATTTTTGCTTTCTTCACTCTCAAATTGTTTCTTGTACCTCTCTTTCAGTACACAGGATGTTATTATTATATTATCTCCCATAGAAAATGAATTAGATTTTACTCCATCCAATTTGATCCTTTGTTCTTATTTTCTTACATAATTGAATCGCCAACCATACACCAAATTGGATTAATTACTGAGAGCTCTAATGTTTACTAACTCCTCCCACATTGTTTTTTCTATTTTTATACCCAGATAGTCAATAGACATTAATTATTGAGATTGGTGTTTCTTTCATTCCAAGTACCCTTTAGTCCAAATTAATATATAAAAATGAACTATAAAATCTAAATAAATTATACTTTAAATAAAATAAAATATTAAAAAGTAAATTATTGAATAAAAAGTAAAAATAATATATATAGTTATCATATATATATATATATATATAATAAATATATTTCTTAATTAAATTACGTATCTAAAAAAATTAATTATTTTATTGAAATATTTTTGCTACTTTGATTAGATTAATTTATAAGGATTAGAATTGTGTGTGTGCTTATTTGTATGGGTGTTATATTGATTGCGTATGTGGATATCGATGGGCTTAATATGATGATGGGCTTGAAGTTTTTAACCGAAACTTAAAGGTTGGCTTTTGCTTCCTACACCCTTCAATTGGGTGAAATAGTCGAATTGTTCTTATGAGTTTTACATTTATTTTTTTTTTCTCTCTTTTCCTTCTCGCTCTGCTTTGTTTTTGTGTTTGTTCTTCATTTTTATCTTTCTTGCTGCACAACACCACCACTACCGTCATCACTGTCGTCGCTATTGCACCATCATCGTTATAGAAGAAGAGAGGGAGAAAAATGCAAAGAAAGATATAGAGAAAGAGCGTGTCACGAAAAAAGTTTATTTCAAAAGCCTTTTTTCGAATATATTTCATTTGTTTCGGAAAAATATTTATTCTAAAAAATGCATTCCAAAAAGTATTCTATACATTCCAAAAGGTTTGTTCTGAAAATTATATTATAGAAAGCTTATTCTAAAATGTATTTCATCCGTTCTGAAATTTTTATTATGAGAATCTTATTTTGAAAAACATGTTTTAGAAATTCTGGAAATCCCATTTTAAGAATTCAAAAAGGTGTGTTCCAGAAAATTTCTAAAATGAGTAGTCTAGAAATCATTTTAAAAAAGAGTACAAAATCATTTTCAAAATTGTGGGGGTGCAGGAAGAAAAATGAGAAATGCAGGAAGAAAAGGCCCCAAAGATTAGAGAGTGAACTTGGTAGAATGAGGGTCTAATAGAAATGTTCTTATTGGATGTATATATAGTTAAATGTATAAACTTATATCAATCCATATATATGGAAATTACATGTGAGTATTTAATAATTAGTATATATAAATATATATTCAGGAATTGTGAGAAAATTAATTTTTGATCATTTAATAAGTCTAACCTCTTGCTTCACAATATAAAAATCCAAATTATATTTAATTAGTTTGAGAAGTACTAACTATGTTTAAACTATTTACTTAAATTTTATGAAATTAGTAACATTATTCCTTATGTTTAGATGCCCTTACAACAATAAGATTTTATTAACTAACTTCCAAAAACTAATCTTAACTTCTCCCAATTCTTAGAGATGAATCAACACCTTTGTTGACACTAGCAAAGATCCTTGCAATTTCTAATTGTGTGTTGGCAATTATTTCAGTTCTCTTGAGGTCCATTTCCCCTCTCTTGGCTTCAGCTTCAACTCTCATCTTTTCTATTTCCTTCATTGTGTCCATTCTTGCTTGTTCTGACCTTATCATAGCTTCTGCTAACCATCTTAAGCTTTCTGCTATTTCCATATACTCTTTCCTTCTTCTCCCTGTGTTGTCAATTATTTGTTTCTTCTTCTTGTTACTTCTCATCTCTTCCTTCTTGCTATAAAGTGCAGGGGTGCTGCTATCTGTGTCCAAGGGATTCTTGCTAGATATATGCTCACATGACTTTGTTGCTAACTCATCTTCCTGTTAATCATCAATGTATACATTATTAGTGTATACATATATATGTAGAGAATACACAAAAGCAAAAGTTTAAATTTTGTTATTAAAATGTATTGAATCCATTCTATATTATAATTAACTTATATCAACAAAATAATAACACACTAAACAAATGATAATATATGCATATGCATAATAATTAATAATAAAAAAATTTGTTCATGAGTTTACTTATAGTAATAAGAAAGATGTATTTAAACCTTTATTTTTACTATGACACCGTTTATAATAATTGTTTATTCTATTACTTTAAAATTATACTTAATATGTTGGTAATAATAGATTATTGGTTCATTTTATTTTATTTTTTATTATATTTTTATATTATTTGTACTACTTATTTTTACTTTTTTACTATTTTGCTATTTATATCATTATTTTAATATTTTAATATTATAATCCAAGATATTTTGATGATTACACTAATTAATAGAATTAAAATATGATTATTGTTTAAGTGTAAATTTTTTCATTTTTAATTTTTTTCATATAGAGTAAGATGAAAAATAAAATACGAAAAATATAATTAAAATCATAAATAGAAAAAATAAAGATGGCACGAGTTTAAAACTAATTAAAAAACTAAATAGAAACAAAATATAAAGGTGATTTTATCAAATAAATTAAAATAAAAAATTTATGTGAAATATCACGTCTCCATATCTATTTCTATAATTTTATATTTATCTACTACTTTATAATGTTTAATTAGTTATATATTTAGAATTAAATAAATTAATTATTTAATACTCAAATCTCGACATGGTACTTCCTTTATTTGGTGTAAAGGAAGGTTGGGTAATCAAAGGATTGAGAGGAAGCTTGATAGAGTTCTTTGCAATTTTTCTTATTTAGATATTTAGTATAATTATAGGTATAAAGTTATGGTTCCTAATTTTTTTTATCATCATCCTCTTCTTATTGAGTTTCTCTTCTTTGACATGTAGAAAATCCTATATTTTTAAATTCTTTAAGATGTGATTACAGCATCCAGTTGCAGACAAGTTATACACAAATCTTGGAATGAAAATATGGTTGGATGTCCTATGTTTATCCTACAACAAAAGCTCAAGAGACTAAAGCTCTCTCTTAAGGATTAGAACAACAATGTTTTTGGGAATGTTCATGAAGTTGTGGTTGATAAACAAAAAAATATTCTTTCTTTACAACATCAGATTCAGGTAGTTGATCTTGCTGGGATGGATATGCTTCTTGTTCAACAACAACAAGATATGCAAAATCTTGATATGACTCTGGATTTTTAGGCCCTTTTTTGGAAATATAAAGCTAAAATGCTCTAGTTTAAAGATGGAAATCGTAATTCTTCTTTCTTTCATGCCATGGTCAAAAAACATGTCAAGAGATACAAATGATGGTGGATGAGGATTTGGTTTCTGAAGATCCTAAGGATATTAAGGAACACATTCTTTTTTTTCATAAAACTTTATATAATTGTTTTGATACTGATAATGTCTCTACAAATTTTACAAAATATATGATTGTTGTTCATATTCCTAGAGTTGTTTCTGAGGACAAGAACTCTATGTTGGTTAAATGTCCTTCCAATGATGAGAAGGTAGTCTTTGCTCTCAACTCTGATAGTGCTCCTGGTCCTGATGGCTTTAGAGGCTCTTTCTTCCATGGTTGTTGATACATTGTGGGTTTTGATATTTGTAATGTTGTAAAATATCTTTCTCTAATAATTGAATCCTCTCATGCTAATGTGGTTTCTCTTATCTCTAAAATTCATAGGGCTACTTCTATAAAAGACTTTAGGCCTATAATCTTAGCAAATTTCAGGTTTGAAATCATTTCAAAAATCATAGTTGACAAGTTAGTTTCTACTGCTACTAAGATTGTCTTTATTAATCAAAATGGTTTTATTAAATATGGACACATTAAAGATTGTATTGATACACTTTGAAAACCATTAACATGCTTTCTAAAAAAAATACCTTATCAAGTCACTTATATTTTTCTTTTTCCTTTTTTTCTAATTTATTTCTTATTTATAGAAATTTGAAAATAATTTACTGATAATAAATTTTTATACTGTTTAATAAAGAAAAACAGTGTTTATAATAATTTTATCAATTTATTTAGCAAATATGATTTTAAAAATATAATCCATCATAATTTATAATTAACTGATATTACAATTTTATATTAATAAAACACAGAAATCGTACTCATAAATTTTTATATTTTGTGCATATTTTAAGCATTAGATGTACTCTGTCACTCAAAAATGATTATACTATTAATATCATTGGTTTTCTTCTGTCCAAAAAACAAGTCACATTAATGCCACAACATGAGTTTAATTAAATCAGTCATAATCTAAAATATTGAATCCCGCCAAAGAAAATAAATCTTTTCACAAATGATGCAAACAGTATATATGTGTGCGTGAGAGAGAATTATCTATAATTCCACACTCCCCTCCAATTAATATAATAAATAAAAATTATACTATTAATAACTTCTTTTAATTACAGCCTAATAAGTTTTACTACGTCATCATCAATCTTTTTTAATAAAAATTATTTTCCATAATATTTCTGAAAATAAAAAATACTTTCTTATTATAGCAAATTAAAAAACGAATTCAAAGAAATTATAAAATTTAAAGAAACAAGAACTTTATCCAAATACAATTAAATAATATATATTAACTAACGAAATTAATTTTTTCTATCTCTATTACAATTATAAACTTATTCATCCATGTTCAATTCCCTTAAAATAAAACAAAAGAAGGCAGAAAAAATTGGCGAGTTGAAAATTTACCTTGACAAGCTTATCATCAACCCCATTGGATCCATGCGAGTTCTGCGCAATCGGAAGCGGCTCTGAAGACGGCGGTGGTGGCGGCGGCGGCGGCGAGGAGAGGAGCGGGCCAGTTCCCCGGAGAAGAAGATCGAGGCGCGAATAGAGAGGCCATGAGGAGGGATGTTCGGCGGTTGCAGATTCTGATCTGTACCTCTTCTTCATGGACTCCACCTTGTTCTTGCACTGCGTGGAGGTTTTTGGGGACTTGGTGCAGTTGGCACGTGCTGACACGTGCCGAGCCACGTCCTCCCAGTCATGGCCCTTGAGTTTGGCTCTGTTTCTGAGCACCCATTTGGCCTCATAGGCCTCTAGAAGGGTTGACACTGCTCCTTCACTCCATTCATCTCTCTTCACTCTATCACCACCTCCAAACCCCTTTGATCTCACACCACTGATCTCTTCCTTGATGGGGAGGAGGAGAGAGTTGTTTTGGTCTAGGTTAAGGTTTTGGTTTTGGTTTTTGGATTGGTCTAGGTTGTGGTTGGTTGTTTCTTCTTTCTCCTCCTCCATATCTCTTGTTGTTTCACTCCCATGTACTAAAAGTCTACAACTTTTTATTTTTATTTTTATCCCACAACATGATCATCAAAAGGGTAAGGAAAACCACTAGCATTGGAATCTAAGGATCAAAATAGTGTTACCATGTGGCAAAACAATAGATAGTGGTGGAAGGAAATATTTAAATTGTAAAGTGGTTGGTTTTGAATGATCATGAGAAAAAAATTGTAGACAAATATATGGTATTCAAAAAAAAATATATAGACTTTACAAATCTTGATGTTGGGTTGAAATGAAAGAGATTTAGGAATCTTTACTTAAAAAACGGTTGAGATTAGATTTATGAGTAGTAGAAGTCTTTCAATGGTATTATCAAGAGAATTAGAAATGAATATAGTTGATGGAATTACAAATATTCAAACCTTAATATTGTGGTTGAAATATGGTGGGAGGAAGTGAGGGTTAGTGGGGGAATAGGCAAAGGGGGAAAAGGGTACAATTTGTCAAAAGAGTTAATGATGTTAACTTCTTAACCTTTATTTTTCTTTGGCCTTTTTTGTGTTTTCTTACTTTGTGGGTGAAGTAGTGGTGTGTGGGTAATGGGAAATGTTGGGTTTTTATTGTTTGAGTTGAGTTGTTTGGCTGTTAGCGTTGACATGAAGCCAACCAAGACATCAAAGTGATGGTAGCAAGAGTGGTGGTGGTGGGCCATTCACGTGGGTCTGTCACCCTCTCTCACTAGATCCTCTTCACTCAATTCATAACTTATTTACTTATACATTGAGTCATTTTTAAAAAAAATAGGACTAAAATAATTGATAACTTATATTATTTATATATTAACTCATTTTTAAATTGTAATAAACATGATAACTCACATGAATTTTATTACGTTAATGACCTCTTTTTCATTCAAAGTTAATTTATGCATAGATAAAATTGGCTTTTTTCATTCATTTTTACAAAATTTTTAGAATTGGAAAAAATATTATATTTGTGTAATAAATAAATTGTGTCAATTTAACAGGATTTCATCATGAAAAATTTTAAAAATTGCTCTGAAATCTTATCATATATCAGTAGGATTTTAATATAATAAAATTAAACTGAAATTGTGTCACATCAATATTATATACGATTTTATCAATTTCATAAATTAAATAAAATTGCGTCATAACGATACATTTTCTTCATACTGAAAATTAAAAAAAAAATCTATTATGAGAATTTTATGAAAAAATATATATTAGAATAAGAAAAAATTAAAAAAAATTACATATAGAATTAGTATAACAATTTAGAATTATGTGTTCTCAAGTAATAAACTAAAGAAACATCTTAATCCAATTTTTACTAGACAAAGGATGAAAGTATTTTGAAATGATAAACAACTAAAACAAATAATAACAAAAAGTATAATTTGCTCATAACTTTTGTACCATAAAGAGTATATTGGAAAGTCTTGATCCCATCATCAGCACCGGCCAATGTGCAACCTTCACTAAAAAATGAGTAGCTTTAGTTCTTCTTACTTTCCCTTCAATGTCCTTTCTTCTCTTTGTCTCTCTCACGTATGCATATGCTTTTATGCTCCTTTAATGTGTCTTTTGAAAGGGCTTTTGGTGATGCACACACAGCCACTAGACCTAAAGTTAAACCCTAATGGCTTTCTATTAACGACTCTGGTTGGCCATAGTGGTAAGGAATCATAGTAGGCCACACCATGAAAACACAGGTAATCCTATTCTCAATGCTACACAAACCTAAGCCATTGGATTGGTTCTTGTGACTTATAATATCCCTCCATGTATCTTTCTAGGGTTTTTTTTAACAAGGGTTAAAGGTAGGTCTTTCTAGGGTTAAAGATAGGTTTTGCATCATCAAAAGAAATAAGATCTTACCACTTTTCTTTTATACGTCAGTCGAATACATTGACTTAGGGTGTTTGGTATCAGTCATATTCTATGCTTTAGAGCCATTGAAAGAAAAAAAAAAATATCAAAATTCTCTTTTTTAACAAAATGTTAGACAAAAATAAAATAAAATTGGGGTGAAAATCTCTATCTTCAAAAGATCTCAAACTTTCAGAGTTAGTCATTTCAACTTTGCAAGTAATTATGAAATTCTTTATGATAGAAAATGGATGAGTTTTTTTTTATTTGCATCTATTTATTTTGAAATATATTTTTGATGAAATAGGAAAATTTTTTATTTTTCTATATGTATTTATCTAATCGGCTTACTAAAAAATAAAACATTTTATTTATTTATTTATTTCAATAATTCTATCTGTTCTTTTTAGATAAGTGACTATTTAAAAAATATTTCAGGACACTTATTTTAAATTTAACCAAATTTATGTATAGTTTTATATCCTATACTCTTAGACTTTATTTAGGCCCAATTACCAAATAAGTGGGAGTTAAAATTTGTAATTTGTGATGGAAAATTATATTACTTTACTCAACAATAAATTAGTTTTTTTTTCTAAAATATTCTTGACAATTCATAGGCTATGAATTTATCATTATGATATTGCTATCTATTTTAAAAGAGTAATAGCAACCCATTTGTTTTATAAAATGTTTCCTTTCTATCACAATTTTTCTTATCACTCACTATTATATTTTTGCCTTAGTTATTATGATCAGTCTGTGTCATCCTGTGAATTGACATAGATCTGCTAATAATAGAAAGTTAGATTTTTCTTTTCTTTTTTGTAATATTGAGATGAAATTAATTTATGTGAGTCTTATAGTTTGAAAAATGAGAACTGAATATTTAGTTAGGTCTACATAATCTAATAAAAAATACTTTTGAAATTATGTGTACAATATCGTAAATTCAATAATTTGGAATTTGGGTTGAAATTTGGTTTTGAATTATGTTAATTTTGTAAAAGATTAATTTAATTTAAAGTTTTAAATAAAGTATTTATGTATATATAGTTTTTCAAATAATTTTTTTTTTACAGCTATATAATGTAAAATTTTAATAACCTAAAATGGTTATATCATAAAATATAATAAAACTTTAATTTCATAACATATATTTTTATAGTTAACAAATATATTTTAAAACAATGAATTACCCTTGTTTTAGGGTGGTGCTCCATATTTCACAAAATATTCAACGAAATTTGAAAAAATAAAAAATAAAAGCAACTTTTTAATTCATAATATATGATAATTTTATATAAATTTTTTAATTTAATAAAATTAAAAACATGAAAAACAAAACGCTAGAAGGAGGGCTTGAACCTCCGACCTTGTGGTTAACAGCCACACGCTCTAACCAACTGAGCTATTCCAGCTTGACTACTATTTGTCGCATTTTACTATATAAATATTATTGTTTCATATTTATTTTGTAAAAGTTATCTTCGCGTCTTTCGTTCGCTGTTTGTACTGAAATGGTATGTTACAAATATTTTTAATTCTTTCATTTTGTACAGTTTTAATTATTTATATTGAAGTGTAACAGCTAATGAATCCTTTCAACTTGAATAAAATAAAAACATGAAAAAATTAGAAAAATAAATTTAAAAGTAAATGTTATGTGTAGAATAAAAAGTACAATAAAAAATAGGTATTGTTTGAATAGATAGGAATAACCGAAAAAAAAATGGACAGAGTTAATTATCTCTGCTTCTTTAAATGAGTGAAAATTTTGTAGAAAAGAAAGACAAAATATTATAATTTTATATTATTTTTGGTATGTATTTAGTTTACTATTATTATTTATTGATTTATTACATTCCCCTCTATTTTGCCTCACTTGTGTGTGGAAATGTCTTTTAAAATAAAAGTTCATTTTAATTGTTTATAAGTATCTATTCAACTATTCAAATTCAATCATTTACAAATTTTACTCTCAAATATCTCTTTCTAAGGTGATCTGGTATTTGTATAAGTTTGTATATGTAAGCAGCATTGCTAAAAAAATGTTTTTATTTTATTTTCTTGCAAAAATATTATAAAAATTATTAGTTTTATTATAATGCTTTGAGTTGGTTGCTTTTTTTTATTACGAAAGTGATGCTTTAAATACACATAAAAGAAAATAGAAAAGTATTGAAAATGTTAAAAATACCTATGGTGGAAATAGTAATAAAAAGTGAAAAGGGATCATTGATACCAATGGCAGCCCAAGTAAAATTGTTACATTAATCACATTAATCGATCACAGTTCCAATTAAGCATCATGCAATACATGATTAAGTTTTTAATTTTAAAGTTATTGTCAGAATTATATACCATAAATTAATCAAATAATAGTGCAGCATTATATATTAATTTCTCTTTATTCCGAGTGATGCAAATAAGAGTGAAAAATAATAAATAGGGCATATAAACCAATAAAAATGCAACAACGAAGTCCATTTTCTCAACTGTTTTTTAAGATTTTTACGTAAAAATAAATACAAACATTTTTTCTTATAAAAAAATTATAACTAAGAAAAACTATTTAGACACTAATTTTAAGTGCGAAATAAAATAGTTGATAATTGTGACCAAAATAACCACCAAATTATATTATTTTGATTATCAAATAATTACAAAATAAAAGTAATAGTAATAATTAAATTTAATAATTAATTAAGTCAAGATAATTGGTATCTAATATTAACTACCAAGATTTTAGTTACTATTATATTCTAAATTAATCTCTTATTAAATTAATTGCTAAGTTTATCATTTTAAACATCAATAAATTAGTTTTTAAAATTAATTTTTTATAGTATATGAAACTTTTATTTTATTTTATTTTTCAATTTTACTTCGAATAAATATGAATTAGTTTTTTTTTTTTTTTTTCACTTGCACGATAGACATGTAAATTAATTGAAAACTAGATAAGTGTAATGGATAAAAGAGTAGGTAGTATTATTTTAAATTAACTTAAAAAACAATGTTAAACGAATATGATAAAAAAAAGGAAAATTGAACTTATTTCTCATGAACTTAGGTTAAATAACATCTACAATCTCTAGTTTTTTAAAATACTTCCAAAAACATATATAATATAAATTTATTCTATATATGTAATTAAATATTAAAAACTTTACATGCACATATATTAAATTTAAAATAATAAAATTTTTAATTATTTATAAACTTTTAGAATTAGTTATTCTCTTCTCATTCTTTTAACCTGAAACACTATATCTTTCGACTAAAATAAATATAAAACAAAGGACGAGTTAATATTTTTATTTAACGTATAATACAATTAAATATATAAATAATGTCAATATTTGTTTATTACAAGACATATTAACAACATCAAAATAATATCAAATCAATAAAGATTCATTCTTCTTAATAGTATTAAGCTCAAATATAAACACTAAAATATGTTCAATACTCTAAAAGCTCAATATCTTACCTTGTTTTAGTATAGATTTTTTAACAACTATCAAATAATAGGGTGATTTATATATTTTTAGTAATGTTAATTTTCACCCTCTATTTAATGTGTGAAACTTACACACTTTCTTTACGCATAGATTTTTGTCTATTTAACTTGAATCTAAATATCTTATTCAACTAATTTTTTTCTAACTTAATACTTACATTATATTTAAATAATCATTAACAAATACAAACCATAAATCATTAACACATTCATATTTATAACATATCATCAATCACATTTAGTGATTCACAACACATTATTAATAAAATACATCATATCTTACATAATTAATAAACTAAAATCTTTAAAAATATTTATAAATTAAAAAACCAATTTTTTATATAAGTTGTTTGAACAATGTAATCTCATTTAAGAAAAATTCAACAACAAAAAAAGAATGATTTATATCGATATTTATAACTTCAACAAAAAAAGAAATATGTCACTTGATCAAAAATAATTCAAAGAGATATTTGTTTTGCTCTCAATTTTGCTTCAAAGATAAATGTTTTACTTGAGCAAAAACCTTTTAAATGAGAAGGATTTATCTAATTTTCATTTTTACTTTAGTGAAAAATGTCTTACATCATATATTAGAAAAATGATTTAATAAAAAAATAGATTAAAAAGCAACAAATAGTTAGACAAAAGTTACAATATTCTTTATCTCTGATGATTACTATCATATTGATAAGCTGCAAGTTAAGTAGCCAAATTTTTATAACACACCTTAATCATTAGATTATTTTTCTTAATAAACTTTTAAATTCTTATAACATTACATTTACTTGAATAAGATAACAATATATAATAAAAGAAGAATGACATATGGACAAATGAATTTTTTTCTTTCAAAAAAGATTATTCTATTTAAAAAACCTCTTTGAACCTAAGAATTAGTATATAAGAAAATATCTTAAACATTATATATGGACACTTCACTATATTACTAATAATCGCCCTTCAAAATAAATGTTTATTATGTTAATAAAATTTCCACTCAAGAAAACCAAAAACATATAAGTAGTAGTGAAAGATTTATTTTTGAATATTTATTATATTCAATCTAATTGATGCATGTCAAGTACAATCATATATACAATATTAAATCCAATACTTACTTAGAAGTGAAGATGATGATGTGATATTGTAATTGATTAGAGAATATTGGATTCCGTTGATGTAATTGAGTAAGAACAAATCCTGAGAAAACACAATAGAGAATAAAAGAGAGGGTGTTTACGTGTTAAACCAAAGTGTCAGGCAACATACATAAAACTGCTCTATTTTTCTCTTTAATAGAGTAGAGAAAAACCAACATATGGTTAAACCCTTCTATATATATTTTCTGTATATATTAAGATAGGACTCAGTCCACCTATTATCAGCCTGTCCATATTATATATAAATAATATTCACATCCCATAATTAATAATAATATTTTGGTATATATAGATTAATCTGAATCAATTATTATAATTTATGCATGTCCACAAAATTAAACATCCAAGACATAGTACCTCTCTTAACCGATAATGTTACCTAACATAAAACATGTTGACTGACACAAATACCTAAAAAAAACCGAAATAGTGTAATTAGTGCCACTAATTACGTGACCATATAAAGTTAAGCAAGTAATGTTGATAAACAAATAATGTTGTTGATAAACTCTTAAAACAAATTTAAGAAAAAAATGGACTCATATGTCCTACTTCAGCCGATAACTCTTTCGAACATTCCTTCACATCATGGCGAATCATGACGAATCAAGAAGAGGGACTATACCACAAGATGATGAATAAGAATAGAATAAGATATTAAACAAGAAAAGGTCTTCTGAAGTGCTTATTAACTTAGTAAGAACTATTAATTTTCTTTCAGAAAAGAGGGAAACAATAGGAAGAAGCGCTTGGGCTTAGTGCCATTTATGTAATGGAAAAAGGGGGTATATAAGGTAGGGTTTTTGCAAAGGAAAATGGATCTTAAAATAAATGAAGCATATGGTACTTAAAAATTATTTTTAAGCAGTTTGTTAAAATTTTTATAAAGATTTCCTGAAAAAAAATGTATCTTTAAACAAATTACGAATATGCGAATTTAAGTGGGCTTTAAAATGATGATAAAAGGAGAAAGAGAAAAATAAACTTCTAAAAAAAATCACCATATAAACAAAATAATTCATTTTTTATTTTTTTAATAAATAAGGTTGGTTGTGTTTTTATTTTCTAAAATTTAGAATAAATATGTTTTTATCTTCAAATTAGAAATAATTTTAATCCCTACAATTTTAAAAATAAATACTTACAATCCTTAAGTAAGCAAACATGTGCACTTTGGACGGCAGATCATTTTTTTTTTTGGTAACATTAAGAATATATTTACTTCAAATTTCATAATTAAAACAAAAAAACAGTTTATAATTTTGCAAAAAGAGATTTGTTTCCTTCTTGTTTTTTTTTTTCATTAATAAAAGGCTAAAATAAACAACTCCTAAAGTAAAAAACAAACGAAATTTGTTCGAAAGATTAAAAATCAAGACTTAACTAACTTAATGGTACTTCCAAAGAACTTATTGGTATTATCAATTTGGGTATTTTACATAAAATTTTCCACAAAAATTTCAGTTTTAATTATTAATAAAAAAAAAATTATTTCGGTTTTGATCTTTAGTATTTACCTACATTGCCAAAGATTTGTTCTTTAATTGATATGTTACCAGTTGAATACAACTGATAAATATATTCTTCTTTTTCTTTTAGTTTTCAATAGATTTCATGTTCAATCATTTTTTTTTTCATCGCTCTTAGACCTTTTTTTATCTTTTTTAGTTTTTAACGTTTACCGGTGATTGTGCCAATAGTTAATTAGAATTAACAAGTATTTTTTTAATTTGCTTGAAGAAAAAAAATCAATAAACAAAAATGTTTTTCTTCGATTTAATTTTAGTATCCTTTCGTCAACATTCTCCAAACAAATAAAAGATACAAACCTTAACTGAAAAAAAAAAGAAAAAAAAAACAGTTTCCAACACTCCCAAAAAAAATCAATAAACAAAAAAAAGACTATAACAAAAACAAATGGAAAACCGTTGTGAACCAAATGAAAAATACAAATTTAATAAACACCAATATTTATCAACGATCAAATCACGAAAAAAGCTATATATGAAAAATCTTCAAATTTACAAGGGACCAAAAAGTCATTTATGCCCAAAGTAAAGCCATATAATTATCTTTTCTTACAACAAAACAGTATTTGAAAATTAATTTGAGCGTTTACTATAGTTTAAAAAATGCAACTATCACACAACCACTCCTATAGTAAGTTTGAATGGGTAACAATGTTATATAAACTGGTAAGCTTGAGTCATGGTTATTCCCTCTTCACATCTGTCATTGAAAGCAAAACTGATACATCTTGCAATGTAATACTTGCACAGAAAGAAAAGGTTCACGCAGATATCTAATCCTCAATTCCCATTCAAGTGTCTGAATAGGTAGGTGCAACAGAAATAATTTAACTACGGAAGATTCGTAGGATCAAGGTTAGCATGTTGTGCAAGCAGCCACTAATAATTTTATATTCAGTATTAGCTAATCTTTCTCCATCAATAAGTATAAATATTTTTAAACAATATAGAATTCTGCTAATAGGATTAGCAACATCATCAAGGTGCAGCACCAGCAACAACAAATTTTTAAAAATGCCAAACCAAATGTGAACTAAAAACATGTGCTTGTGTCCATTATAAATCAGGTAGCAAATTTGATCAAGTTTCCTCGTGGCTCTTAGAAATTTGGAAAATGAGAAAAGACAAGAAGAAAACGCCACTGTAGTAGAATAAAAGAATTTGAAGTCCAGAATGAAAGAGTGAACAGAACTTGCTGAATAAAGTTTCAATCTAAAACCAACATAAATATTGACTATATATTCTAACACAATCAAAAATTTCTTACTCAAGTCATAGAAGATCACACCTAAGATGGTCTTCTCCTATTCAAAGGGATATTCGCTTTAATAACAAAAAAGACTCCACCTACTTCATGAATGGAGATGCATATTTAGTAGTTTACAGAATCTAAAATCAGACACTAAATCCTTCAAATATAGATACGTATATAGTTTCTGCACTCTAGGCCCCAACTCCATTTTATTTTTCTATCACAGAATGCACTTAACATACAACAACATCAAAGCCAGGAAAAAAGCCTTCCAGTGAAGGTGAACATAACATAATAAACATAAAGGGTGGAAATAAAAACACAGAACATGTGATGCAAACGGCGAATGAAAATGAATCTATAAATAGGACTATCAAACAACTAGTGCTGCAGTACAGACCAACCTCCATTTTTGGATTCTATTACCACTAGACACAAAGCTACACTGTTTCATCAACAACCAATTGATCACACCCACCCAGCTGCAAAATAAATCACCTTACAGCACTATACAGCATGCACATGACTGGTAAAAGTTGCATCTAAATTATCAGAGATAGAACCAAAGTGGCAGTGTTTACCAACAAGTTTTCCAAGCAAGTGTAGTTGACTGATGTACTTTGAGATGTCCTCTGTCCTTACACATCATATGCAACCTTCACTGATCATTAGTTTAAAGCAGTAAAAGCTAAAACTCAAATCCAATGAAGAAACAAAAGTACTCCTCAGCAGAAGAACGAAAGCTTTTACCCATTAATCAACACTTTAAGAATGTACAACACATCATGATACTGTTCATATCATAACATAATAATCAATAGAATATGATTAAAAAAAAAACAAATTTATCACCTAATTTGTACACCAAACGTGCCAGTCTAAACCCTAAATCGACCGGGATTCTCTCTGATCAGGAAAACCCCACATCCTTGCATTCACGCATTCAGCTAATCAGAAGAACCACTGAATGAATATCCCACAACTCATATTTCTCTCAATAATACACCACCAAACTTAGATACAGAAATCCCCAAATGCTATTATTGGCGATGTTTTCATATCGGAATTGAAGATTTACCTTGGTAATTTGCATAATATAGATTCTAGTTACATGTCAACATAGATTTTCGAATAAAAAACTCTAATTCTGATTGAAGAACATCCCCAAAAATCACATAAGTAACTGCATCTAAATTTTATCCCGAACATGTATCCAAAAAAGAACCATCTCATCTTCATCCATTGGTTCCAATTCATGAATGCGTGAAGAATGTGTAAATACAGAGAATCCATTTCCGGTCTACAAAGAACAAAAAGAATCATGAAACTGTATCACCACAAGAATCACCAAACTCAGTCCGAATCATGATTCCTCGAGGAACCAAACGAAGAACAGTTATCACTACTCAACACCACATCGACATTGCCATTGCTCTCACCGAGCAAGACCCTCAACAATTCCGCCGCCTTCATCCTCCCCTTGTCGCTGCCGCCATCCCTAACGTCCCTAATTCCGTCCAGCGCTCCGAACGCCACCGCGTCGCGCACATCCGCGGCGACCTTCTCCCCGCCGCAGCGCACCAGATTGAGGAGCGCTGAGACGGCATTCTCCTTGGTGCGCATGCTGGCGGCGGTGCCGAGGTCAAGGAGGTCGGCCAGCACGCCAAGGCCGCCGGAGGCTTTACGGAAGGCCTCGGCGGCGTCCTCGCATCCCGCAACCTGCGCAACCACCGCCGTGGCGTCCTCCACGATGCCGACCCTGCCGTCCTTCACGACGAGCGAAAAAAGCGCGGGAACGACGCCGAGGTTGATCATCGTGGCGCGGTTGAGCGGGTGGAGCGCGATGGCGAAGAGCGCCTTGAGCGCGTCCTTGATCGTGCGCGGAGGCGAGGACACGTGGCAGCGGAGGATATCGACGAGCGAGTACACAATCTCGCGCTTGGCGCCGACGACGGGACGGTAGGCGTCGACGGAGGAGAGGAGGCTGTGGATGGTGGCGGAGGCGGACTGGACGGCGGCGGGCGATGAGGTGGTGGCGTGGTGCGAGATCACGTGCGCGATCGCGTCGAGGACGCCACGTGTCGACATGAGAGGGTCCTTCTCCGTGATGGAGAGGTTGAGCAGTGTGGCGGCGGCGTTCTCTTGGGAAGTGTGAGAGGAAGAGTAGAGCGTTTCGGCTATATAAGGGATTGCGCCAGCTTCGGCGATTACGGGTCGGGTTTCCGGGTCCTGCTTCGACATGAGCCGAAGCTGGCAGAGGGCGTCGACGCGAGCGGCTTCGGAGACGGAGCTGAGCTTCGAGACGAGGGTGCGGACGGTGCGGCGCTGAGGGTCCATGGTGCTTCGGAGGTAGGTTCCGGGGATGAGGAAAAGAGAAAAGAGAGGGTAAAAAGCTCGTGGGAGGGGTTGGGGAGGAATATAAGTAAGGGCGTGTTTGGATGGTGGGAGGCGTGAGGGAGTAGGACTCGGAGGAGATTATTGAGTCGTGGCGGTTTCGCACGGCGTTGACTGGTTGCGCTGGTGACGTGGACAGCTGGATAAGTTTAGTTTGGTTTACACAAATTTTGATTTGATTCCTTTCATACAGATTTTTTTATGCTATGGTTTGATAGGGTTTGGAGAACGGTTTTTCTCTCTATAAATTCCTTTCATACTCCTTTTATTTAAATAAAATTATTAATAGTATTTTAAGAAAAAAAAAAGTTATGTATAAGTATGTAAACTAAAGGTCACTTGTTAAACTAGAACAACTCTATGTAATTGATCCACTTGTTGGATTGTGATTTTTATTTTTCACTCTCAACTCAAATATTATTATTTTATTTTCTTAAAAGATTTTTGTTTGATGAATCTAACTTATCTCAAATTAAGGTTTAAAGGATTTTACTTTTAGATATTAAGATATAATATAAATGTCATCATTCTTTAGTTTAAAAGATTTTATTTTGTTTTCAAAATTAGATATAAAGATGTAAAATGTGGGTTTGTCGTATATATAGTAAAATTAATACTTATATTGTAAAAGAAAAACTTGTAAAAACCAAATGAGGATCACAAGCATAAATTTTTTAATCTGATTTTAAGGGTTTTTTCTCACTTTTTTCTGTGTAAAGTGCTTTCATATTGACTCTTTTTGTTTAGTTTATTTTTTGAACAATAAGATTTAACCTTTTAAGAGGGTTATTTTTTCTACGTGCAAATTCCTTTCACACATAATTAGCGTTTATGTCCCGAGTGCTTTATGGAAGACCTTTTGTAATAGAATCAATAAAAAATTGATTTATTTAATATTAATATGTTTGACCTAGTTAAGAAATTTGCTTTTGGAAATCTGATTTCTCAACAAGAAATGCTTCAACCTAAAATATTTAGATTAATCATGAACCAAATATACTATTTAACTTTAACAAATATTAATTAAATTACAATGCTATAATTTTGATTAATTATTATACGACTAATAATTTTACATAAAAATATAATTTTATTAATTCATTGGTTAAATTTTAATTATATATCACTAATAATATTTATATTAAAACTTATGTTTTATTATATTTTAAAAAAATATATTAGTTCAATTTTAATTATATAACGAGACATTAAATATTTTATATTATACTACAATTTTATAGTTAATGATCATATTATCATTAATTATTAAATAAAATTATAATATATAGTTTTAAATTGCTCGATTATTACAATTAATAAACTATATTCTTATTAATAAATAATAATATATAATAAACCAAATAATATTTTAAATTAATGATAAATATTAAAATGTGTATAAATATTGAAAATAAAGAATTAATTAAATTTTAAGTAGCTTTTCAAATGAATTTTCGTTAAAACAATTCATAACATTAAGTATTTAAAATAATTTTTTACTTCTGTTTTCTCCTATTCTTTAAATAACTGATATATTATTAATAAATAATAATATATAATAAACCAAATAATATTTTAAATTAATGATAAATATTAAAATGTTTATAAATATTGAAAATAAAGAATTAATTAAATTTTAAGTAGCTTTTCAAATGAATTTTCGTTAAAAAAATTCATAACATTAAGTATTTAAAATATTTTTTTACTTTTGTTTTCTCCTAAATAACTGATATATTTCAATAGTTTATAAATGAGTGTAAATTTTACTACACAAATTTTGGAAGATTGAGTTAAGCTTAAAGTCTAATATGATATTATTCCACATCGATGAGAGTTGAGACATTTCAATAGTTTATAAGTAACTACAAACCTTATTTTACATGCTGGTACACCTTCCCCCTCCTATCTCTTCTAACTCACTAAACTTTTAAAAAGAGAAGGAATTAATTAAATAAAAGAATAAATGATAAATAATAAGAAGTGATTGCTAAAATAGTTTTTTAATGAGTAATATATATATATATATATATATATATATATATATATATATATATATCTAGAGATATATTTTTTTTTTATTATTTTATTTTTTTTTTTTTTTTTTTATATATTACTATGTGTTTGTGTTTTT
>Ga0099824_1003541_pt1 | contig 22805 bp, 8 predicted proteins | sample SiratrowhiteBW_FD_76837 | JGI IMG/M metagenome (GOLD analysis project Ga0099824, IMG submission 76837) | Root nodule microbial communities of legume samples collected from California, USA - Siratro white BW | ecosystem: Host-associated > Plants > Roots > Nodule | place: USA: California... | reverse complement strand
TTATTTTCTCATTGTCTTTGTTTTTTATTTTTTTTCCTTTTTCATAAAATTCATTTATTTTTTGGGTCCTTTTTTTTTTTTTTTTTTTTTTTTTTTTTTTTTTTTTATTTCTTGCTTAACACAGTCTTTAATTTCCCTAATCCAAAGTTTTCCATTGCATCGAAAATAAAACAAAAATCATTCCATGAAACCTGTGCACAAACAACACAACACATCATGGACCACAACAACAACGCGGTTCCAAGAATTCATGTATTTTCATCACAAACACCACCTTCTCCTCCCATGTTTTCCTTCCTTATTGCTCTTTCCATCGCAACACTAATTTTCATGTGCTTCTACATTTTCCCAGTCATTGTTTCAGCAGTCATTCTTCTAGCCCTTTGCATCACCGTCCTCTTCCTTTGCAGGTTTACGCCTGATCCTGAATTGAGAGAAACAGTCTCTTTTCATGCACCAAATCCACAGAATAACCAGAGGGTGGTCCAAATTTTCAATAATTTTTTCTGGGTTCTTGAGGAGAAAAGGGGTGGCCAAAGGCAACAAGTCAAGAAGCTGCTTGGATCTATTGTGTGTTTTGGAAACCAAGCAACAGTATCAGGTGGCAGTCCCTACTATCAAAATTCAATTAATCACAAATTAGTCTCAAAAATTGTTTTTTTTTATCACCATTTTTAAAGAAATATTATTGATACAAGTTTTTTTTATAGGCAAAATATATACATATGTGTGAAGAACAGTATGATACAAAGCAAATAAATTTGTATAAAATTGTGCAAAAGGTGTTAATAATTATTTATATTATTCTTGCATTTGGGTTTTTAAACCTGGGTTTATGTTCCATATCTTCTAACTCCAAAGACTGTTTCTATTGGCACTTTTCTGATACGGAAATAAGTTCTTTATTATTGTTCAGCAAGCCATTTAGTTCTTAGAAAGGAAGCTTTGAACTGATAGAGTGGGAAGAAGGGTGATACAAGTGGTTCTTGGTTCAGTGTTTCATCTCTAACTTGATATGAAATTGTAACAAATATCACTTTATTTTAAAATCGACCCATTTTTAATGAGAGAAAGATTGGTTAGATGTATAATACAAATTTGAGACATTTATTTGTTTATATTGTAGAAAATATTAGAAAAACAGAAAATTTATATATGATATTTTTGTTATTGATTTTAATTTTCTTGTAGGGAGTGAATGTGCTATTTGTTTAGAAGAGTTCAAGTTCGGAGAAAAGTGTCTTGTATTCTCAGTTTGTGGCCACACCTTCCATTCTGATTGTATCAACCACTGGTTTGAGGAAAAACCCACTTGCCCAAATTGCCGTTATGTGCCATCATCAGCCACCATGTTTACAAAATCAAGAAGCATGGGGTTCTTGGAGAACTTAGTTTAGTGTTTGGCAGAGTTTTGTAGAGCATGTTTGTGAGGAATCTTAGTAAAAAAATAACAATTATGTTTATTGATTGCACAGTTTCAACCATGATACCATTCACCAGGATACGGATTTGAATGACGCAAAGTTGTTTCTTTTCTGCTTATTAACATGGTTTCCTCGTTAGAATTAACTTAAAGCAAATATTACAAAAAAAAAAAAATCAACTTTTATTTTCTACTTGTACTGTTTCGGAACAATGCTTAACGTTATTAAATAGGATTTTTAAAAATATTAAACGCTTACTGTTTGTTGGCTTAATTGCGTTTTCTCGATTTAATTAAATCCCTTAATTTTTTAAAATGTCCTACTGAAAAATCTTCAATTAACTTTCACAAAATATAAAAATAAAGAAAAAAAATCAATAATATGCCAACAATCTCCTCATTATTTTTATCTTTTCATTATTTTTATTTTAAAATTTATTTATTAAATGATTTTTTTTCTCCACAAATGAGTATAATCAAGTAAAAAGTTGTTAACTTCTCTCATAAATATTAACAACTTTCTTAATAAATAATAAAAAAATCTAATAAATATTAAGAAATATCTATATTTTTTTTTTCAAGCAACATTGAATTAGTTATCATAAAACTAAATATTTAAAAATAATGTGTTAAAATAAATTTTTTAAATTATTGTAAATATCTTAATAACATCTAACATCATTTTTATTATTGTTAAAAAAGTATGAAAGAGATGTTTATGTAAATGTGGAAAGAAAAAAAATATTTAATATATAAAATAACAAAGACAATATTGATATTTTAGGAATTTTTTAAATGCAGAAAACATTTTGTAAGTACCTACCTTTTGTGTCACTCAAACAAGTGACTCTCCAATATTTGAAAGTTATGACCTTTGTGAAGTTCCCACTAAGAAAGTTACTTCTATCAACTAAATGCACGGTAGAACATTTATAGATTCAATTAATTAATTGTTTAAATGTCCTATTTATTTGATTGACTTCGTTAGTTAACTTAAAAGTTATAAAATTTAATTATTTATTAATATAAAAAGGTTAAATAAATATATTTTTAATATTAATTTAATTTATATAAGTTTGATCAATACTAATGACAATAATTCTAAATAAAAAATTTTCTATATAACGCTTTCATATTTAAGAAAATAAAATATATAAAATAGAAAAATAATTATAGTAAATGAAGGAGATAAGTTGGATAAAGAAAATGAAGAGAAGAATATGAATTAAAGAGATGTGTGGATGAAATATACGAGTGTATGAACGATATGATTGTGGATGAATGAGATGAGTGTGAATGACATATATAAGAAAAAGAAAATTTATATAAAAAATGAAATAGAAAAATTGTGAGTGAGGAGATTTGTCATATTTAAATATGATCTTTAGATTAAAATAATTAACGCTTTCTATTTGTTGTCACATAGGCTCATAGCTTCGTAACAAAGAAATTTGTGTTGCCTTAAAGATGAACAAATATAGTAGTGTCTGCTTGACCGACATTAAAATACATATTTTTTTTCAAATTTTAAAAATTAAAACATATTTAATACTATTGGAGTTGACTAATCCGATTCTAATATATTATTTTTAAAATATATTTAATATTATTAAAATAGTCAAAATTAATATCTTTTTCAACATATTTATAATTATTAAAACATATATAATATTATTAGAGCTTAATGTCCTTTTTTAATATTTAATATATCTAGAATTGGCTAAGCTGGCTCTAATAATATCCTATAATGACTGACACTAAATTTTGGAAGTTATCTTTAGGTTTTCTTGTAATGTGTATGTATTTTTATTAATTTAAATCAATATCATTAGTTTCATAAATTTTACTATTCTTTGTTTTTTGTTCTTCCAAGGTGAAAAAATAGTAGTGTTCTTGGGAAAATGAGTTTGAACCTCTTAGGGTTGTTTATCAAATTGTTGTTGAAGACTAATAAGAGATCTACTTACAAAAGATTCTTTGATGTTCAAGTTAGTAAGAGTTAGATAAATTATATAATATGTGACTTGTGAGATCAATATGTATTTATATGTTTTTAGGCCTAAGCTGAAACATCCAAAATGTAATTAAGAGATAAAGTTGGTTATTAAGTACTTGTAGTTTTTAGTTCAATCAGTTATAACCAATTGTTGTTATCATATATATATATATATATGTGTGTGTGTGTGTGTGTGTGTGTGTGCGTGTGTGTGTGTGTGAATATTCTAAGTCAGGTTAGTACATAAGTCTCCTAAACTCAAAATCCATAAGTGAGGTGTATATAGATTGATTTATTGGATGGAACTGTTTTAGTGTTTGCTATAGGCCAAGTTTATTCAACTTTTTTAGTCATTATGACATGTCTCATAATAGTATGATTCTCAATGTGCATTAATAAGGATTTTGAGAGTTGTTGTTTCATGCTTAAAATGTAGCATTTAAAGGCATTCATTTCCTTTATATAGAACTCCCTTCAATCAATTCACATCCTTCTATGCTTCTTTGAGCTTAACTTTTGTATGTCAGTGTTTCTCCTATTGTCCTCATGTACCACTCATCTTCCATTTTTAGGTAAGCTTTCACGACCTTTTCTTCTTCTCTTTATTATTTCTCCAATGATAACAACTCTCTAGTAAGTAGAGAGGTGGTTGTCATTAGGGAAGAATCTTCCTTGATTCGTATTGACTCACTTTCTCTAGAAGGAGATTTCTTAGAGAAATTGTCTTCTTCTACCACTATTGCTACAGTGGTTCCCACCTCAACCTTGGCTAATGAGGAAACCACCGGTGCTTCCAAAATAGGCAAATGTAAGGATCCTTGCCAAGATGTGTTATAAACACTTGAGCCGAATGTAGTTAAGAGGAAAAGGAAGGACAAGTTTCCTCCTATTGTCGATCCAGAGTACTTTATGGGTACTCTGAGAAGTTGGAGCCTATCCATCGAAGTTTACCTGGAAGGAGTCCAACGAAGAATTTCTCTCCTCTTTTAGCATATAATCGAGGCATGCGATACTGAGGATAAGGTTTAAAACATAGGTCATAAGTCAAATTGAGCATCTATGAATAGTGTTGATTATAGTCCTCTTTCTATAGTTTACACTTCATCCTTTAGAACTTCAACAACAAATTCTTTGAATTGAAGTATTCTCGTCAAGATCTTCAAAATAGACTTTTCCTTTATCCCAATCATACACCACAATTTCCTCTTTATTGGAAAAATACTTGATAAGTTCTAGTCAAGGGTCAAGTATCTCCTTCAGTCAAGGATAGGATAAACATTGAAATAATAAAACATCTTCCTCGACCAATAAGAATTAATGGTCTCCTAAATGCCTCCTTTGTCAAGGAAATTATAACGCTCTTTTTGGGTAAGAATCTCGTGTCCCCCATATATTTATGTATTATATTTCATTTTTGTACTTACCTAATTGTCCTTTATGTGCAAATATCATATGAAAGAACTTTGATTATAAGAAGCTTTGTGCAAAGGTTGGGGCCCTTTTCTTGAGAAAACTTTGTTGGTCGACTTCCAGAAACCTTCTAAAAAGAAGGGTAAGACAGACAAAAATGGTGAGAGGTCGTCAAGTTATGCTTTATAGGAGACAACTAATGTGAGTGGCGCCTTGATTCAACACAATCCCTCAACTCTCCCTAAGCTACCCCTATGTCAACCATTCCCTGCCAGCCCACCCTACCAGAGAAGAGCGTACAAAACCTACCTAGTGTACTTATAAGGAGTAAAGATGGTCCTCTAACCCAAGTTGATAATGTGTCCACTTCTGGGCCAAACTCCAACTCCTTATGGTAGATTAACATGAAGGCCAACCAAGTGAGGACCGATGGTGATGATTTTCTCGATCCTTATGACACTTTGTTACTTAAGGTCATGGAATCGGCAGGGTGCTTTGATTCTGCTGAGATTACACTAGCACGATGTAATGTGATTCTTCATTATTGGAAAAGAGATGCTATTGGAAATGCCAAAATGGTTTCATCTGGGAGTCTGGCTTTGCTTGGGAGACAAAAATATAGCCTTAGAATGACGACTACAGTTTGGAGGGTTTCTTTTTTCTCCTCTTTGTATATTCATATTCCTCCATTGTTCGTTCTTCTCATCTTGTTGACGTTTGATGTAATCAATTGAATTCTTATGCAATCAATAGAGTTTATATATATTTCTTTCCTTTAAATTTTAGTATTTTGCTTCAATGTTCATTGCTTGTCATGTTGATTCATGGCTTCATCATTGATTCTTAGGGTATTAGAAAATATCATTTGTAATTTGGATCTAAATCAAAATACCAAATGAAAGTTTGTGTCTAGGAATAGAGCATGATTCATTTATTGTCTTAAGACCCTTGTGTCAAAAGCAAGTATTATTGTGGGTTAATAGGGAAGCTTAGGTTCATTCACCTGAGGAATTAGGGTTTAAGTATTATTGTGGGTTGACGTCGACATTTGTTTGGAAAGAAGGTAGAGAGTGAGGTTTAATGAAATTTAATCCTACCAACTGCATTCCATATCTTCTTCATTCTTTTTCCACATTACAAGTGCACGTAAAAATATATAAAAAAATATTTTAGTTGTTTTGCATAATTTTATTTTTTGTTTATCAATTCAAATATTGGGTATAATTTATAGTCTAAATTTGTTATCAATTGTATTTATTTTCATTTATTGCACAAGTCTCTTGAGAGAGAACAATATATTTATTATCAAGGAATCCTAAAGTTGTCGCCCAAGACTGATTTTTTTTCTCTTCTTGCTTTATGTGTCATAGCCCTAGCACAGAGAGTCTTTAAATATATATATATATATATATATATATATATATATTTTACACTCGCACCTGGCCAAAATTTAGTGGCACATGACTCAACTCAGTGCAGAGTCCTTTGGCCTACTAGTGCCTAACTAAACTTCAATGGCACCAGACCCAATTCAATGTTTTTGCTCTCGGGTTAAGTTGGGTCGGGCTCAACTTTATCGGGTCTGGCTCGGAGTTCTAGGCCAAGCTCAATTGTTCTATGTCAACTTCCTCTTCTATATCCTCTTTCAAGAGTTCCAATCCTATCCTTTTTGAATCCAATCCTTCCTGTTCAACTTTATAGGCAAAATAAGAGGAATTAGTGTAACTTTCCATTCTCATACTCCAATAATCAATTATTAACAAAAATCTAATAAAACAAACAAATAAGCTTAGAAAGAGTTTATTTCATTATAAAAATTGGCTCCAAAAGATGATAAAAATAAATGTTATCAAGATTGAAGCTACGCCTTATGTAACATTCCAAATTTTGTAGTATTTTTCAAATAAAATGATAAATTACAATATAATATGTTTTTCATATAAACTAATCGTCTAATACACTATTAGATGCTCACTATAACCTCTAGATGATATATTTGATAAAGATGGAATCAAAATAATTGTCTTTGATAATAATAATTTTGCCGAGGTTTAAATTCAACAATTAAAATGTTGATAAAAATGTAAAATAATGATTTAGAAAACTCCTTACGACAATTGTTCTCCTATTTTCTAATATAAGATCATTTTTCATATTGTTTAGTCTATTATATGTTGGAATCATCTAGTCTGTTATATATTAAATTTTGTCCATCTATTTCAATAGCCTACCATATGATAATCATATATCAGAACCTTATGTTTTCTATCGTCTAAACCTGCAAAATCATTTTAAATGTGTATCATAATGATATCATCTAGTACACTTTATTCTTTGTGAACATCCAGCAGGTATATCATCAGGAGACAATCTAGCACATCTTTATATGTTTTGTCTAATGAGACCTTTTAGTATGAACCATGTACAGTAGGATCGCCTAGCATAACTTTTCAGAGTAATCTTTTACTGGTGGATCATCTATCATATTGATAGTAATAAATTTGTCAATTAGGTAAAAAAATTTAGACCATTTGGTATGTTCTTTGTAACATCTAGGTAAGTCTATTTTGTTGTATTAATTTGTTTCATTAATAACTTTGAAAACAAAAATATTCACGAAGTCATATCAAATTAGAACCAAACTCGTGAAGAATGAGATATATGAATGGCTATTAAATCAATTAAATACCGCAATATAATGTATCAAATTTGTAGTTTTACTAATAACTTATACAAAAGTTATTAGTAATTTCTATATTAGAGAAATTTAAAAGAATTAGAGATGAATGGATTTCAAATCACTTCGATGATTATACTTTTGCAGAATTTATGATGCAGGAAAAACTTCTTAAGAAAATCTAAATGAAGGAAAAGGGGTAAGTAATATATGATAAAGGTAAAAAGGTTACAAATAGGTATAAGAGAAAGTAAATATTTATGAGCATTTAATGCTTCGATAAAATTAGATAAAAGCTCATCATTTACCATTGAGATGTCAAAATATTACTACAGTACCTATATCATTATGGAAATTAGACAAATTAAAATTAAGCTTTAGAAACCATAATTAAACAAATGAATTGAAACTATGAATAACGATTACAACATCCCTTATAAAGAGCATGAGTTACACAATTTGCACTAGAAAAATAGTGAACAGATAGTAAGATTTCACGTAGAGAAATTAGATTATTCTACTATTTGATTTGACGTAGTATATACATCCTAAATTTTTTTAATGATTACTTCAAATTGTCTAATGAACGTAGTATATATATCACTTTTTCCATTTCTTTTCTTGGAGACATATACAATTATAATTATAAGAAATTGATGACACTCCTAACTTCTCAAATTTCTTAACTATTGATATCTTTGCTTATTTCTCGGATAAAGTACTAACGTGGTAGAGAATTTGGTTGCTTTTCAAGGACTCGCCCATTCTACATTGACCTTTTCCTAGGGTTTGGATGTCCCTTTGGTTTTGGATGGAACAATTGTCGTGACTTTCTTTCTACCACCAGTAGCTTATAATAATCCTTTAATTAATTTATTTCCACAATCAATATGATGTAAAATATATGATAGAAGTATATTGTATAATTAGCATAAGATATTGTATAATATAAAGAATAGATATGAAAATATAATGTAAAAATAGTAATGTGAAATATGTATGAACTAATGAAAGTATAATAGCTTTAAAACTTATTCCCGCTTATGCAAGACAAAAATGAATAATTATTTTCATAATTCTTTTGGTAGTAGATGATTTCCTGTTAAAGTAGTAGACCATTAGATGAATAAATATGATTTTGTCTAATCATCATCATTTAACATATGATTTCCAACCTGCTAAAGTAGTAGACCATTAGACAAATACATATAATTTCCCTCCTTATTAACATCATCATCAACATCGGATCAAATCTTCATGGTAATCTTTGCACTAAAAGTTATATTGTCAATGAACAATAATTGGTAAAAAAAGAAATCCTTCTATATGTTGTTTTACACCTTGGTTTTGGCCCAATAAATAAAGACTAACACTGTTATGCACTAATTAATAATTAATTTTGTGATATTAAAATTTATTTATTCTTCACTCTTAGTAAAAATTTATTTACTTTTACATTTTTTTATCTATTTATATATTCAAAATATTATAGTAAGTTAATAATTAACATTTTTATTTGTTTAATTTATAGTAAAATAGGATGTTACGGGTGCAGCCAAAGAGTAGTCAAGGGTGGAGAAGAGAAGGGTTATAAAATTCCTAGAAAGAAAGAGGGATTTAAAAACATTGTAGATTTGGGGTTTTGTCAAATAGTGAAAGAGACAAGAAAAAAATTGAAAAAATTAGTTAGGTTTAAGTTAATTTGGAAGAGAGGATTATTTAATAGAGTGAAGAAGAAACTTCTTTTTTATTGAAAATTTTATTAAATTTATTGAATTTATGTTATTCAATTAATTGACAAAATTTATTTTAATATATTTTGAAAATATTAAATTTCACAAAAAATATTTTTCCTATTTTCATTTGAATTTTAGGTAGTTTCTCAAAACATTTTTTTTACAGTGATTCATCTTTTGTTTCATATTTAAATTCAATATAGTTATTAAGATAATGAAATTTAAGCTTAATTTAACCTAAAAACAAAGTAAATTCACTAAATTAAGATTTGCTTTCACTTATATATATATATATATATATATATATATATATATTAATTTAATCATATTTTCAGTCGATGTGAGATCTTCGACAAGAACTTTAATATTAAGAAACATTGACTATAGAAATAGAGAACGTCTGATATTAGATGACACGATAGGCCTAACTAATCTTGATAAGATAGACTATTAACGACTCTAATCCCATATTAAGATAGTGACATTGTTGACACCCAATTTCGTCTAGATGAAAAAATATGTATCTAATATTTTCAAAAAAAAAAAATCTTAATCGTTTAGAATTTTTGGTTTTGTTTTTATTTTCTCTTTTTAAAAAAAAACAATAATGAAAATATATATAGTTTTATTTTATCCTCTTTCTCTTTTATTTTCGTTTTCTTAAAAAAAATGGTAATAATAAATAAAATTTCATTTTTATTTTATACAAGATACTTCGTGTTTATGATAAGGCCTCCTTTTTATGAAACACCAACACCCCCACTTTCATATTTGGGCTAGCAAGGCACCATTTTCTTTACACACCCCGATCCCATGAAATCTTCCGTACTCTACCGCTCCCCACATCCACTACCCTACTGCTCTGCTACAGTACCACCCTCACTTAGGAAAAGCTGGTGTGTCTCCTGCCTGCAACCAGCATAATCACAATGCAAAAGTGGTTTTGTCCCCTCCAAAGTTGATCATGTTCCCTCTGCACAATATTTCTTTTTGGCTTTTTTTTTTTGCACTCAGTGTCATCTCCTTTATATATATATGTTATCTTTTCCAAAGGGGGGTTCAATTGTAAAAGAGAGAATTACATAGAGTTTCAGTGGACATTTTCGAGATTCTGAGGAGAAATTGCTTGGAATTGGAGGGAGAAGAGAGAAAGAAGAGAGACTTCAAGAGGTATCGTGATTCTTGTTCATTTGCTGCTCTAGTCTTTTGGTTCTGATTGTAATTTTGTTCATGGATGAACTAGTCTAGCCTGGTTCTGTGTTCTAATTTTAGTTCTCTCATTCTACTGCTTGGTCCCATTGATCTCTTATATGCTTTGAATGATTACATGATTTCTGTTCCATTGATCTCTTATATGCTCTGAATGATTACATGTTTTCTATTCCATTGATCTCTTATATGCTCTTAATGACATGCTATGCTTTGGTATTGTGTTTCCATATACACATGTGAATAAGTATAACTCAAACTTGCATCAAGAATGAAAGTCAAATCAGAAGGAACAAAGGAATAAAAAAATTAAAATACAAGCATAAGAAAAAAAGAGGGGAAAGAATCAAGTGTTGCGATTTTGCACCTCCGTTACCATTCATCCTCACCATCCAAGCATCCAGTTACAGCCACTGCTCCACCACCAATCATCCCCCAAGCCCTTCACCATAAAGCTCCAGTTGTTGTCTTCTTCAAACAGCACCTCCTCGTCAACCCCTTCTTCTTCCATGCCGCCTAGATAGCAAACCAAAACCTTTGAGAAACACCCTAACGAGTGAACATCATTGCCCACGTTGATCACAAACATAGATCCACAAAGTGAGTTTTTTGGCGTGGAAGAGAATCAACAATCACAAGTGGGAGACCTTCAAAGAGAATGTGAAACTCCTGAAGAATGGCAGCAACATTAAGTTCCTACAATCCCACTAGCTTTGTCGCTAGAAACCGAGGTCACCTTCCACTATCGAACCAGCCACCCAAACCTCCACCGTTCCTTCACCGCTGCCACCTCGAACACCGCCACACCACCAAAATTCTATCACCTCCATGCCCTCGCCGTGCGCCACCATGCTTCTATATCTTTACCTCACGCCACTGCCAAGAAACCCATGGCAGCATCTTCATTGTGGTTGTGGTATTTCGAAGAGCATCGCCTCTTTTCATTTTGTGTCTCCTGATAAAATTTCCTCTAACCCTAAAGCAAGGTAGTAGAAGGCTTGGGCTGGGCCCATTATGTTTCTTTATTATTTTGGCACCGAAGTAAAAGAGAAGGTGACGAATTCTTCCTCCACCTCATCGTCTCATCCGGCACCTCCATAAAATTTTCAAATTCCAAAAATATCTATATAAAAATGATGAAAAAGGACATGTTAGATATAAACCGGATATGTATGTTTCGGTTTGCAATTTCTCACCAACTGCTATAGCTTTACGTTGGGTTGACATTATAAACGAGAAGCCACGTGGAAAGCCTATAGTAGCCTCATCTTCTGCACGAAAACCATGCAATATACAAGTCAAACTAATAATACTCTCTAAACCTTTTTTAGTATACATCCATTGCTCCTCAAATTCACCCTTGAACCATTCCATTGTTTGGTCTCTTTGAATGTTTTATTAGTATTATTTTTGTGTGTACCAGTTTTTTTTAGCGGTGCTCAGATTCTTCAACTGTGACGATAATAACTGTGGTCCATGGATGATTGACTAGAACTGAACCATACACTGCATGTTGCTTCATTACATATTATGAATTGGACCATGATTTAACTTGCTATTATACTATTCTTATTGCTTAAATGAAGATAAGCTTTGTCAAATAAAGCTTACACATCTCTAATCTTGAATTGATGTTTTTTGCATCCTTCCCACCGTATTGACAGATACTGCCTAACAGTTTTGGGTTTACCATGGAGCTATTGCTACAGAAAAACAAACATGATTTTTATTTTGGTTCACAAGTAATAAAACAACTATTTATGATAGATTCAGTTTCAGAGCCCTTCTGAATACACTCTACTCTCAAATTTTTTTCAAACACCTGAAATAAATTCCCTTCACCTTAGCCTTAATTATGGCTCAAGCCAATGGCTACCATCGTGTTGAAACAGTGATTGACATAAGGAAACCACCCGTGAGCTTCATTGGGGTCTTGTGTTTGAGTGACTCACTTACACTGTGACAAAAAAGATCAAGGTGGAGGGGAAGTGGTCGAGTGAAGAAGTGGACTTGTTGCATGATATACTAGTTATGTACCAAAGGGTTGGATCACTGCAGTACCAACATTTAGATGGGAACATGATTAAAGCAGTGAGGCGTGCAATGCGTAAGTCACTAACATACCACAATAATGTGTAAACCGGATGATACCCCTATCCGGTTTATATTTCAAAATCAAATGTAAACCGGATGACACCTCATCCGGTTTATATTTTTTTAAAATGTAAACTGTATGAGAGTGTCATCCGATTGTCATTTTGTTTTGCAAATGACAACCGGATGGTACCTCATCCTGTTTATATTTTTTTTCAAAAATATAAATTGGATGAAGTGACATCTCATAAATGATAATTGGATGTCACCTCATCCGGTTTACATTTATTTTTAAAATGTAAATCGGATGGAGGTTGTCATCCAATTGTCATTTTGTTTTGCAAATGTAATCAAATAGTCGATGATCATTTTGGTCATTTTCGCAAGGGTACTTTGAGAATTTATGGAGGTGTAGGAAGAGAGTATGGAGGTGGAGGAAGAATTTGTCAGAAAAGGTAAGTGAGGAATGGAATGGGCTGCTGAAAAGCAATTGCTTTAAAAAAATTTTTGAAAGAGTGAAGGAGGCGTGACGGGCTCAACGCAATTTGGCATTGAATTATTAAAATAAAGAAGCAACACCCGTGATTGAATTAAAAAGAAAAAGGGTATTGTGAATCTGTTTTGGGCTTAGCCCATTTTTATTTTATTTGGCATAATGTGAATGAATGAGGCAAAGATAGTGTCGCATAGTTGTAGTTAGATGTGGCCTAATTTTTATGGTACCGAATGGTAATAAATAAATAATAATAAAAAAGAATTTTTAGTTTTTTTTATATAAAAAGTCTTTTTGTTGTGTTTTAAGTCTAACTCAATATTGTAAAATTGACCTGTAAGATGTGATTTGCATTTAGTTATATACTTTAATGTGACCTTATCTTTAGTTGATGTGGTCTCTTTAACACATCTACGAGAGTAAAGTCCAATAACCCTAGTTTATATTAAGTGCTCGGTAGAGAAAAATCCAACAACCTATACTTTGATTAAGTGTTATGAAAAAAACAAAGTATAAAACTTGATCATACTTCACCTGTAAGATGAATTCTTTCCTTTCACAACACATCATGTAAGATGCAAGTGTATTGTCTAACAGATGATATAACTCATTGTAGCCTCTTTTTCGTCTAATAAGCATTGGTGTGCAAATGATACACACAAAAACTTAAGCTAAGATTGTATTTCGCAAAAATCTCTTTATGTTTTTTCTATGTTGTAGAGAATGTTCACTTCATTTGTCTTCCAAGATGATTTGTAAAAGCATAAGTCACATTAATGATGTCTTGGAAAATGAGCTAAAGTTGTTATGTTTCAGCTGACACTTTGCTTTGTCAACTTTGGAAAAGACTATCTAACCTAGACAATTCTGCGCTTTACACAATTTTGAGTAAAGGCACTTTGGCCAAAGAATAATAAGTTCTACCAGCTATCAGGATGTTGCTTAAAGAGTAGAAAACCATTTAATGCATCTACATTCAAGCTACCTAGATGCAACGGAGACTATTAAATGAGCTAAAGCTATTCAATGGCCAAAAAAACATTTGCAACGACTCTTTCTTTAATGCTTATTTATATACATCCTTCAACAAGAAAAGCAAAAGAGCTACGATATGCAAAGTGCCTAATCACTGTTAATTTTTTTTGTGCCCTAAAAAGCCTTGTAAGAATGGTATTATGCTTATTAGCAAACTACTGAGTTCTTAAACCTTGTATATGTAAAAACATGTTACCCTTTCTAGTGACCAACCTTTGTGATATTTTATACCACTCTTTAGACATTTCTTTATCGTATTTAGGAGTGACTGTGTGTTAAGCAATATTCTGCAACTTAGCCAATAGTGACTACATTGAAAAGAATATTATGGCTTTTAGTTAGGAGTAGCTTAAGTGTTTAAAGAATACTTGACGGGTTAGCTAGAAGTAACTACGTCCCAAAACAATACTTGATGGAAGCATCTTCAAGCATAATAGAAAATTCTTAAGACTTTTTTCAAGCTTCTAAAAGAAGCTCAAAACTTAGATCATTTTCCAAGGATTAATCTCACATATGACCTCAAGAACAAAAAGATTTCAAAAATGAACATCTTTTGAACATCATAAATGCTTTCTCCTTGCAACATCCTGCACATTTCATATTCTTGGATGAGAGCATTTTTCCTTTCTCTCCTAACTTTTTCAGTACCTTCATGAGTGACCTCTAACACATCCCACATTTCCTTAGTTAAATAACACACTAAAACTCTATAAAGTTCATCAAGAGTTAAAACATAATGTTTTCTTTTATTTTCAACAGGAGTCCATAAAGAAAATTCCTTGGGACCACTATATTATCAACAATTCTAAATGGTTCAAAGGGACCATTACCACTACATTACAAACCTTTTTGTCTACATATTCAAGAAAGATTTTCATTCTAATCTTTCAAAAGGATGATTTTCTCCAACAAAAAAAGGAAGTCTGTTTATACACACACTATGAGCAAATGTTCGTGAATGATTAGCCATTCGAATCAAAATTGAATAATTCTCAATAACCTACTCTAGATACTAATTGTAAAATAATGAATGACTAAACAACACAACCAAAAGAAGGGTTTAAAAATTGACCTATAAAGATTTTAAAACATTCTTCTTAAAATTGTTGTTGAAGAAGTTAATTAAGTACTACAATCAATGATTACCAAGTAAAAACAAGAATTCAAGATAATATGAGCAAGACAAAAAAAATGATGCACAAATTTTCATACCAATTTGATTCTACCTAAATCTACGTCTAGTTAATCCAAACAACCTTAGTTGGATTTTCCACTAAAATCTTGAACTATCCAATTACAAGTACCTCTATATAACTAGAACCAAAAAAGTATAAAACACTCTTTGAGACATCCTTCAAGAAGCTTTACAAAGATAATGAAAATAGTCTATTACATATAGTTCACACACAAAATTAACAAATAAAATTATAAGAGAAAAACAACAAATATCACCTAAGTGACAAATTTACAATCGAAAAGCCTATTTGAGAAATTTTTCGTTAAATAAGTTATAATTTATAAAAGTATTCTTAGAATATCTCCTTCGAAACATAACAAAGTTCTTTTTTCAAAAAATGAAAAATTGTGTAATTAAACAAGAGATAGCTTCCTTTTAAAGAGAATTTTGAGATAATTAAACAAAATAATTTATTATTATTAATGATTATAGATTATTATGTTCATTAAGTAATCAGAAAATACTTTAATAATAATATAATCAATTATTATTATACATAATTGATTATTTTTAAAACATGTGAAAGCAATTTTTATACAGAATAATTGTTTAAAACTTTATATAGTCGGTTAAGAATCATAGTTAAGAAACCAGATTTTGGGAGCACATAACTTGATATAATTGATTATTTGCAACATTAAAAGAAAACATTTTTAAAATTACATAATCAATTATTTCTTAACATTGATTATGTCAGTCGAGTGAAAATCAACTTTGATTCGACTATAAATAATTAATTATAATTTATTATATGTTCATTAATACTGGAATAACAGTTTTACATCAACCTTTTTTTAATGAAGAACACCTAAAAAGATAGAATATGTTTTACAAATATTTCATACTACTGTCACAAGCGCCGAACACAGAAAACCTTAGGTGTACTTCATCAAAAACTATCAAACTTTAGTATATTTTATCAACATTTCAATTAATTATGGATAAAGAAACGTTATACGAATAATACTTCTTGTACATTTGAAACAATTTTTCTCGAAAACAAGCAAATATATATATATATATATATCAACATGTTTTATTGTTTAATTTACTAATAAAAGTACTTATCAATGATAAAAAAAATCCGTAAATATGTAAGTAAATTGATAAATAATAATATAAAAAATGATTAAATGCAACCATTTTAACTTTTCTTTCTTAAAGGAAAAGTAAAAAGCAACATTTTTATTCGGCATATAAATTTGTTCTTATTAATAAATATCACATATAATATTAAAATTTCAACCCAAATATAATACATAAATTTAATTTAATTTTTCTTATGCAATTTAAATGTTAGTAATTTATGAATTGATACTTCATTTAAATTTTCAATATTATAAAATTATGATATTATATACATTTTAAAATTATTTTATGTATTTTAATTATTAAAGTATCTAGAATAATTAAAAAAAAAAAATTCTTTCAACAGGTTGGATTCTAAAAGCATTCGTTAAAATCTTCACTCTTTTTGAAGACAAAAAAACAGTCCCTTGTCTTTTGCTCCTTCCTAAATATCCATAATAGATGAGATATTTTTGAGTACTGATATATACCTTTCCAATATTCTCCACCAAAATCTAAGTCCTGCAAGATATTTCCATAGAAGCCTGTGTGTAACTTAAGCAAATCCACATTTGGTCTTTGTTGTATTAAGGTAGGAACAGGAACTGAAACGAGGATCATTGATTCTATAATGGTGCACTCTCACCAACACCTTCTCTTCTCTACGGTTCCTTTCTCACTCACCAGTCATCATAACCACCCTTCATCACCGTCTCTTCACTTCCTCCACCGACCATCCACGACATCAACAACTGTTTCAGCCATTCCTTCCGCTGCATGGCTTTCAGAACTCACAGCACGTGATTTTGGCCCCCTTGAACTCCCTTTTTCGGCTCCTTCTTCTCTTCCCTTCACAGATGACCCTTCCACCATTCAGGTTGCGGCCAGCGTGCTTCTCACTGGAGCCATGACTGCCTTCTTCTTTCGCACCGTCCAGCGCCGGATCAAACGTGCCAAAGAATGGGTATATTCTCTTTTTCCTCCTCCAATTTTAGGTTATGTTTGTGTCACCATTCATGTTCTGCTTTTCTTTGAGCACACGTGTATGAATAGAGTCTTCTCAAAACATTCAAAATATCTTGATTATAAAGATATTAATATGTGAAATATAACAAAAACTAAATCTAATTCACTTATTTAAAATTAAAAAAAAAATAAAAAATTTTAAAAATAAAAGGAAAAAAATATATACATATATATATATATATATATATATTTATAATTTAAAAAAATTCTTATTTAGTTTCTTTTAAAATTGTATTGTGTTGAAATCATATTATAATAATCAATATTAAAAAAAGTCTAGATTGAACCCTTCACAGATATTGTGGTGGTGTTTGAGTCTGTAAGTGTGTTAACCCAAACACTGACACGCTATTTAATAAACTTTATAAATAGCTATATGATATTAGAAAATGTTATAAAAGAAAAGAAACTTTATATTACAATATATTTAAATTAAATTATTGATATATAATATTTGCTCATTTATATAAAATTGGAAGGTATAATCCAATTTTAAACTTTATCTGAGATATTCAATATTTTTTAGAAGTATAATTTCAAAGCATAGTAACTATTAAAATATATACAGCATATATCATACATCTTTTTCAAGAAACGCCTTAATTTTCCATTAATTACTCTGGATGCAAGCTACACTTCGGAAAACTGCAAGTATATAACAAATGAAAAGTTGCAATTAATTAATATAAGCATTCCAAAGTAATAAAAGTTCCATTAGAAAGCAGTCAATCTACAAAATATGATATTATTCTATATGGACGGTAAATATTAAAATTAAATAAAATCAATTTTAACTATTTATTAATATTTGTTGTTAAACAGTTCTCGTTGATATGTAGCTCTACATGTATAGAGAGAAAGAGAGATGAATGTTTAGGAGCATAAATTTGTATTATAATAATCAATTGATATTCAAATTTCATTTGGTTTTGTTGATATGAATTTGTGTAGTGATATAACTGAGATGTGTATGATAGTATATATAGTTGATTGAGATGGGTTTGTGGTTCTAGAAATTTAGGTCTTCAGGAGTACAGAAGTCTTTGGATAAGTTGAAAGTTATGAGGTCAAGTTCCATCAAAGTTAAGAGTCGACCTGATCAAGCATTGTTAGGGGCAATTATAGCAGGTGCCATTGCTGTTCTTCTCTACAGGTTCACCACTTCAGTTGAGGCTTCCCTCAGTCGCCAAATGCTTTCAGATCATTTTTCGGTTTGTATCGTTCCCTTTTTCGAGATTCTCTTCTTAGTTATTCCTTTTTGTTCGAAATTAAATCGCTACAAAAAAATATCGATCATGAAAAAAGAGTCATCCCATAACATTAAAAGGTCTCACAAAATATAAAAAAAAAAAAAAAAATCTAGTTAAGAATTCTTATTTTTAATTTATGTACGATTAATTTTAGCTTATGAACAAGCTAATTTATTTTTTTCTTATTTTTCCTCTAGAAGTTAGTCAAAATTGTAGACGACTAACTATGAAAATGGTTTGGTTTTCAGGTTCGGCAGATGACAATCACCCTAAGGTAGTTTCCACAACTTAACTCTCTTCATTGGCCTCATAATTTCATTTTATTAATCACTACAATCATATGAGATTTTGTGACAGGACAATAATAAGTGGGTTGTGCTACCTTGCTACATTTGTCTATGGCATCAACTCTGTGGGTTTGTTTCTTTACTCTGGCCAGCTTGCCATCGACACCATGGTGGGAGTGCCAAGTGGAAAGGAAACTCAAAGCAAAATCATTCAGCAGCGAGGCACAAAGGAAGATCAAAGTTCAAATAATTCCCTGTAAAAGAAATAACTGGATGAATGATCCATAAATAGTTGTGTTTTTGGTGTGCCACTTCATATATATGATTCATAAATTAGTTATATCAATGTATTCATACGTGTCTTCACCAAAAACTGGTATAATTTACCATTTATTCAAGGACAAAAATATTAGGCTTGTTGCTTATACTTGTAATCTGTCCTTTTGCGTTTACCTTCAAGCAATTTAACCTAAATCTTATATGAAGAGGATATGGTATAGTTATAGCTCTCTCTTGTGTAACAAACATTAATTATTCGTTTGGTTTTATAGTTAAATAAAATTCGTGTTTTAATTATCATATAATGTTTTTAGTTCTTATATAAATTATTTTTTATTTAATGTATTCTTATTACTCATAGTCGAAGAATTAAAAAGATTAAAAATAATATATAATGACTCAAAAAATTTATTTGGTATGAAAAATTAAATGAATGATATAAAAATCGTATAATTACAGCAACTAAATAAGTAATTAAAACAAAAAATACATTAACAGTGAATATTCGTTTTCATCTGATATGGATAATATGCATAAAATTGAGAATTGAAAGTTTCATTGCACTGTCACTGTCTCAAGGATTGAATCGGTCTCGCATCCGAATAAATTCTGTGAACATATTTCCCGAATAAGAAAAGAAACCAGATGAAATGTCACTAGTGAATATACTAAGTTTAGGATGCTGTGAAATCGTCTTGGAACAATTGGCCACTTAGAAAATGAAAGGTTAGTTTAGCATGCAACCCTGTTTTGAATTTTCTGTTTTACCAAAAATTGTAAAAGTTTACAAATAATTTGTAGTGAAAAAAAAATTGTTATGTGTTCACTATAAATAGAAAGAAATTTTGAAAATTTTGACCTTACGTAATGATGATATTCTCTAAAATACCTTCTATTTAATTACAGTTTTATTTACAATTAGTATTTCACTTTGTATCAAGTTCCAACATAGAATCTTTTATTAAGCGTCTACTTTTTTAACAAAAGATAATACAATCAAATATTTGTAATTGAATTTTTTAGTTAATGCGAATTTTATTTTCTTGTATTTGAGAAGGGAAGAAGTGAAGTGGAAAAATCTCAACTTCTATCTTTTGAGGAAAGAAGCTAACTTCTCGTGTTTAAAATTGATTTCAATAGAAAACAAAAATTTATAAATTTGAGGTAAAGAAAATTATGAGGCGATTAAGAGCTTATTTTCTTTCTGTTTTTAAAAAACAAAAAAGAACCCAAAAATATATTTATATTTTTATAGATATCTATCATCTGGATTCTGAAAAGACCCTAAAAGAAAAGTAGGAAAGAGAAACAGAATGAAAAACAGCTCTCCATCTATTTCTTTTATATTTTCTTTTTTTCCTTTCAAACACGCTTCGAAATTAATTTTAGAAACTCAACAGAAATTAGATGAGTGATTGATGTGTAATACGGAATTTTTTAAGAAAAAAAATTAAAATAAAAAAAGTGATAAGGAAAATAAACAACAATAAATTTTCTTTTGAAAAAAGATTTACTCCAACTGAAAACACACATTAAGAACCAAAATGGCATGCAAACTGGTAATGAGATCAAAATTAGTAATATGACAGATTCCTTCTCTTCATCCAATAAAAGAGAATGCCCCCCTATATGCTCAACAAAATATAACGTCATTATGTTTTTTCTTTTTAATTTCTATGGTTCGAATAAAACAGCAAAAGAAAGTTACTTGTAAGCATTGTTGGCTGAAGATAAACTACCCACATGGTTAACAGTTCTAAGAAACTAAAAATAATGTACTAAAGTCTCTTCATGTCTGAAAAAACAGCTGTTTTCATTCAAGCATGTCCTGAGTCTGAGCAGTGACTTGAGGAACACTGCTTGGAGTAATGATACTAGTGAATGGGACACTGGGTGGGGTGGTGGTAGAGTTTCCTGCTGGAACATCAGTATTTGTTTCAGCTTTCTTTTGATCTACATCAATATCCATAGCTTGTGGAGTTTGAGGAACATTTGTTTGCACAACAGGAGTCTCCATATGAATGCTTGCTGCAATCAGCTGCTTTGGTACTGATGGATCCATGCCAGTCTTCTGCTGATCCACAGGAACCACCTCGTTCACCGCATGAAGTTGCTGTAACCGGTAGTCGGTTTCGGGCCGGCGGCAAATCTTCCTAAGTGGCACGATTTCCTGACAAGAACACAAGATGCATCAAATGAGAAGTGACATTCAACAAAACATTTATCAGTTAGTCAAAACAAACTTGTAAAGCTTTGTAAAATACATGATTCTGCTCTTTTCAAATCACACCATTGTGAAGCAATAGGACTGAACATGCAATACACGCACCACTCTCCCTTTCCAGTTCATTATTCCCTCACTCTCTTATTCTTTCTTTAGTAAACTCTCCAAATACTTAGCATATTAACAACCTAACGAAATATAGTAGTATCTTGACGTAAAGGTTTATGGGCTGCTTTTGTTTGCAACTTGGAAGCCAACTTCCCTTTTTCCTATAAAACCTTGGGTACACTTGAATAATGAAAGTAAATAAGTGTTAGACTTGAGGACCAACATAAAGTGGTTCAACATAGTCCAAATAGAATTTGGAGAGTTTACTAGAGAAGGATAAAAAACTATTAGGGATAGTAACGGTTAGGGGTGTTGTAAAGGGTTGGATGTCATATAAATCCAACTCTGGGCAGTGAATAGGGGACTTTTGGCGAAATTCTCTTGAGAGGTTGACAGAAAGATTATGTGAGAAAGGAACAGTGGTTCCTTTGTTTGATTGCTTTGAGAACATAAAGCAATAAAGGTTCTTTCTTTCTGTAATGAGATTGTGTTTTCTCTTTGGCGGTGCATTGTGGTGACGTAGGAGCGTAACAATTAGTCCGACCTGCCGGATACGTCGATCGGGGAATATAGAGCAGCGAGTGGGAGCTATTGAGAAGTGGGCCAGCGAAACTAGCCAGACGATTGCAGAGATGAAAGCGGACATTGCTACCATCAAAGAAGGGATGATGGATATGCATGAGATGAAAGAACTGATGAAAGAATTCAGGAAAGGAGACAACAAATCTGAAGAAGGAGAAAATTCGGTGAATGATGAGGTGGAAAAGGAATTGAGGGCGAGGAACGAAGAAAGATATGACAGGGTGGAAGAAGAACCCAAATCTTGGACCACGAGGATTGAGTTACCGACGTTTGAAGGGATTGACCCTCATGAATGGGTAGCGAGCATAGTAGTTAGAATCGTATGAATCGTACGATACGTATCGCGATTCGTTTCAAAAATTACTTTGTACGATACATATCGGTTTATGTATCGTTTTATGTCTTGAATCGCACCATGAATCGTTTGAATCGCTTTTGAATCGTGTGATTCGCGATTCATGTTGTAAGCGATTCATGGTGATTGAAGGTGATTGAAGGGTCACTGAAAAATGAAAAGTCTCCAAAACCAACAAACCCTAAAGTAAAGAAAAAGTCACATTAGAAAATGAAAAGTCTCCAAAACCAACAAAAGTTACATTGGAAAATGAGAAGTCTCCAAAACCAACAAAAGTTACATTGGAAAATGAAAAGTCTCCAAAACCAACAAAAGT